>Ga0114918_10000994_pt1 | contig 25021 bp, 25 predicted proteins | sample LantaG_FD_87015 | JGI IMG/M metagenome (GOLD analysis project Ga0114918, IMG submission 87015) | Deep subsurface microbial communities from Baltic Sea to uncover new lineages of life (NeLLi) - Landsort_02402 metaG | ecosystem: Environmental > Aquatic > Marine > Oceanic > Sediment | place...
ATCACAGCAATCATGCCTCTGCCTGACGCGATTCCGCTTGTCGAAGAGACTATGAGGACAGCCTATCTAAACCAGGGAAAGCCAGAGGCGTTCAACCCAGATCAGATCATATTCATCGCTGAGCAGTCACCATACCTAAGCGGTGTTCTAGGGTACTTCCAGAGGGCCAAGCCAGCCTCAAACATACTAGTTGGCGGTTTCTACTATGAGGCCGTCGTAATAGGTGAGGCGGGTAACGCCATCGGCGCGATGCAGATAGGCGGAACAAACAACACACACCAGATGCCTTTCATGGTTGCAACATGTGACTATGTGCTGCTGGCCGAGGAGCTGTTCGCAGCGGGTGCCGCCATAAGCCAGGACCCTGACATGTTAGGATCCATCAAAGGTGAGGACATGGTCAAAATACTGCTCATGGCTATCATAGGCCTCGGCTTCCTATTAGGAGCAGCAGGCATTACAGTGATTGCCGATCTACTGGGGGTATGATGAGAAATGTCACAAATACTTAGAAGAGAAGCCGTCTACGCTTTCACCGGAATAATAACAATCCTGATGATACTAGAATACTTCTTCTGGCCTACACCTCAGATATGGGCTGATACGATTCGTACTTGGGCTATCATAGTCTTTAACATATCGCTTGGTCTTGGTGCTATAAGGCTGTTAATGCAGCAAAGCATGAACGTCCAGAAGAGGCGTGAAAACTGGCAGTACAGCGCTATGCTGCTTTCATTGTTCGTCGTCATGCTGTTAACCGGGTTTGCCGGATACTTCGCGACGGGTTTGCAGACAAGTAACGGTATCTACGACTGGCTATTCATCAACATCTACACTCCATTAGGAGCTACTCTATACCCAATCACTGGGTTCTACATCTTCTCAGCTGCTTACCGTGCCTTCAGGGCCCGTAACGTCGACGCAGCGCTCATGCTTATCGCTGGGTGCTTCGTCATGTTAAAGAACGCCCCTGTGGGAGAAGCCATCTGGATAGGATTCGCAACCATCGGCAATTGGTTCCAGTTCACAGGACAGATACCTGGGATGAGAACCTTCTCCATAGTAGGCGCCTTTGGTCTCATGGCTTACGGTTTCAGAGCATTACTGGGTAAGGAGCGTGGATTCTACGCAGGAGGAGAATAGATATGAGTGCACTGTCTAAGTTAGCTAATGTTGATAGTAGGGTATTCTACTGGATACTCTTCATAGCACTCATGGTACCGTTCCTTAGTCCCATCGGTTTCCCCATCACCATCGCAGAGAACACCAGAGACCTCTATGAAGGAATCACTGACGACGAGGTCGAGGAGGGAGATGTTTGGATCATGAACTTCGGCTACGGCGTAAGCGCCTGGCCTGAGTGCCACCCATCAGTAACCGTCTGTACCAAAGCCCTGTTTAGAGAGGGAGCCAAGATAATATTCATGGGTCCCCACTACGACGTGGAGCTAACTTACAACAAGATACATGACACAGTTAGAGACGACTTCGTCGACAAGGTGTACGGAGAGGACTACGTGTTCCTCGGATACATCACTGGCGGCGAGTCCGCGATCGCGCAGCTAGCCTCAAACATCAGAAGCGTATACCCAGTTGATCACTTCGGCACACCGCTAGACGAGTTATCCATGATGCAGGGAGTCAACACCCACGAGGACATCGCGGGAGTTCTCTCCTCAGATACGGGTGACTATGGTGTACACTTCATGACCCAATGGCAGGCAGCCTATGGATCAAAGCTGGCCGAGATCGGCATCGCCATGAACGGATCAACTGATTTACCACGTTGGCAGGCAGGTAACTACTTCGGGCTAAGCATAGGCAGCCGTGGCGGCGCAGAGCTTGAGATTCTAATCGGAGAACTCGGCGAAGCGACAACAGCCATGGACAGCATCAGCGTAAGCCACCTGCTGCTAATTTTCGCAGTTATACTTGGTAACATCGGCATGGTCGTGCAAAGGAGGAGTAGCTAATGGCGTATCCAACTGCAGCCTTGGACGTAATCGGTCTCTGGATCGGATGGGTTCTGATGCTCATGATCTACAGCTACCCGCTGTACAAGGAGAACCCCGCGTTCAGGACGGCGGAGCACATGTTCATAGGTGTGACTCTTGCCATCACCATCATCACGAACTTCAGTAACGTGATGAAGATGTGCGTGACTCCACTAATGCAGGGTAACATACTGATGATCGTGCCCCTTGTGCTTGGACTGATGATCTTCTCGATGCTGATACCTGAATACCAGTGGGTAAGCAGGTACCCCATAGGCTTGCTCGTAGGAACGGCCTTCGGGCTCGGCATCAGAGGAACAATCAAGCCCAACCTACAGGACGCTATCATCGACACGATCACGGCGCCGACAAGCGGAGGAGCAATGGCATGGCTCAACTTCCTCTACGTAGCTGTGGGCCTAATATGCAGCATAATGTACTTCATGCTCACATTCGAGCATAAGGGAATGCTGAAGGCACCGACCAGAATTGGACGTCTGTTCATCATGGTCGGTCTGGGAGCCTACTTCGGCAACACGGTGCTGTTCAGGTTCACGATGCTTACAGGTAGAGCGCAGTTCTTCCTACAGGTCCTGAAACTAATACCGATGTAACAAACCCACTTTTCTTTTTATAATTTTTATTGGGCCTCCTAACAGATGTTTTAAGCTGTAAAGGCTGAGTCATGTTGATCGCCTTGGACACCGAGACACTGGATGAGCTGCTGGCGGACGAGAACATACTGAACCGTGTGAAGCTGGAGTGTCTGCTGCTGCCCTACATGGGTCTGAGGCCTTTAAGCCAGATCACGGTCACCGCCGAGTTCCCGGGCGGCTTCGAGATGGGGCAGAGGATAGACCGCGCCGTCAAGCCCCACATGGATAGGCTTCAGGCCATAACGGAGCCCAGAGCCAAGGTGCAGGCCATCCAAGAGACCAGGAAGCTTATGGAGACGCAGTTCGAGACGGTGGTCGAGAACTCCGATCCCTACAAGGCGTACTATAGTTGGAGCGACAGGCTCGGGCTAAAGTCGGAGCAGGCCCAGGTCCGGCCAACCGTCCACGAGATATTCCTGTTCAAGGACGGCAGAACCGGGAAGGAGCTCAAGAGGCTGATTAAAGATCGGGAGAAGATCAGAGTTAAAGTTCGGAGGAGGCCCGACCCCCGGATGGGGCGCATCCGTTTCGCGTACCCTGAGGAGTTCAACGCCAAGTGGATAACCCGCATGGGGAGGCTGCTGGGGTACCCCGACTGCTGCATCAAACAGTACGCACAGGACAGGGTGAAGGGCGTCAACGTTGAGACCCGGGCAGCCACGCAGCTCGCCGAGGTCCTCAACGAAGAGAAGAAGGTGGACGCCCACGCCTACATACTGGGCTTCTTCTTCCCGTGTCGGCCCGACTGCCCCAACTCTACAGAGAAGGGGTTCAGGTGGCAAGAAGAGTTCTCGAAGATGGATGAGAGGCTGGGCGAGATGTACGCGGAGCTGCTCGGAGTGAACGCCACCATGGTGCTCAGACAGCCCGAGCTCATCAACAGGTACATATCCCAGTTCCAGAAACCCGCGCCGGAGAAAGACGGCGCAGACGGTTAAATACAGGTAAACAAGATCAAGACTGGTTGCTACACAGTGGACCCCGACGACATTGCCAACTTTTTTCCGCTGGACCTCGACGCCACGAAACCAGTCCACGTCGAAGAGTCTGGTAGAGAAGCATGGCTCTACAGGGTCACGGGGTCGAAACTTATCCCGGAGGGCGAGCCGGTGGGGACCGTGTACATCGTGGACACCCGTGCCGGCGGGATGGTGGCCTGCCACCCCCACATAGTCGGCGATGACCTAAAGCCCCTCTGCAGGGAAGCGGCGAATCACTTCGTCAAGGCAGCCAAAGCCGTGAGGGTGTTAACCGAAGACGCGGCGATACTCCAGATACTCAGGGCGGGGGCGGGTTACATGGTGGCCGACGTCATGAAGGGAGCCCCCATAGTAGACGTCAGGACCGAGTACAGGACAGACGGGTACAGGGCCCACTCAGACGACCCGAGGAGGCTCGTGGTTTCGTACCGGCGCTACCCCGAAGGCTTGGACGAGGCAGCCACCATCGTGGTGCCGGACACCTACGCCACGGGGAGGTCCGCCGAGGCCGCGCTCCTCGACCTGATGGGGAACGGGTTCAAGCCGGACAGAATCATATTGTACGGGTTCATGGCCGTACCTTCGCTGATCCGCCTCGGCGCCCTCTGCGAGGAACACGGCGTAGACCTCCACAGCTTCGCCATATGCGACCTCACCCAGCTGGCCCACAACAACTACGACATGTGCATCTACGGCCCAGACGAGAGCCTATACAAGGAGAACCGCCGCCGAGGAGCGCTGGGCAGCGTCATCGACAGAGCAACGCTTCGGAGGCTTCTACCTTACTACATTCCGGGCCTCGACCAGCCCGGCGACTGGTCAGAGCGCCAGAGCCTTCTCTTCGACGGAGTCACCAATAGGAGCGGCGACATCAGGGGCCACCTCGTGAAGAGCATCGGCCTGATAGAGACGCTGATGGAGATGAACATCGGCGAGGAGTGGTACACGGAGACCCACGAGGCGGCCGCAAGAGAGGAGCTGGGGCTCCTGCGGAAGAGGCTCATGGACAGCGGCGATCTTCAGCTTAAGTAGTTAGACCACCACGAGGTCGACAACTGGTGCGAGGTTATACCCTAGGCAAACATCATAACCCCCCGGCGCCGTCATTCAGCCATGAGCGTCGAGTTCGGCGTATTCATCAGCCCTGAACGCTTCCGATACAGAGACATCTTGGACGATGTCCTCCACTGCGAGGCCCTAGGGTACCATAGCGCGTGGACAAGCGACCACCTTATAGGGATGTACCGGAACCCTGGCGACCCAAGGTTCGAGTGCTGGACGACTACGGCGGCGCTGGCGGCCAACACCTCCACCATAAGGCTCGGGCAGCTGGTCCTCTGCAACCCCTTCAGGCACCCCAGCCTCTTGGCGAAGATGGGTGCCACGCTGGACGCCATCAGCGGCGGCCGCCTGATACTGGGCTTGGGAACCGGGTGGCACGAGGGTGAGTTCAGGGCTTACGGCTACCAATATGAAGGCGCCGCAGCCCGCGTGAAGAGGCTGGACGAAGCCGCCCAGATCATCAAGAAGATGTGGACCGAGGAGGCGCCGAGCTTCGAGGGACGGTACTACCGTATAGAGGACGCTTACTGCTCGCCGAAGCCTGTCCAGAGGCCCCACCCGCCGCTCATGCTGGCGGGGAGCGGGGAGCAGCTTACGCTGAGGACTGTGGCTAGGCACGCGGACATCAGCAACTTCGCTGCATGGATGGGTTCACCCAGCGACTTTGAACACAAGGCGGAGGTGCTTCGGCGTCACTGCGTGAGGGCTGGCAGAGACTTCGACGAGATAAGGCTCTCGTGGGCGAACTACACGCTGATAAGCGAGGACAGGGGAAGCGCCGAGATGAGTCTTGACCAGTACACGAGGAGCATGCAGGCCAGGTACGGCAGCGCCGCCGGGGACAGGAGACCGCCGCTCTGCGGGACACCCGACGACATCATAGAGCAGATACAGGCGTACATCGACGCCGGCGTCACCCTGTTCATCCACAGGTTCATGGGCGAAGACTTCAGGGAGGAGACCAGGCTGTTCGCGGAGGAGGTCATCCCCTCCTTCAGCCGAGCCTAGGCTTTATCAATAAAACAGCTAAGTGATGGGGTATGGAGAACCGGTTATACAAGCTGACCCGGCCCGAGGTCGAGGAGTACCTCAAGGAGAACGACGTGGTCCTGCTCCCGGTGGGCTCCACCGAGCAGCACGGCAAGCATATGGCCATCGACACCGACGCCTACACGGCCCAGGAGATCTCTCTGAGGGTCGCGGAGAAGACAGGGGTCCTTGTGGCCCCGACGGTATGCTACGGCTACTCGCCCCACCACATGAACTTCAAGGGCTCGGTGACCCTCACCTTCCAAACCCTGGTGAACGTGTTGAAGGAGGTCTGTGTGAGTCTCATCCACCACGGCTTCAACAGGATCGTCATAATGAACGCCCACGGCGGCAACACCAACCCCATCAAGCAGGCCCTCAAGGAGATCCAGGACGAGACCGGGAAGAGGGTGTACAGCGTCATGGTCTACCCTATGCCCGACGGGTTCGGCGCAGAGGGAACCAAGGTAATCGAGCAGGAGGGAGGGGGCCACGCATGCGAGCTGGAGACCAGCGTAGGTCTCTACCTGGGCCACAGGGTACTCATGGACAGGGCCGAGAAGTGGACCCCCGAGCACACCAGCATAGACCCCAAATACAGGAGGAAGGTGAGCGCCGCCTACATGTACGACGAGAACACCAGCATAGGCAGCCTAGGCGACCCGACCCTAGCCACCAGGGAGAAGGGGAAGATACTCGTGGAAAGCGTCGTTAAGGACCTTGCAGAGTTCATAGAGGACCTGAAAGCCCTCTAACCTTTTTTCTTTAAGCTCTTGATGAGCTCGTCGGCCTTCTCCTTGTACTCGTCGATGAGGGCGACCAACTTCTCCTCGGTCTCCGCCTCGGCGTAGATCCGGGCGATGGGCTCGGTGCCGCTTGGCCTGACCATCACCCAGCGTCCGTCGGGCCACGAGAGCTTGACGCCGTCCATGGTGTTCACCTCTGGGGCGTCGGCGACCTCGGGCAGCCTCCTCAGCAGCTCCTCTTTGATCTCGTTGGGGCACGGTATCCTGTCCCTCCCCTTGGCTCCTATGGGCTGCTCGGCTATCAGCTCGCTTAGGGGCCTCCCCCGCTCCGCCATCACGTGGAGCAGCAGCGCCATGGCCATGGTGCCGTCCCTGGCGGGTAGGTGGGGCCCGTACATTATGCCACCGTTCTCCTCGCCGCCGATGGGGGCGCCCAGCTCTACCATGGCCCTGCTAAGTAGGACGCTGCCCACCTTCTCCCAGTGGACCCTGCCTCCCCTGGCCTCCACGACCTTCTCCAGCCCAGCGGAGGTGCTAACAGAGGTGACCACCGTGGCGCCGGGGTGAGTCTCCATGTACCAGTCTGCGACCAGGCTCAGGGTCTTGTCCCCCCAGACGGCTACACCGTTCTCGTCTATCACGATGCTGCGGTCCCCGTCGCCGTCGAACCCTACGCCCATGTGGGCTCCCGTGGCCTTCATGATCTCCTTGAGGGCGCCCAGGTTCTCGGGGGTGGGCTCGCTTCCCCTGCCGGGGAAGGTGCCGTCTATCTCCGCGTTGACGGTGTACACGCTGCAGCCCAGCCGGCTGGCCACCTGGGGCGCCGTGAGGGCCGCGACGCCGTTCCCGGTGTCCAAGGCAACCTTGTATCCCTTCTCCCTGATTGCGTCCGCGTCCACCTGGCTGAGTACGGCGTCGATGTACGCCTCCACCCCGTCGTAATCGGTCTCCATGCCCACCTGGTCCCAGGGCACGGGCCTCGGCTCTCCCCTGCGGTACAGCTCCTCGATCCGCTCCTCGGTCTCCTTAGAGACCTCTGCGCCGTCCCCTGCCTCCACCTTGACGCCGTTGAACTCGGGCGGGTTGTGGCTCGCGGTGACCATTATGCCGCCGTCGAGGCCCAGGTGCCTGATGAGGTACTGGAGAACCGGGGTAGGCAGGACGCCCATGTCGTGGACGTTGCAGCCGACGCTGAGAAGAGCCGCGACGACGGCGTTCCTGATCATGGGGCTGCTGGTGCGGCCGTCCCTGCCCACCGCCATCTCCCTGCCTAGGACGTAGCCGGCTGCCGCCGCTATGCCTGACGCCAGCTCGATGGTTAGCTCCTGGTTCACGACGCCCCGGACGCCGTTGCTGCCGAAGAGCCTCGGCATTACATCACCTGTTTAGACTCAAGTATGCTCTCTTCGACGGTCGTGCTCGGGCAGATGCTTACGCCCTCTGTGATGGTTACGCCGTCGTTTAACTGGGCGTAGTCGCCTATGAGACTCCCCGACTCCACCTTGACCCACCGCTCAAGGACCGCGCTCTCGCCTATGAGGGCGTTCCTGACGCTGCTGTAGTCCTCGATGGAGGCCCCGGCGAAGATGATGCTGTTCTCTATCCTGACGCCTTTCCCTATGTGGACGTTGTCCATGATGCTGACGTTGGGGCCGATAACCGAGTCTGCGCCTATGTCCACGTTGTCCCCGAAGATGCACGGCTCCTTTACGGTGGCCGTGGGGTCCACGTTCGCGTTCTCGTTACCGGAGCCCTTGTCCCTCTTTCCGAGGATCGCGGCGTTTGCGTTGAGGTATTCCTCGGGTACACCGATGTCTGTCCAGTACCCGTGGAACTCGAAGCCGAAAAGCTTCCTCTCCTGCGCGAGAATAGGGAAGACCTCCACCTCTGTGTCGAACCTCTTTCCAGGGGGCATGTACTCCAGAACCTCGGGTTCAAGGACGTATATCCCGGCGTTGACGAGGTTACTAGGCGCCGTACCTGGCTCGGGTTTCTCGACGAACCTAGTTATCCTTCCATCCCTGTCGAGCTCCACGGAACCATACCTGCTCGGGTCCGTGACTTGGTAGAGGGCTATCGTAGCCAGACCCCCCTTCTCTTCATGGAAGCTGATGAGGCGGCGGAGATCCAGGTCCGTGATGATGTCTCCGTTCATCACTATGAAGGGTTCTCCGTTGAGAATGTCTTCCGCGTTCTTTATTCCTCCGCCTCTGCCTAGGGGCCGCTGCTCCCTTGAATAGAGGATACCCATGTCGTACTTGGTTGGTCCAAGGTAGCGGACGATGTTCTCTGCCATGTAGTAGACGGAGAGGATGATGGTGTCCACTCCTCCCTTGGCGAGGTTCTGTAGGGTGTGGTCGATCAGGGGCTGGTTCGCCAACGGGAAGAGAGTCTTCGGTCGGCTGCAGCTCAGGGGCCTGAGCCTCGTGCCAAATCCTCCGGCTAGAACTAGAGCTTTCAAATATGTTTCGCAGGTATTGAAGTTTGAATCAGGGTTAAGAAGTTTTCCGACCCCGAAACATACGTTATAGGAGGAAGCCCAGCTCCTCGTTTACGCGTTCGTTGCTGAGCCTCTCGTACCGCTCGATGCTGCCTACGTCGTACCAGAAAGCCTCCGTGATATAGGCGGCGACCTTGTCCTTCTTGTCCACGAGGTACTGGACAACGTCGCCCATGAGGTCGAAGCTCTCAAACATGCCTTGGCTGTAGAGCTCCTCCATCGTCTGCAGCACGGAGCCATCTAGGACGAGGATGCCTATGCTGACAGCTGTTTTTAGGTGGGGCTTCTCCTTGAAACCCTTTATCCAGATGCCGTCCAGATCGGCTACTCCCACGTTCACCTGGAAGTCTGGGGCCAGGGCCACGGTGACTTTGGCGTCGGCTTCCTCGTGGAACCTTACAATATCGCGGAGGTTGATGTTGCTTATGATGTCACCGTAGTAGACCACTAGAGTGTCATCCTCGGTTAGGGCGCCCTGCCTGTAGGCGTTCAGGGTGGCGCCTGCGCTCCCAGTCATGTCCGGGGCGTCCAGCACGTATCTTATCTTGACGTTGAACCTCTCGCCGTCGTCGAAGTAGTTCTCTATCTGCTGATGCTTATAGCCCGTTAGCAGCACAATGTCCGTTATGCCGTGGTAGCCGTAGAGCCTGACGACGTACTCAAGTATGGGCTTCTGCTGTTCCCCGACGGGGATCATGCACTTCTGGAAGTAGTTGGTGAGGGGGCGGAACCTGACGCCCACGCCTCCCGCCATTATGACTCCTTTGACCGCCAGGCTACTCATCCCTTGAAGCCAACAGTACCAACCCGACCAGCGCTAACGCTATGCCGAGGGGCTTGAACAGCCAGGGGTTCACCGCACCTATCTCTGTGCTGGCCGTCTTCAGGTAGAGCATGGCTCCGGTTGCGAGGAAGAGGAAGCCCGCGAGCACCGCCGCGAGTCCCTTGACGCTTAGGCTGATTCTGCGTTCCAACGTGATCAAGACTGAATGTCGTGACTGGTAAAAAAATGCTTAGCTCCCGAGCTTCGCCGGGAGGTACTCGTCCACGATGTAGGTGAGGCCGTAGCGGCTGAAGGCCTCGAGCTCGGCCTTCTGCTCCAGCTCTAGGAACACGTCCAGCTCCCTCTGCCATATGTCGCCCGTGTACCTGGGGTCGTTCTTGAGCTCGCGGAGACGCTTGTGGTCGAACTCCGTGAGGGGCTCGGTGGGCAGCTTGTAGTCGATTATGTCTGTGCCCCAGACGCCTATCCACTCGGCGTCGGGCGTCGTGAGCCCCCTGAGGTGGGCGGCGTTGGCGGAGCCGCTGATGATGACCATGGCGATGTGTATGCCCCACGGGTCGCCGTCCGTGAAGATGTAGACCGGGAGATCATAGTCCTGGTTGAGCCTGTTGATGATGCCCCTAGTGGCCCTTGGGCTCTGGCCCGCGGTGTGGATGAGGATCGCGTTGAACTTGTCGTGGGCACGCTCCTCGACGAGCCGTGTGAACATGGCGCCCTTCTCTACGACCAGTACCTTATCGGCTGACGTCTCGACGAACTCGCTGCTGGTGACGGCGGGGCCTATCATGACGCCGTCGGGGTGGTCCGTGAGGTTTGTCCGCCGCCCCTCGTACCCCGGCACCGTGTACTCTATGGTGAGGTCGCCGAAGATGGCGCTCCGCTCCTCGGGGAAGATGTGGAAGTCCTCCCTGGCCCTGTTCAGGGCAACCTCCATGTCCGTGATGATGTTGTCGCTTTCCTGCTGGTTGTTGTACTCGATGTCCCGATGGCCCCTAGCGGAGTAGTAGACCTCCCTCAGGGTGCTGGTCTTCCTGTGCTTGACCAGCTCCTTGGCGAACCACGCAGTCCATACGAGCTGGGTGAAGGGCCTTATGTGGCGGATGTTGCGGCTGTGGCGTCGTATCATCCTAGGGCCGAGGACGTACTGCCTCTCCTCCGGGTCGTACATTATGTTGTCCGTGGACCTGCTCTGCATGTGTATCCACGGGAACTCGTGGTTGGTGATCTGCTCATAGATCAGGTTCCCTAGGCCGGTGAGGCTCTGCTCCATGGCCTCCCTGCGGCGCTCGGCCTCACTTCGACGCGTCTTCGACAATCTCTGTCACCTCCTTCAGCTTCTTCTCTACCTCTGGGATGTCCGTGCTCACCACGGTCAGCAGAGGCTTTATGTCGGGGATCTCCTTCTCGGCAAGCTTCGCCGAGAACTCCGCGATCACGGGCAGGAACTTGCCGAATATGTTCAGCCTCCTGCTCTCACGGGCTATCCTGAACCTGCGGTTGAAGTATCTTCTCACGCCTCGGGCGGCCTCCCTGATGGCGTTGGTTACCTCGCGCTCCACCGCTGGCTGGTCAGCCATATACTCTTTACCGACGCTCTTGTACGGTATCTTGGTGCTGCAGACATGCACCGCTATAACAAGCGAAGTGTCGCTCTCCACGTTGTAGGTCTTCCAGTTGATGTTCCTGTTCGCCGCCTTCCAGACGACGCCACTGCTCTCGTCGAAGAGAAGCGGTATCCTGTTGGCGAACCTGTATATGGTTATGCCGGGACCGTGGGTCTTACGCACCGTCCTGCCGGTGGCGACGGCGGCCTCCACTATGAAAGGGAACCCGAGGTATGTGCTGGGCTTCCGGGTCACCACCTTGATGTAGTCCTCCTCCGTGAGGTTCAGCTCCTTCTTTATACCGGTTTCCAGCAGCTCCTCCCCGATGGGGCTGAGGCAGCTGGCGTCGGGGCGCTTGAAGCCGGTGTATTCACGGGTCGCCCGGACCGCCTTCACTAGGTCCTCGGGGCTCAGGGTCTTGGGCTTAGCCTTGGTGCTGATCCCGGCGAGGTCGAGGAACTTATGGGCGGTGGTGGGGCCGACCCCTTGGAAGTGTTCCATCATGAACTGCTTCATGTTCCTGGTCTTGGTCTCGGCGATGAGCCTCCTGAAGGTTTCGACGTCGACGCCGTGGGGGTGGGGCTTCACCGACTGAGGTAGGGGCGGCAGCTTCTCCGTGCCCCGCTCGAACTTGTACAACCTCCCCCGCGGGTCAACGTAGGTGAGGTCGGCGTAGGGGTTCACCATCGCCGTCTGCTTCAGGTACTCGATGAGCCTGTACATTATGCGGCTGTAGTCGCCCTCCATCTGCAGCTCCAGGGCTGTGCCCCGCCAACCCGACGGGTTCTGCCTGATGTTGTGCTTGAGTATGCTGGCGCGGTTGTTCTGGATGTCGATCATCATGGTGAAGTCATGGATCTCGCCGCCGGTGCTGCTTATGACCTGCACCGGCTTGTGGGTGGTGATCTGGCCGTAGAGCACCGCCATGGTGCCGCCGAGGCCGAAGGTGCCGCGGGCCTGCTTGAGGATGTACTTGCTTCCGTAGAAGACCGTGGCGAAGGCCTTGGGGATGTGCTCCTCGGGGACCCCGGTGCCGTTGTCCTCGATCCGTAGCTTGTAGAACTTGGTCTCCGTGTCCCGGTTGTCTTCGATCTCGGTTATCCTTAGGTAGACCTCGGGCGGCACCCGCTGGGCCTCGCAGGCGTCCATGCTGTTCTCCAGTAGCTCCCTGACGGCGGTGTACGTCGCCCTGCTGGGGTTGCTGAAGCCCGCGATCTCCCTGTTCCTGTAGAAGAAGTCCGCCGGGCTGATGGACTGGTATTCTGTCTGCGACATTAGCGTGTCTCCCTCCTACGCTTGGGCTCGTACCAGAGCTCTCCCCTCTCCTTCTTCATTCTGCGTCTATACGCATATAGGTGATTCCACACCGTCTTATGGAACGCGCCGTTGATGAGCATCTCCACCGCCTCCTTGGCCACGGGAAGCATCTCGTAGCTGCCTATCATGGCGACGGTGCCGCCGTAGACGCTTATGAGGCACTCCGTCAGCTCCTCCAAGAGCGCCCTGCTCTTGCCCTCCTTGCCTATGATCCTGCCCTTGACCCTGTTCAGGGCGTTCCTGCTGGTGCCCACGTACTCCTCCATGTCCAGGACGAGTATGTCTTGGTCTTCGTTCAGGAGGGTCATGGCTCGCTTGGGGCTGAAGCCACGCCCGATGGCCTGGGATATGTTGCGGACGGTGAACAGGACCGACACGTCGGTCTGGTCGGTCTGGGGGGTTATCTCAACGTTCCCCGTCTCGCTGTCGACGGTGAGGTTCACCTGGAACGTTGTCTCTATGAGTTTCTTGTTCTTCCCGTGGGGCCCTATTAGGACGCCCACCCGGTTTCTAGGTATCCTAGTATAGGTCTTCTGTTCCACCGGTTATCCACTCCTTTAGTTCCTCCGGGTCCCTGGTCTCGACGCCCAGCCGCCTGAAAGTGTAGTTTATGTTACCTATGTCCCGCTCCACCAGCGACGGCGCCATGGGGTGTATGGTCAGCATCGACTGGCTCACGTCGAATATCACGGGCTTCTCCTCGTGGACCATGATGTTGTACTCGCTGAGGTCGCCGTGGGCGAGCCCCGCCTTCTGCCAGAGGAGATGCATCTCGTCCAGGACCAGGCCGTAGAAACCCGAAGGGTCCTCCGGCGCGATCTCTCTCAGCAGCGGAGCCGGGACCCCGTCCTCGCCTATGAAGGTCATCACGAGGATGTTGCGTATGAAGTCGATGGGTCTGGGGGAGTTGACGCCCGCCTTCTCGCATAGCTGCAGGTTGCTGAACTCCTTCTGGTTCCAGGTGTAGACGATGCTACGGGTGTTCTTACGCACCCGCTTGAACCGGGGGTCGCCCCTGATGTAGTCCATCATCCCCTTACGGAACTCGGCTGTGTGAGTGTAATATATCTTGACCGCAAGCTCCCTGCCGTCCGGGTGTACGGCGTAGTACACCCTAGCCTCCTTGCCGGCCTTGACTACGCCGTGGAGCCGGTCTATGACGCCTTTTTTAAAGAGCTTGTACATGCCCTGCAGGGTTAGCCGGTCGAAGACCTCCTCCATGACGCGGAACTCTTCCTTGTTCTTATCCTTGAAGAGGGCGTCTTCCTCGTACCTTCTCTTCAGCCTATCCGAGATCTCGTCGTAGTCTCTTTCACGGGACAAGGGTGTTCTCACAGGTAGATCCTTATTCTATAAGCAGTATGCCCTTCTGACGGAGCTCGTCTACCTGGTTGGCGGTATAGCGGTGGAATATCTCCCCCCGCTCATCGCTCTGGAAGTCCCAGGGACTCACCAGAACCACATCGCCTTCCCTGATCCAGGTCCGGCGCTTCATCTTACCTCTTATCCTGCACATCCTGGTGTATCCGTCTTGGCACTTGACCATGACCCGGTCGAAGCCCAGCAGCTTCTGGACTACGCCTACGACATCGTTCTCGCTGGGTAAGACCATTCGTCTGAGGTTCTTCTCGCTCAGCACCTTCTTTTTTCCCATCCACTATCCTCTTAGCGAGAATACTTAGATTAGGCGCTTAAAAACTGTGCGTAGACGCTGAGCCAGATAACCTTTTTTCAGGCTTTTTTCAGCGTACAGGCAGCTAAACACGGTCTTTACGCTGTACGGAGGAAAATTAAAGGCGTAAAGGTATCTTTTCCCTTATCTCGACGCCTCGCAGCGAGACATCCGACACGTAGGCGTAGGTCTCTACGCCCATGGAGGCGGCGCGCCGCAGCGCTTCCCCGAACTCGGGGTCGGTCCCGTCGTTGGGCCTGAACTCGGAGGCGTCGCCTCGCTGGATCACGAATACAGCGGCGGAGCGCCCCGTCTCCAGCGCCTTCACGAGGGTCCTCATGTGGCGCGCCCCCCTCTTGGTGGGGGCGTCGGGGAACAGCGCCACCCCGTCCTCTACCAGTGTGCAGGACTTGGTTTCCACCATCACCCGTTTCTGGCCGTCCGATAGCACGAGGTCGAGCCGTGAGTCGTGGAACACCGGCTCAGTCTTCTCCCCCGTGTACCCCCTGAAATCGTTTAGGCGCCCAGCGTTTACCGCCTCGGCTAGGAGCTTGTTAGGGAGCTTGGAGTCTACGCCTACCATGACGCCCCCGTAGTCCACGAGCACCATGTCGTACCGGGTCTTCCTGTGCTCGCCCCTCTTCTCAAGCAGGTAGACCCTGGCGTTGGGCACCATCAGCTCGTGCATGCGCCCAGGGTTGGGAATGAAACACAGCTCTTTTCTGCCATCTATATCCACGACGCCGAGGAACCTGTTGGGCCTCTCATGCAGCGTCGCCTCAATGAGCCTTGAAGGGTACCTCATTTCCTCTTCAGCAGCTGGTTTATCTCGTCGAGGAGCTCCAAGCTGGACGCCGCCTTCAGCTCGAACCTGCTCTCCCGGGTCAACGGGACGTCACCGAACTCCTCGCCGTTCAACTCATACACGCCACCCGCCTCGCGTAGGATCAGCAGCCCAGCGGAGGCGTCCGTGACGCGGAGGATGCCCCTGAGGTCAATGTGGGCGTCCAGTACTCCCGACGCCACGTTGCAGAGGCTCATGGCGCTGCAGCCCCCGGCCCTGATGTGCCTGCTCTCCCTGATGAGGGGCGTCATTAGCTCCAGCTTGGGCGCCTTGCTCAGGTCCATGGAGATGAGGGCCCTGCTGTACTTGGCTGGGGCCGCCGTCTGGAGGGGCCAGTCGTCCTGCATCGCCCCCTTACCGCGTTCCGCGAAGAAGGTCTCGCCTGTGTAGAAGTTGACGATTATCCCGGCGAAGACGCCGCTCTGCATGGGGGTCTCGCTGACGCTGATGCTGGTCACCGCCGGGTGGAGTCCGCGGGCCAGGTTGGTGGTGCCGTCCACCGGGTCGGCGACTATGACGTAGTCTTCGTCTCCGAAGGTCTCGTCGCCCTCCTCGCTCACCAGCTTGGCTGATACCTTGTTCTTGGTGAGAGTTTCGACTATGGCTCTCTGGGCCTCGTCGTCGAGGAGCCTCTTGAACTCGTTCACCGGCAGCGAGTGGCGTCTAGGTATCACGGTGAGCACCTTGCTCTGGATGTTGTCCACGAGCTCCTGCAGAACAGTCTTCCAGTCTGGTTGAGCCGTCATATCCAGTATCCTTGACTCTCCCGTGCCGTGGATATTAGAGTTCTTTGATGTAGTCGATCAGTTTGCCCCTGACTCTGAAACCCGTTTTCTCCAGCAGGGTTCGCGCAGTAGTGTTCGGCTCTCCCTTCTCTGTGAGAACAAACCCGCAGCCGCTGCTCCTGAGGTAGCCTTCAGCCGCCTCAATCAGATTGGTGGCTACTCCTTGTCGGCGGCACCCTCTCTTGGTGTGGACCACCTGGATGTGACCGATCCTTTCCCGGGTCACATAGTTGGGTCCGAACGCATCCCTGAACGAGATGACGAACCCGACGACATCCCCGTCTTTCACGGCGACGAGGAAGCCCTCCGGCTCCCGCCTCATGTAGTTCTCCATCAGCTTGGCGAAACCGGGCTTGCTTGACTCTACGTCAAGCAGTGGCAGAACAGGGTCATCGCTGCCTTGGTCAATCATGTATTATGCCCAAAGCTCCGTCAGTTTCGGCAGGTGCTCCTCGCTGCAAGGCGTGACTTCGATCTGCGGCATATTCATCAAGGTTATTTAGAGTATGTGAAAAATAATGGAAAAGAAAAATGGGGGAGGCTACGCGAAGAGGTAGACGATGTGGATGCTCACGGTGACCGTCAGCTCGCCCTCTAGGATGGGCGTCGGGGCCTTGGCTCCTGCATAGCTTTCCTCGGCGTAGTCCATCTGAACGTAGGCGCGCACGGGGACGTAGCTGCTCTCGGTGACGGACTGCACGCCCGTGACCGTGAGACCCAGGGTCTCGGCGATGACCTCGACCTTGGCCTCTGCGTCCTCCATGGCTGCGACGTAGGCGTTCATCTTGAGCTCCTCACGCTTAGCGTCGCTGAGCTCGAAGCTTATGCCCTCCATCCTGTTGGCGCCGGCTTCGCCGGCTGCGTCGATGACGTCGCCCACCTTGTCTAGGTTCTTGACGGTGACTCTGACCATGTTGGTCACCGTGTATCCCCTGAACACGCGTCCGGCCTCTGTCCAGTCGTACTGGGGGTAGACGCTGTAGGAGGTCGTGTAGACGTCGTCTTCGGAGACGTCTTGGGCCTTGACGGCCTCGATCACCGCCGCCATTGCTGCGGCGTTCTCGGCGATGGCCTCCGCGGCGGACTCGTCCGTTACCTCCACGCCCAGGCTGATGCTGGCCTGGTCGGCCTGCGCCGAAGCGCTGCCTGACCCTGACAGGCTTATGGTCTTCTCCGTGGCCTCCTCGCCCGCGTAGGTGAAGGCCTCGAAGCCCATGCCTGTGCCGACGCCCCCGGGGTACCTGAAGTCGGGTAGCCCATTGGATGTCTCGACCGGCTCAACCACGCCGGGCCTGTAGGCTATGATGGCGCCCGCCAATATGATGCTGAGGCATATGGCGGTAACCGCGTATAGTTGCTGTGACTTGTTCATATCTAGTCGAAGAATCAAACACGCTAGCAGCTAATATACCCATCAAATAGAACAGGTGTTCAAGACAGTAGAACAGCGCTACTGGTCCAGATACTGGCTGTAGTGGTCCAGTATCTCTCTGGCCTTCTCCTTATGCGAGTCCGGCAACCAGGAGTCTTCCTTTACGACTTTCTCGTGGTGGCCCAGTCTGAGCTTCAGCCAGTAATAGTCCTCAAGCAGTAGCGCGTACTCCAGCTCGAGGCTCATGGCGTTGAGGTGGGCCTCGCATATCTTCTCCTTAGGCGCCTCCATCAGCGTCCGGTTGTCTATCTCCACACCCTGTTCGATGAGCGCGCTGAGCTCCATCGCCTCATGGATCAGCAGATACTCGTTGCCGATGACCTCGCGGAGGATGATCTTTTCCCCTGAGAATGTCTCGCCGGACAGGTAGTCGTATAGCTGCTTCGCCGTGCACTTGTTGTGTGCTACCTCTAACTCTCTCAGCACCTCGAACACTTGGGCCAGGCGGTACTCGATGCTCTCGCTTACCTGGTTGAACGGCGGGTACGTCATAGTTTAAGATTCTTTAATCTATGTTTAAAATCATCGAAAGGGGGGATGCTACTTTCTGGGCGTGGGGATGTGCCAGTCGTAGCCCCTCTCGGTGACCACGTACTCGGGCCACGGAAGGTCGATGGGCGGGTCCCACTCCGGGTCGAGCTGAGGCGGCTCGTACTCCTTTGAGATGCGTTCCTTCCACTCGTCCCTGCACTCCTTCAGCTTCCCGGGCTCGGTGAACAGGTCCAGCATGGTGCCCCCGATGGCCTTGCCTGCGGTGTAGATGGTGCGGTCGATGGGGCCCTTCATGCCGCCCAGCGCCACGTGTGTCCACCCGGGCAGCCTCTCCCCCGGCACAGACAGCCTGGGCCTGTAGACCTGTATCCAGACGGCGGGGCAGTGCCACATGAACTCGACGTAGTCGTCGCTGCCGAACTTCTTCTGGTGGCTCGGGATGACGCTGCGCCACATGCGCTCCCACTCCATGGGCGGCGTGAGCTCCTCGCTGTACGGGGTCTCCTGGGGCGGGTAGCCCAGGTTCTCCAGTATCTCGTTGGCCTTCCGCCTGTCGTCGTCGGTGAACCTGGGCGGCCCCACGAGCTCCAGGTTCTCGTAAGCAAGATCCGAGAGAGCCTTGTTGAAGAGGCCGGTGCGCTGCTTGGTCACCCACCTGACGGTGAGCCTGCAGCCCGTGACCTCTGCGACGTGCTCCGCGTTGCTGAGCAGCACCTTGGCTATCTGCTCCTGCTGGGTGAGGCTGGGGCTCCTGAACGCGTACTGGATTATGCCGATGCGCGGAGGCATGTTGTCGGCGGTGGCCTGGCCGGCGGCCATCACGGCCTCGTTGATGGTCCAGAGGCCTGTGCGTGGCAGCATCGCCTCCTTGGTGTACTTGGTGGTGGTGTACATGAGGGCCACGGCGTCCAGGGCGCCGGGGCAGCGGGCGTTCCGGGGTAAGTCGTCTGCCTGGGCGATCCACTTCTCCGGCTCGATGCACTCGAAGACGAACGCCGCGTTCCAGTAGCTGCCCCACTGGGTCTCGTACATGACCGTCGTGGCCTGCCTGGGGTGCCACCCCACCATGGCGTCGAGGCCGTCAAAGAGGCCCTTGGCCGCGAACCAGCTCTTGGCGCACACCTTCTCGGCAGGGGTCCCGAAGACCTTGACGGTGCCCTCTAGGCCGTGCTCCTCCATGGCGTGCCTCACGGCGGCGGCGCCAGTGAGGGCGGCCGTGCCCAGGGCGCTGTGTGGGTCGGTGTGCCCCGCCCTGTAAGGGTTCTCGGCGGACCTGTAGGGCACCGGGTCCTGCCACCTCCCCGGGACGGCGTCGTACTCGGTGTAGGTGCTGATGACCGGCTTGCCCTCGCCCCACGTGGCCATGTAGGCCGTGGGCATCCCAGCGACACCCACCTCAACGTCGAAGCCCTCCTCGCGGTGGAACTCGGCGAAGGCCTTCACCGACTTGTACTCCCTGAAGCTGGACTCGGCGTAGTTCCAGATGAGCCGGTGGAAGTCGCTGATGCGCTCAGCGTTATCTTCTATCCACTTGAAAGCCGTCTTCTTAGGCTCGGTAAGCTTCGTCAAAACGGTTCACATCCTCTACGACGCCGAAGTGCTATAAAACATGTAGACGATCAGAGTACAGGGCGATAATGTTGTATGATCTAGTTGTTAGAGACGGTAAGGTATTCACCGGCGCCGGGAACCCCTGGTTCAAGGCCGACGTCGCCGTCAAGGAAGGAAGGATCGTCGAGGTCGGCAAGATACTGGGCGACGCGAAGGAGGTCATCGATGCCAGGGGCCTCGCCGTTTCGCCGGGGTTCATCGACCTACACGACCACAGCGACTACACCATCATGGTGAACCGGGAGGCAGACAGCAAGGTCCACATGGGGGTGAGCACCACGGTGTTCGCCAGCTGCGGCAGCGGCGCCGCGCCCCTCGACGAGGAGATGAGGGAGGAGATACGCAGGTCCAGCCCGTTCCTCGAGGAAGCGGGCGTCAAGGTGGACTGGAGCACCATGGAGGAGTACCTATCCCGCCTCGAGGAGGGAGGGTTGTCCATCAACGTGGCGCCCATCGTGGGCTTCGGCACCGTACGCCGCTACGTGATGGGCATGGAGATGAGGGCGCCCACCCCCGCGGAGCTCGACGCCATGAAGAAGGAGATCGCCAAGGCGATGGAGGCCGGGTGCAGAGGCATCACGACTGGTCTCCGGTACGACCCCCAGAGCTACGCCGAGACCGAGGAGGTCATCGAGCTAACCAGAGTGGTCGCCGGGTACGGCGGCTTCTACACCAGCCACATCAGGGATGAGGGAGACCGCGGCGACCCTCTGGGCGCCGTCGAGGAGATCATCAGGATCGGCAGGGAGACCGGGGTGCCCGTGAACATCAGCCACTTCAAGGTCCTCAGCAAACGCTTCTGGGGCCTCTGCCCGAGGCTCATCGAGATGGTGGAGGAGGCCCGCGCGGAGGGCGTCCAGGTGACCGCCGACCAGTACCCGTACAGGGCCAGCGGCACCGGCCTCGGCGCCTGGATACCCAAGTGGGCTAACGAGGGCGGAAACGAGGAGCTGGTGAAGCGGCTCAACGACCCCGACACCACCGAGAGGATCAAGGAGGGGCTCGCCGAGGCCATGGATGACCGCGGCGGCCCAGAGGCGGCCCTCATAAGCAGCTACCCTCTCGACGAGAGCTTGGTCGGCATGAACATCGCCGAAGTAGCCGCGAGGCGGGGCGTAGACCCGCTGGACTGCGCAGTAGACCTCCTCAGGGATCACGTGGAGAGCGTCGTCGAGGGCAAGGCCAAGGGAGGGTTCAGCATAGTCAACTTCAACCAGAAGGAGGAGAACGTGGAGCTCATCATGAGGCAGCCCTGGGTCGCCGTGGGCACCGACGGCAGGGTCCACAGCCCGGAGGGCATACTGAACAGGCTCATCCCTGCGCCACATCCCAGGTTCTACGGCACCTTCCCCCGGGTCCTAGGCAGATACGTGAGAGAGAAGGGCGTGCTCCACTTGGCGGACGCGGTGCGTAAGATGACGAGCCTACCAGCGTCCACGCTGGGGCTCAGCGACAGGGGTCTGCTCGTGCCGGGGATGTGCGCGGACATCACGGTCTTCGATCCGGAGACCGTCATCGACCGGGCCGACTACACGCCGGCGGAGGCTACCAAGCTGTACCCTGAAGGCATCGAGCACCTGGTGGTCAACGGGGCGATCACACTGAGGGACGGCGATCACACGGGGGCACGGGCTGGGCTGATCCTCCGAAAATAAATATCTCTAACCTTTTTAAATATAAAAAAGAAAAAAAATTGTTGAAGGGTGTTTACTTGACTTTCTGGAGAGCCTTCCTCGTATCCTCGGGGAAGTCTCTCAGGAGGTTCCCGAGAACTACCTTGGCGATGTACTGTTTGAACCCTGCCTCATCGTACTTTGCAGAGTAGATGCGTCTGTGTCCTCCCTTCCCTGTTATCTCCGTGTAGTTAAGCACACCCTCGTCTACCATGGAGTTCAGGAAGTTGATAATAGATGCTCTGCTGATGGTCCTCTTTCCCATGAGATCGTCGTTCACCTGCACCCAGACGTCGCGGCTGCTCGCGCCCTCGCCGTCTAGACGCCAGAGGTACCGGAGGGCTACCTCCTGGTAGTCCTTCAGCACCATTGCAAGTCCTTCGCCTGACGTGTCAACCGTTATTGGCAATTATACTGTCACCTGACGGAGCATAACTGAAGGTTCATGGTATTTAAACCTTCATGTATTTGTTTACCTGCCCCCATCATATTGTAAATAATTAATATAAAACACTTATTTCATCTGTTTGTAAAAAAAATGCGCTAATATATGGAAAAAACGATTAAATGACATATAAAGGAAAAACATGTCGTTCTGAAAAACATTTGAGTAAAATTATGGAGAGAGGAGGAGTCGAACCTCCACGCATTCACCAATCAAGGTGCCGTTCTCCCGATTAAACTATCTCTCCCCCGTCTAGCTATGATGTAGACACCATAAATCAAGTTATCTCTTCTAGGCGCCATCAAAAAATCTCATCAAATAACATTTTTATGCGAAACCGCTCCTCTAGCCTACAGACATCGTCGGGTCGAGCCCACATGAGTATTGAGGGTTAGCTGATTGATCAACGCCGAGCAGATCCTTCTACTCGTCTCCTTCACCATCATACTGGCCTACATCGCCGGCATCTTCTACAACCGCACCAGGATACCCGACATCGTCTGGCTTCTTGGCTTCGGCATACTCATGGGTCCCATACTTGGTTTCTTCGACGAGTCCCTGTTCGGCGGCATATTCGAGCTCATGCTCCTCGTCACCGTCATCATGTTCAGCTTCAGCACCGGGATCTCCATCAACGCGCAGGAGCTCCTCGGCAACACCCGGAGGGCGATGGGGCTGGCCGTGGCGAGCTTCCTGTCCATCACGTTGGTCGCCGGGGGCTCCCTGCGTCTCCTCGCGCCCGAGACCTTCAGCCATGTCGACGCCTTTCTGCTGGGGGCCATGGTGGCGGGGATGAGCGGCGTCTCGGTGAGCAGCATGGTGTCGTCGATAAGCGGCGGCTTCAAGGATGTGGGGGACTCCATGACGCTGCTTCAGCTTGAGTCCACCTTGGGTGACCCCATCAGGGTTGTGGCGGTGCTGACCCTCATCGAGATGGTCACTTTGACCGGTGCGGGACCCAAGACAGCGGCGAGGGATATGCTCTTCATGTTGCTGACTGCGGTCGCCATAGGGGCGGGGGTCGGCCTCATCTGGGGCGAGACGCTGTCAAGGCTCAGGGACCGGTCCCTCAACTACATGATGACCATCGCCGCATTGTTCCCGGTGTACGTGTTCGCTGAGTGGGTCAGCGGCGGAGGCGGTGGACCCATCGCCGTGTTCTTGGTGGGCTTCACTTTGATGAACTTCGGCTACGTGACCAGGAGCCTGGGGCTGGAGAGGAGAGCCAGGATCGACAGGAGGAAGCTCAGGGACTACCACGACGAACTCACTTTCCTGATCAAGGCCCTCTTCTTCGTCTACCTCGGCCTCGTGATGACGCCCAGCGTGGAGAGCTTCATGATGGGGCTCATGGTCTCGGCGCTCATAATCGTCGTGCGATTCGTCGTGGTGACGGTGGTCGGGAAGATCCACGGCTTCGGGGACAGGGAGCTCATCGTCACGAGGCTGATCTTTATCCAGGGCGCCGGCACCTTGGTGTTGAGTCAGTTTCCCGTCAAGTACGACCCGACCGGCCTCTTCTTCTCAGACCCGGATGTCTTCACGAACATATGCATCCCCATTGTCCTCGTCTCTCTGATTTACAACTCGACTGTGTCGCCGTTTCTCGCGAAGCGTCAGCTGAACTCGATTTCTCGTGAAGCCTTGCCCAAGACCGAGGATGACGAGCCAGAAGAGGAGGAAGATGCTGGGAACAGGGTAACTTGACGCGCCACGTATTCAGATAAATGTGAAAAGGTTGAGGAGAGGCTAGTCGAGGTACTTCTTGAACCAGCGCACCATGTGCTCCAGCCGCTCCCTGCGGTGCTTGGGCTTGCCTCCGCGGCTGAGCTCGTGGCTCTCCCCGGGGAACCTTATGAACTCGGCGTCCACGCCCAGGACCTTGAGGGCTGTGAACAGCTGCTCGGCCTGCTCCATGGGGCACCTGTGGTCCTCCTCGCTGTGTATGATCATGGTGGGGGTCTTCACGTTGGCGACGTGCCTGATGGGGCTCTTCTCCATGAACACGTCCTCCATCTCCCACGGGACGCCACCCAGCTCGGTCTTCCCGAAGGTCCAGCCGATGTCCGAGACGCCGAAGAACGTGACCCAGTTGGTTATGCTTCGAAGCGTCACCGCCGCGGCGAACCTGTCGGTGTGGGTGATGATCCAGTTGGTCATCACGCCGCCGTAGCTGCCCCCCGTCACCCCCAGCCTCCCCGCGTCCACCCAGGGGTTCCTCTCTATGACCACATCCACAGCCTCCATGAGATCGTCGTAGTCCTGCTCGAAGTAGTGGCCCGGCAGCGCCGCCTGGTACTCCTCGCTGTAGCCGCCGCTGCCCCACGGGTTTATGTACATGACGGCCCAGCCCTGGGCGGCGAGGACCTGGAACTCGTGGACGAAGCTGTTCCCGTAGGCGCCCCTGGGGCCGCCGTGGATGTGGAGTATCAGCGGGTACTTCTTCGAGGCGTCGAAGCCGGGGGGCTTCATGAGCCAGCCCTGCACCGTGTGCCCCGCGTCGCTGGTGAAGGTGAACTCCTCGTGGGGCGTCACCTCCGTCTTCTTGAGGTAGTCCCTGTTAAGGTCGGTTACCTGCCTGGGTTTCTCGCCGTCCCAGCTCCACAGCTCCATCGGCTTCGTTGTCTGTAGAACGGTGTACGCTACCTTGCCGTCCTCGTTGACAGTGAATGACTCGACGCTGTGGTCCCTGCCTCCGAGCACCTTCTCCACGTCGCCACCGTCTCTATGCACCCTGTAGAGCCAGGAGTCGCCGTCGTAGGTGCTGGTGAAGTAGAGGTGGTCGCCACACCACGCCGGCATGGTGCCCGAGCTGCTGACCCTGATGTCGCTGCTGAGCTTGGTGCCAAGGTCTTGGTCGAAGCCGGAGGTGAGGTTCACGGGCTCCTCGCCCTCCCTGAGCGTCCAGACGTCGCTGTTGGAGCCTGAGCCGCGCCCGTAGTCGTGGCCCGTGAACGCGACGAGCCTCTCCTCCGGGTGTGGCGAGACGCCGCTTATGCTCATCAGCGTCTCGGTGAGCTGGACGGGCTCCCCTCCCTTAGCGTCCACCTCGTAGAGGTAGTAGCGGCGCACAAGGTCGGCGTCGGGCTCCAGGTTGCCTACGAAGACGATGCTCCCGCCGTCGCTCATCCACTCTGCGTTCGCCACGTCGTACTCTCCCTCGGTGACCTGCCTAGGTTTGCCTCCCTTCGCGGACACCGTGAAGAGGTGTTTCCGAAGGTTCTCGAAGAAGCCCCTGCCGTTGAACTTGTAGACGAGGCGGTCTATGACCTTGACGTCGCTCTCGCCCCTGTCCACGCGCTCCACGTCGCCGAGGAACAGGATGCGCTTACCGTCTGGGCTCCACCTTGGGCCTTCCACGCCCTTCTCCAGATCCGTGAGCTGCCTCGCCTCGC
>Ga0114918_10000995_pt1 | contig 25011 bp, 71 predicted proteins | sample LantaG_FD_87015 | JGI IMG/M metagenome (GOLD analysis project Ga0114918, IMG submission 87015) | Deep subsurface microbial communities from Baltic Sea to uncover new lineages of life (NeLLi) - Landsort_02402 metaG | ecosystem: Environmental > Aquatic > Marine > Oceanic > Sediment | place...
AAACATATTTAAAGTGATGGAAATGAATAGTGTGTTTTCTTAATGACATATCTAATTCTTTTTTACCAACTTGAACTACTTGTCCTGTTTTTATGTTTATTATATCATACATTATATATATTATTAAATGTAGATGTTGAAGATGTCCAAATGGATTCTGTTCGTGCATCCGTGATAAATGTGTTTATCGGGGACTTACGTTTTCTACGTGTTGATGATGATGGTTTATAAATACTATCATATTCATCAACTTCATCAAATAATCCACCAAAATCATCTTCATCAAAATCATCCTCAAATGGAAATGATTCATTATTTATTTTGTTCTCTTTTTTCATATAATTTAGTTAATAAATTTTTATTTAATTCAATTTCTTTATCTACACTTTCTATTAGTTCATATCTAATGTGTTCAATTAATACATTTTTTAATTCATCTTTATGTTTCCTTAATTTCACACCATAATCTATTAGAGATTTTATGATGTGGTCTAATTCTTTTTCTATCATAATGCTACCCTATCCATTGGATGTTCTTCAATAATTTCAATTGGTTGAACATTAATATTTTCTATTCTTTGTCTTAATTGTTCTCTATTTCTACGTTTATATTCTCTTTTAAGTAATCTGAAAATTTTTCTGTTTTTTAAATATAAGTTGGCACCAAATATACTAAATATAATTTGAGATATTATCATAGGAATATAACCCCAACCTGAAATGAAAAGAAAAAATAATGGTATAGTTAAACTAAGAAATAAATTTCCAATTAACGTACAACCTTCAGATTTCTTTATATTTATTGTATCGAGATTTTCTTTTAAAAAATATTTTAAATCACCATCATGTGGTTTTTCAACATGTAAAGTGTAATTATCTTTACTATATATGAATGCATATTTTTGATTGACGCATTCTAATTGCCATGTATCTAAGTCTGTATCAATCTTTTCCAACATTAAATCCATCAATTCTTTTCTAGATTCTTTATCAGCATCCATTGTTGTTGCTCTTCTATAATTATAATTTGGTATTCTATTCATTTTATTTATTTTTTGTAATTATTACTGCATAACCATCTGTTGGTATTATTTCATTAATTAATACACTATCTTTATTGTATAGTTTGTATGTTTCACCATCTTTTTTATAGTAATCAAATTGGTAGTTTGAACCACCAACCCAATTAGACAATCTTAATGTGTAATTATATTCTGTTTTATAATCTTGTCTTTGATAGTCATTCGAAGTGAAAATAGTTCCAACGATTAAAACCATGAATATAAACCCAGTTATAATCCATACTCTATAATTTATTTTTGTATCTTTATTTTTAATATGTCCCATATCTTTTCTTTAAGGTAATTCTGGTATTTTATTGTAAAATTTATTATTGTATAATTTATCTTGCCATTCTCCTTCTTCCCAATCTTCTTCATCAAAAGGATCAATTAGTTTTCTTTCTTTACGTGTTATTTTATTTACTCTATATCTTATTTTGTAGTATCTTTTAATTGATAATCTGAATAATTCTATTAATAACATAACTCCCATAAGAAGTGATATAAAGTGTGATATAAGTGGAATCCACATATACCAATCAAAATCATCAATATCTCCTCCTGATACAACAAAAATGTAAAATATAAAGTATGGGTATACTAAAAATAATATACCAAAACATATAGCTTCTACTATTCTTATTATTTCAAGTATGTGTTCTATCATACTTTATAATTTTTTATAAAGTTATAAACTTTACTCGTATTTACTTTTTCTCTCCATAATTCGTGTTCATCATCTTCATCCCAATCTTCTTCATTGAAAGGATCAATTTCTTTTTGTATTTTTTTAGAAATTTTATTTGTGACTATTTTTATACTTTTATATCTTTTCTTATAATATACTCTAATTATTGCTAATATTCCTTCTATAATACCTTGAAATAAAATAAATAATATTAAAATTGTTAATATTAAATGATTTAAACCTGGTATAAATAGATAAAATTTCATATCAATTTCATCCGAATTCCTAACTAAATATAATATAACATAAGGAATTAATAAAACTATAGACCATATTATTATTGTAGTAATCATTATTCTAAAAATGTTTTAATTGTACTTTCTTTTTTCTTAATAACTAAAAAATCTTTAATACTACCTTTTTTCTTTACTATAGTATCAGATTTTTCTGTATAATAAACTGTTTGATTTACTCCACTTTTTTGTGATTGATTACTACATCCACTTAAAATAAGAGCAAATATAACAAATATGAATAACCAAAACCACCAATATTTTTTAATTTCTTTCATTTTTTACACGTTTTAATAAATATACTAAATTATTTCATATATAAAAATTTAAATGATTACCAAATACCAAACCATCTTCTTTCTCCACAAATACATTTTTCATAATCTCCATGATCTACAAATTTGTGATCATGACCGAAAAAGGGGGATTTTCGTAGTCCTAATTTTTCTCTTATATCATTTGGTAAATTTTTAACTTTACAGTGCTTAGTATTAGGATTATTAAAATTATAGAGTATAGTCCATTCTTTATCGATATTTTTAATAGGATTAATTTTTATTGGTGAATGAAATGTATAATTATCATGTAATTTATAATCATATCCATTTTTTTTATAAACTTCTTCTATTGTTATATAATATGTTCCATGAATTTTTATTACACCCCATTCAGGTTCGTTGAATTCTTCTTCATCAAAATCTTCAAATATTTTATCTAAATCTATCATTTTTTCAATTCTTCAATAAATTTTTCTTTTAAACCTTGTGCAATTTCTTCTATATCTTCATCAGTAAGATTATCAATCCAATCTTCTTTATAGTTGGGTCCAAATTTTTGATTGTTGTGAACACCTACCTTAAATGCATGGATTCGTGATGTTAATTTACCACCGTTTATTATTGAATATATATACTTATCCATTTTTAAATTTTTTTCACCATTTTTAATACATTAAATCTGTTAATATTAATGAAAACATTATTATACTAATTACAACAGGAATAGCTATCCTAAATAGATATCTCACAAATACTTAGTTAGTTCCATATAGTTTCTAATATAAACTAAGTCTATAAATCTATCCCATTTATTTTTCATTTTCTAATTCTTTTTTAAAGTCTTTTAATAATTCTTCTATATCTATTCTTGGATTATTGGTATTCAACATGTTATAAATAACACAATCTTTAATATCAATGTTATATTTTTTTAAAAATTTTGAAATATCCATTATTTCTTTGGTTTAGATACAATATGTTTAGGTATTCTTATTTTTACACAAAGGTGATTTTCACCAACTTCAAGTACTTCACAATTAGGATGTTTATCATAATGTACTATATCACCAACCTTTAATTCTTCTCTAAATTTACCATTTTTATGCTTATCCTTACTAATTACAATATGCAATGCTAATCCAATAATAATCATCCAAACGAAAACAGCTATAAATGCTTCTATTGGTGGAAATTTAAAGTTATTAACAAAATTATGAAAACTATTTACTAAGTTTATATCAGTAAATAAATTTATTGATGTTATACTAATAACTAAAATTATAACTACCCAAAAAATTGGTTCTTTTATTATTTTTTTCATTTTTCTTTTATTTAAACATTTCTTTATAAATATTTTCCATTTGGATACTAATATCCCGTAGAGATTTTTTACCTTCTTCTGTAATTGATTTTGCTTTATCTTTATTATAAAAACTGAAATAATCTACATAATCAACTGTTTCAATATCATAAGTAAAATTCTGTTTCTTTAAATAATTTTCAATATCAGATACAGATGATGATAAATTCAAAGGTGCTTCTTCATCATCATCCCAATCATCAAATATGTCGTCTATTTCTCTCATAATTTGTTCCAATTTTCAATATCATAGATAATGCTTTCTATAAAACCTCTTGGTTTTCTTCTTTTCGGTGCTTCTTTTACTTTTTTACCTTTATTTAATTCACTTTTATCATATTCGTAATTATCTTCTTTTGCCCATTCTATACCAGCTCCATTGCCATAATTCACTACACCACATTTTGATCCTGCCATTTTATTTCTTTTTTATATAAATACTACTGTTTCTCCTGGTACTTTAAGATTTCCTCTTGTTCTACCATTTATTATTATTTTTGCTGTTCCTGTTGATTCATGTCCAATTATAGCATCACCATCTTTATTCGTATATGATTTAACTATTCCACCACTTAAAAAACCATCAATACTTAAAGATACTTTAATACCTCTTGCTGGTTCTCCATCACTATACTGAACTCTTATTTTTGAATAATATTTAGACATCTTTATTTTTTATAAGGCAATATAGCCATTTTCATCTGGTTCTAATCTTATAGGTTTATCAACAATTATATTATATTCACTTAATATGTGTTTCACTACCATTTTATAATTAGATTTACTTAATCTATAATTCATTTGATATCTTTTACCATATCTATAAAATGTAAATTTAAAATATGGGTCATAATCATTCTGTAATGTAATTACAGAATCAAAGTAAGCGTTTTTAATCATAAGTAATTTTCCAACACCACTTATAGTTAAAAATACTTTATAAGGTAACTTTTTAGAATTTAAAAACTGTACATAATCAAAAAACATATTTTTATTCTTAAAATAAAAATACTTTTCAATAACATGTTCTACCATATTTAGATGTTCTTTTATCATTAGTTATAAAATCCTTTAAGAGTTTTATCCCATAAGTGGTGAATAGGTACTAAGTCTTTAGATTCATCATCTAATTTTTCATATTTTTTATGAAAAGCTTCTAAAACATCTTCAACATATTCAAGATCATCATTATCATATATAAAATCACTTACAAACTTTCTTATTATACGATTTTGATTTCTAACATAATAATACCAAGACATTAATAATCCCATTAATATCAACGACCCCATACTTCCTACTAATCCAATTGCAATATAATCCATGTTCTTTTTATTTTTTATAAATATACATAAAAAAAACAAAATAACAAATAGAATTTTAATATATAAATCATATGAAACACTTAAAGTTATATGAAGATTTTGATTTCAATGATGATGATTTTGACTTTGAAGAAGACGCACCATATGATATACCATATGATTTCGAAGGTAATGAATTATTTTATAATTTTTTAATAGATAAAAAGATACTTGGTGATTTTATAAAAGAATTTGAGAAATCTGATTGGAATCCACCATCATTAAAGAAATACTTGGATAGTCGAAAAAGTTCATATATAGAAAATGCTTTCGATTGGGGATATGCTTATGATAATTCTATGATATCTTGGACTACATTTGATAAAGAATGGAAAAATAAATTAAAAAATAAATATACCACCATATGAAATACATAAAATTATATGAAAGTGTTGAATTAGATCCATTTGATGAAGAAGATTGGGATTGGGATGAAGTTGATATAAATGAAAAAAATTATACAAAAAAAGAATTTATTAAACATTTCATTGGTTTTTTTGATGATATATTAGAAAATCAAAATTATCATATGATCAATATTATATCATATGTTAGTGGAAGATATGTAGAATTAAAGATAGGTAATATAACGGCTGAAATAACACGCACAAATATTGGAAAATTAATTCATGAAAGACAATATGTATATAATATCTATATTAAAGATCAATATAATTATTATGGATATAAAAATATTTATATATTTAATCCCCATTTTTCTGAAATTCAAAGTATTTGGAATTTTATATCAGAAAAAGAAAGAAAAAATAAAAATCTGGAAAGATTTAGAAAAATTAAAAGATTTGTTGGTTTAAGGGAAAATGTAGATTTAGATCCATTTGGCGAAGAAAATTGGGATGAAAAAGACAATATAAAGTACTATTTAGAAAGATTACCAATAGAATATAAAAAATATTCAAGTGAAACTTTTGTTGAAAATGATTATGTAAATATTGCTAGAGAAATTGAAGACTATTATAAAGAATTGTTAAAATCTACATTTGAACAAGAAGGTAAAGATAAAACAATTGAATTATTTAATGATATCAAAGAACAATTTGATAGAGAAATAAATAGACAATCATCTCATGTTATAATGTTTGATCTTACATCGTTTTTAAGAAAGTATCTTAAAATGAATGAAAATTTTGAATGGAGTGAAGATGATTTCGACTTCGAAGAAGATGAAAATATTGAAGTAGGTGATAAACTAAGAATGATTGATAATCATTGTGTTATAGTAAACAACACTAATCATTGTCGTATTCAAATGTGTAGTGGTTATCATGTAGGAGATATATTAACTGTTCGTAGAATAGAACATAATGAACGCCATGGGACAGTATTTGCAACAACAAATGGTTGGTGGTTTATTTCAAGTTGTTTTGAAAAAATTTAATGGAAAGATTTCTTAAAACTTTCACTTTTAAACTTAACATCTTTTTTGAAATTCAATAAGAATTCTGTTAGTTCTATTTCATTATACGTCCAATTATCTTTTGAATCTGCAAATGTTTTAAAATAATCTTGTAGTTTTTTAGCATCTTCTAATTTATGAAGTTCTTCTTCTTCTTTTATTTTTACTAACAATTTACTTTGTATTTTTCTATCTGTAGTGGAAACCATTATATCCGTTGATATAGAATAAAATACCATCATAACTACCAACATAAACAATGCTAAGTTTAGTTCAAGTATAGGATACCCAATTAAAAAAACACCTGTATGATCATTTCCAAATATTGTAACTAAGTTTAAAATAGCAACTATAATTATAACAGGTGTCCATTTTAAACAATCTTTAATTTCTTTAAATAATTTTTTCATATTCTTCTTTTATATATTTTTTTAGTATGTATTGTCTTGATAAATTATATCCTATGTATTTTTCCTGAAGTTTTTTATAGTTTTTTAAAAATTCTTCAGGGTCTATTTCTTCATCTTCAACCTCATCTTCATCTTCGTAAGATTGGTTTAATTTATTTTCAAAATTTCTAATTACTTTATCTTTATATTTGATATCCATATCTCCTCTCAGCATTTTTATAAATTTTTGAGTATCAAAATATGAATATAGTGCAGTACCTAATATATATGTTAATATTGATATTAATATAAAAAGAATTGTTGTTAACATTTAATAAATATAAGAAATAAAAATGTAATTACCAAACTAATCAGCATAATCTAATTCAACATCATAATCAGAGTAATCATCATTGGTAAGTTCACGGGCATCAATGTCTAAATATGCAAAAGTATCCATATATGGAAAATCTTCTTCATCCTCACTATCTACACACCATTTTAGTTTTACAGTCATATTTATATCTGAGCTATAAGTCATCCAACCTTTTTTCTTGGCATATAACTCAAATAGATTTTTATCATTATCATTAATATAATATACTCTATCCAAATATGTACCTTTATTTGTTTTCCATATAAGAGCCCTAGCTAATAATTTTCCACCATCAACCTTAATTAATAATTTACAAACTTTTGGATTCTTTGAAAATAATTTTAATCTTTTTTGAACATATTTATATCTCATACAAGAATTGGGTAATGTGCCTTTTCTACTTTCACTGTAATTGTCACCAAGATACCAATACCTAATGTCTTCACCATCAACTATTTGTAAATCACTTTTATCATTATAAACATCATACATAGCTTTATAATGGTTTACAAATTTTTCAATATCAGCGGTATTCATTTTATCACCTACAATATTTCTAACAAATCTACCAATTTTTACTTCATTCCTGTAATTGTTATCCCAAGGGTCTAATCCTTTGTCTAAAACAGTTTTTATTCTATTTGGTATTAAGTATGAAATCTTATCATTAGATGAACCAAAATCAAAATAATTTGGTTTAATGTCAAATACGAATAGAAATTTAATTATTTTTTTTAATCTTTTCTTTATTTTTATATCTGTTGGAATATAAAAATGAGCCATACCTGTTGGTAAAACATATCTTTTACCATCGCTCATAATATTAACTGTAAATTGATCACCACTGATTACTTTACCTTTTAGTTCAGTATTATTATTGTAACTTCTTTTATAAAAGTATACATCTAATTCCTTAACAAGATCAAGAGATTTACTTATTACTTTAAATAATGGTAATTTTTCACCATCTGGTATTTTTAATGGTTCTTTTTTCTTTTTGGAAAAGAGTTCATTTAGAAAGGTATTGTATAATTTCATGTTTTATATATTAAAATAATATATTAAAAAACATTTTATAATAATTTAATAAGTTCTTTTATTGTATTTTTTGTATCAATGTGGAGTATTGCAATCCCACCATTATTTTCCCAAATATCACAATTTCTTTTGGAATCATCAATTAAAATATCATTGTTTTCAATATATTTATATTTTAATTTACCAGGTATATGATTTACTTTGACATTTCCTAATTCTCTATCAACCCAAATTTCTTTTCCTATTTTAGCATATTCACCAACTTTATAATATGGTGATCCTGTTAAAATTTGAACATTTAAACCTTTTATGAAATCCCATAGTTTTTTACCATCCTTCATCCATTCTAGATCAGACCAAAATCTAATACCATCATTTTCAACTATTTTCCATGTTTTTGTCCAAGTATTTTTTTCTACGTATTCATTAAAATCGATTCCTGTTAGTTCTTTAAATCTTTTTTCGAAATTACATAGAACACCATCCATGTCGCAATAAATTATTCTCTTGGTCATAATATGAAAGTTTTTTATTTTATATATTAAATTTTTATTCTATATCCATTTAAACGTCTCAATTTTTTTAATTGTTTGATACTAAAACCATCAACTTTTATTTTACCTCTATTTAAACCTCTTCGTTCTGAACTATTTGGTCTTATTGTTTCGTTATTTTCAAAAAATTGATCATTATCTTCTATATCTACATCATTAACATAATTTAATACATTATTAATTTTTAAAAAACCATCACCACAATCTACAAAAAAATGATATTCACCATAAAATCTTCTAATAAAAATTTCAGGAACTAATTCAGCAGCAGGTATATCAAAAATATCATTATAATTCCAATTCCAATTAAATTTCCAATCTTCCTGTGGGACATCTTTTTCATCCCAATCTTCTTCGTTAAAAGGATCTAATTTATTATATTTCATTCCATTTTCCATTTAAATATTCACCTAAGATTTTTTCTTGTTCAATATAATTACTAATAACTCCAAATGTTTTTCCACCAGGCCAAGTGTAAATCGCTGATACTATAGCAATTGGTAGTGATAAAATAAACCAATTTATAATCATTGCATCTCCTGTTTGTAAAAAAATTAAAAGTGGTATACTACTTATTACTATTGGTATTAATATTGCAATAATCACCATTATTACATCTATAAAAATTTTTGTTAATTTATAAAACTTTTTCATTCTAAATCTATTTCCTCCTCTACATCTTTAATTTTTTCAATTTCTATATCAAAGTCTATATCGATCGTACTAATAATTATATCCTTGATAATTTTAAAATCATCATCATCATCAATATATAAAAATGTACAGTTACCCATATGATTAACAAATGAAACTGAATTTATATTATGATAACCACCATTTTCTATTTTTGGATTAATAGTAATATCAGAATATGCATCTATATCAATTATTCTATTACCATATCTTATTTTTTTCATATTATTATTTTATTAATTTCATAATTCCATAAATGTTTCATAATTTATTATCTCTTTTTCCCTAAAACATCTTCTCCACATTTCCTCAGAAAAATTAAATGTTTTCCACATTCCCATAGACTTACTATCTATTATTTCTTTATCATTATAAACAGTTTCTCCCATTTCTATTAATTTTAAAACAATATCAACACATTGTTCATCATTAGAAAGAATGGTGTAATCTCTTAAATGTGCTCTCATATAACCACGCACACTTTCATCAATGTAGAATTCTTCTTCATCCCAATCATCAAATATATCATTCAATTTCTTCATCTGTTATTATATCTTGTTCATGATTTTTAGTGTAAAACCTATCAAATTTTCTATCCCAATTATGAACATCAATTTCTCTTTCCAATTCTAATCTCATATACAAATACCAAATTTTCTTTTTTTCATCATCAAATTCTGTTTTGTTACCATCAATGACATAACTTAAATTGTATATATCATCAGTATAAATCATTATTCTAAAATTAGTATCATCATACTTGATGAAATTTACACAATCAGTGTTTATTACTTCTCCGTTAATTTTAATATAACTCATTTTAATATGTTTTACTATTTTTCCATTCTAAATAACATCTTCTATCAACTTGTTTAAAAAAAGTTATTCCCCTATAATTGTAATCATCAAATCTTTTATCAATATAATTAATAGCATCATCAATTGAAAAATAATCTTTTGTAGATTTCAGTATAAAGAAGTATGCTAATCTATCAGTTCCTCCATAGATTAAAAATACCCCATTGTTATGTCCTTTTCCTTTTCCCCCTAATTCACAACTAACATACCAATAAATGGTATCACTTGTTATTACATCATCTTCAATTGTTTTAAAAATTGGTGTATTTTTATATATTTTAGTTGTTTGTATTGTACTTTCTTTTTCTATCGTATTAGGGGCACAAGATAGTAATCCTAATGTTAATAATCCTAATACTAATAATTTTCTAAATTTCATATGTGTATTTTTCTTTTATTATATTTGGTAAATGTTTTGTATCTAATACGTATTTGATTGGATAATGATACCGCCAACTATAATTCCCATAAGAATATTTTATATAATCATTATATAACTCATAAGAACTTCCTTCTAATTCTTCATCTTCAATATCATCAATGTTGTTTATTATATGTCTTCTATACCATTCATTGAATCTTTTATCTACTTCTTTTTTTTCTTTATTGATACGTTCTTTTCTAATTCTTGCTAATTCAGCTAACCTTTCTCTTTCTTTTCTGATCTTTTTATCCTTATAAAAACCAATACCACGATTAATAAGATACCATAATGATAAAATTGTTATTACACTAACTATCAATTCTAATATGACTATTACTTCATTCATTATTTGTAATTTTTTAAAAAATTTAACCAACCATCACTATAACTTGATGTCAACAATTTTTTATTATATTCTTCTTGTATTTTTTTATCCCAAATTTTTAAATCTTTTATTTTTGTTATATTATAATTTCTATTATCTCCATATTTAAAACTAAGTGCTTCTCCAAGAAGTACTTTATCATCTGGTAGATATTCCATTATAATACAAGGCCAACAAACTTCTATGTCCCAATCCCATCCAGGGTTTCCAACCCAATCACCTATTTTAATAGGGTTTTCTTCTTCTTCGTCCCAATCAAATTCTTCAAATAAATCCATTATTTTTTATAGTTATTTTTATAAGGATAATGTTGTTGTTTCAATTTTTGTTCATCATTAAATCTATTTGTTGTAGGTCTTGGTTGATCATATTTTGATTTATTCTTTTTTTGATTTGATGATTTAGATTTTTTCCAGTTCTTCTTACTTGTAATAGGTTCATCAGTGTAATAATCATAAGATATATAACTTCTTCCAGTTCTTCTTACTTTCCATTCCTGATGTGGCATTGATGCTCTGTACATCCATTCGTCTAGACAATTTCCACTTGTTACGTAACCACCTGATATTTGTGATCCTGTCCATCCTGTAAATACTGGTTCTTTCTTTTCTTCTTCTTCTTCTTCTTCAAAGTCAAAATCTTCAAATATTTTATCTAAATCTATATCTTTCATACCTTTTCAATTTTATCTTCATCTAAAGCAAACCAGCACCAACAACCATCTATCATAAATAAAGTATCTTCACATATTTTAGTATTATCATTTCTATCCAATATTGGTTTATTATATTCTCGTTCATTATCTTTTTTAACATCAACAGCGTTTTTGATGTCTGTGATTATACGTTTTCCTGGTGCATATTCAGACCAACCACCATTTCTTCCATTTCCAGGACTCCAATAATCTAATTTACATTTAGATTTTATTGTATCACCGATGTTGAAACTATACTCAGTTTCATCTTCATAGAATTCTTCAAATATTTTATCTATATCTAACATTTAACATATTATTAATAATTATAAATATAACAAAAATTCTATAAATAACAAATACAATTTAATTATTTAATATATACATGTATGATATTTTTAAAACTATATGAAGATTTTAGACTCCAAAATGAAGATTTTGATTGGACTGATGATGACTTCGACTTTGAAGAAGAAATCGATTTTATATCAGATAACGAATTTGAAATTAGAAAATTTGAATACAATGATTCTTTTTCTTATAATTTTCATAGGTATTGGTTATTTGATAAGAATGAAGGGAGAATTGTTAAATTTTTTAATTGGTTAGATGAAATAACATATACAAATGGTACTGGTGGTGACGAATTAACTGAAAATGATATTGAAAAAATTAAAGATGGAACTATTTGGATAACAAATAATATGGTAATAAGGTCTAATGATTTTAGAAAATGGAAATATGATGAATTAAAAGATAAGTTTAACATTATAAATGTTTAATAAACATCATTCAACCACACATTTTTTATTGATTTTAAATTAAAATATTCTATAACTCTTTCCTTTGGACAATAAATTTTAATAATGTGGTAATCTTTATAATTATTCCATTCTGGCACATTTACAAAATTACATCTAATTTTCACATCATAAAACCAAAATTTTTCTAATTTATACCAAAAATCATCATTCGTATCCCTTTTTCGTTTTAAAATAGGATAACCATCTATTCTTGAAAACCCAAGTAATTCTAAAGGTTTTTCATCGAATTCTTCTTCGTCCCATTCAAATTCTTCAAATAAATTCATTATAATTCTCCCATATATTTAAAACCAGTTTTAATATAATAATCATAACCTTTTCTTTCTATATCTTCACCATATGATCTATAATAAAATGGCATCCAACTAAATTCATTATTTTTATATGATACATAAAATCCGCTAGTATCTTTCCATGATGTAGTATTCCAATAATTTTCTCCTTTAATATATTTTAATGTTTTAAGAATAAATTTATACATTTTTACTGGCAATTCTTTATTATTTAAAGAATTTTCAGTTACTTTCCAAAAGTTTTTATCTTCAAGTTGAATACCATCATATTCTTCAAAATCAAAGTCTTCAAATATTTTATCTAAATCTGTCATTTTACTGGTGTTTTATATTTAAATAACAACAATGTAACGGCTGTCACCCAAAAGAACATACCATATAATAGATATACTAATATATCGTATGTTATAATACTAATATCTAAAAATATATCAAGAAATAATAATACAAACCCCAACGCAAGACTTGAATATGCTGATATAATTAATCCTTTAAACCATTTTCTTACTTTATCTGTCATTTTATTCTTCTATTACGTAATATCCATTTTTTAATTCTATATTTAATAATCTCACCCCAAAATCTTCAATACCAAAGACAGGATACATCATATCGAATTCATTTTCCTTATTTTTATTTTGATAAATTGTAAATTTATTATCAATATAAGTTACTAACTCACATAGGTCAGTTAATTTATGAAATAAATGTTTTTCAATTGTTTTAGGATTTATCCATGTATCAAATGTTTTATCTTTTTCCTTTTTATCTTTTTTTGGCATTGGTGGATCACCATTTCCTTTTTCTTGATTACAGGTTGCACACATTGTTTGATAATTAAACAATGCATTTCTTCCACCTTTGGATCTTGGAACTATGTGATCCTTAGTCATTAAGATTTCTTCACCATTTTTACCAATTGAATACATATTTATATGGTATGTTTTTGGCATTGGATCTGCTTTATCAATTTCTACTGCTAAAACTTCTCCTTCTATTCCACATTTAACACAACATTTATTTTGTTTAAATAGTTTATATCTTTGTGATCCCATTCGAATATCAACACCATTTATTTTGTGTGTTCCAGACGTTACCATATCGTCTAAAAATTCGATTGGTAATGTACTATGTCTTATTCTCATTACTTTTCTAATTCTGTTATTTTTTGTTCTAATATAATGTTTTTTCATTATTCTAAATCAATTTCATCAATTGTTTCTTCATCTTCAATTTCTTCCCATGTTAAACCGACATAAAAATTTCCTAAATAATCTTCCCTAATTGTATTATTATCAATGTAAAATGATAACATCTTATTATTTCCATCTAAATAATAAGAATCGGCATCAATTCTGTAACTTTTTATTAATGAATGACCTCTATCACTTCTATTTCCACTTACTTCTACTGTATATCTATTCATAATATTTTCTTCATATATAAATATAATAAATAAAAGTTGATATAACAATTTCTATTGAAAATTTTTAATATATACATCATATGAAATATTTAAAATTATATGAAAATGATATAGATCCATTTGATGAAGAGGACTGGGATGAAGTGGAACAAAGTGTTTATAGTGAATCAAAACCAAAAAGAAAATATAAGAAAAAACCCTGGTGGGATAATCTTATGCCTATACCTAGTTATCGTGAAGATGGAACACCTATATGGGAAAATTTTGACTTTAATGAAGAAGATTTTGATTTTGAAGAAAGTGAAGAAGTCCCAACAGATTTCGTTGGTAATGAAAGATTTTATCACTTCCTTGTCGAAAATGACGCACTAACCGAATTTGTTGATAATTATTATAACGATGATATATATTGGAATTTCTATGATAAAAGAGAAAATCAATATAAAAAATCAACTTTGAAAAATTATCTAAGGAAAACACCTAAAGATGAATTTGTTAGGTTTGCATTTGATTGGGGTAAAATAGAAACTCATGGGGATTTATGGCCTTTTCTACACAATAAATGGAGAAAAATATATAATATAAAAGAAAATTTTGATTGGACTGAAGATGATTTCGATGAAGAAGAAGATGCACCAACAAAACCAGATGTTAATTTAAGTGATATAAATAAAGGAACAATGTTACGTGCTAAAAATGATTTCTATATGGATGATGGGGATAAATTTTTAACAAAAGATGGATTATATAGAGTAGATTATACTTCTAATTTTAAATCCCATGAACAAGATATTGTCATTACAAGTGATTTAGGACCTGATCATTATTTTGATTCAAAAGATTTAGATACATTTTTCTATGTGGATGTAAATGAAAATTTTGACTTCAATGATGATGATTTCGATTTCGAAGAAAATGAAACTATAACTAAAAATGAATTATTAAATAAAAATATATGTTTCAACACAGATGAAGAAGCTATTGATATTGTTAATAAATTAAAAAGTTTAGGGTTTAGAATTCTTGGTGAAGGTGATATTTTAAAAAAGAAAAATGATAATGGATGGAATTGTTTTTTATCTTCATATAAATCTAATTCTTGGACAAGAGCAAAAGGAAAGTATAATAGTGGGATTAAATATGACGACTTTATAAATATGAATATAAAATAACCTTATGAAACATTTAAAACTATTTGAAAACTTTGATTGGGATGAAGAAGATTTTGATGATGAAGAATTTGAACAGATAGAAGATAAATATATTATCTTTGGTTCTGGTGACAATGATAATAATTATATTGGTTATATAGTTTTTGATGATTATTATAATGAATATAGAGTGAAATTACTTGATAGTGAAAGAACATACGGTTTATATGTTATAAAAAATGTTTTCCCTGATAGAATGGTTCACACTGCATCAACAAATGGATCGACATCAACTAATAATAATTCATTATCATATTTAAAAACTATAATGAAATACCCAAATGCTATTACTGCTAATATACCAAGTGTTTTAAATGATATTCTAAAACATCCTGATAAATATGTATCATCAAATGTAAATGAATCATTTGATTGGGATGATGAAGATTTCGATATACAGGAAGAAAATGAAGATGATTTTACATATATTAAATGGGATGGTAATATGAGTGATATTTATATTTATATCGAAGGTGATAATATATTGTATGGAGATTATGAACTTAATGATTCTGAGAAAAAGGATTTAATCCCTTTGACTAATGATGATATTGAAACTATGATAAATAAAGATTATTTGGTGTATGTATTGAACATTGAACTTAGGGGAGGACTTGAACGAATCAAATATTCAGAATTAATTAAAAAATATCCACAATTTAAATTATGAAATTTTTAAGATTATATGAAAATTTTGACTTTGATGAAGAAGACTTTGATGAAGAGGAATTTTATAATAAAAATAAATTTGAAATTGGTGACATTGTTGTACCATTAAGGAAGATAAATCATTCGGTTCTTAAAAAAGAATTAGTAGCATATGGGTACATACTATCAAGATATAAATTATTTTCTTTAAATAAAGTTGTTATCCCTATCAGATCTTATAAAATATCGGATATTAAAGATAATTATATAAAATTTTCTAATTTTAGATATTGGTTTGATATGAAAGATTTCCGTGATGAAATGAATAATTATGAAATACATGAAAATTTTGATTTCAATGAAGAAGACTTTGATGAAGAGGAGTTTGATACTATTAAAGATTTAAAAATGTTTACATTAACACGATATGTAAGGGGTGATAATATTTATCTTTTGGAAATGGAAAATTATGATAAGTATTCTAATGTTACAACAATTTATAATGATTATAATCACCCTCACAATTTAGTTTATGAAATATCACCCCAAGATAAGGTTTATATAATGAATAAACGACATAGTGGAATTAATATACATAAAAAAAACCAATATGGATATGGGCAATCTGGTTGGGACATATATTATTATGAAGATTTACCAATAGAAATTAAAAATAGAATAATGGACTAATTATTTGGATTAATCTTCTCCCCATATTCTTTGTGATGGTAAATCTTTTTTCCAATACATTTCGTATTTACCAGTATTAGTATCTTTGTAGAAGAGATAACAATCATTATCTATTAAAATATCAATATATTCTTCTTCATCCCATTCAAATTCTTCAAACAGATTATCCATTAATTCTATTTTTACAATCTTGACATCTTTCAATTAAATCCTTTTTAGATACTTCTATATCAACTTTAGCAAATCTTAAATCTTTACTTAAATATGATATATCAGGTTGATCATAATCTGATTTATGATTCATACCTCTTTTTAACATTTCTATAGCTATTTCATCATGTCTAGTTTTCATTGATGATGGTTCAATTTGAACCACAGGACGTATTCTACCAGATATGTTGTGTTTCTTCACAAAATTGTGCTTATGCTTATGAATTTCACCATGCTCACCAATAAGATGTTTATTGCACAATAATTCAGGTTCTATCATCCACATTCTCATAATCTTATGAATTCTTCTGCTCTTATTAATTCTTCTCTCAAATACCTTATCTTTTTCTCGATTGAAAACATACTAACCAGCTCAGAAAATTTCCACAATACCTTTATTGGATATTTATTGTCGTCTATATGAATAATTTTTCCAACAAAATCTTTATATTCAGATATGTTATAAATATCATGAGATGGATCAATTTTAACCCTATCACCAACTTGAAATTCATTTGATTCAAATTCCTCATCATCCCAATCTTCAAATATTTTATCAAAATTTTTAGAACAATCCATCTGTTATATTATCATTAACTATTTTACTTACTCTATCACAAAAATCTTTATGATTTTTTAATTTTTCTTTCCAAACATATACAATTGTTAATACACCAACTAATATAGTTTCATCATAATCTTCAACTACAAATTTATCTAATATTTCATCACATGTATCAAACTGACCATCCAATAACAAATTATCTAATGTATCAAAGATGTAATCTAATGTATCATCAATGTGTCGTTCCTTATTTATTTCTTCAAAAAATTTATCTATCATTTTTTATTATTTTTTGTTTTTCCACACATTAAACATTTATAAACTAATTCCATTTGATTAATATTATTATTCATCAACCATATACTATTACCAGTTTTCATACCACTTATTGTGTGTTGTAATACCCAAAAGTGATCACAAGAATCTTCAAATTCTAATTCATCCCAATCATCAAATATTTTATCTATTTTTTTCATTCTTCTAATGATACATCTTCAATTTCTATTTCATCTTTACGATAATCTTCTTTAATTTCTATAAAATCATTATGGTATAAATAGCTTACTAATATATCTTCAAGTGTTTCACTATTATCTATTTCCCAGTAATCAGCATGTCCCATTAAACTGTCTATATATACTGTTTCCCCAAATTTTAATGTTCCATTATCCATATTTACTTTACCACATACTTCAAGTCCTATTTCTTCATCTTCGTAATTACTAAACTTTTCTTTTAATTCTTTAATTGTTAAATTTTTCATATTATTTTTTCTAAAATTATTTTTTCATTTATATAAACACGATAACCAATACATTCAACTAACATACCATCTATATTGATATAAGCAATAGTGTCACCACCCCTATCTCTGTCCATTTTTTCAACAATACCTTGAGCTCCATTTAATATGACACTATCCCCAACTTTTAAAATTTTAACAAAACGAACTCTTTTTGTTCTTAATTCAGGTTCATCAACCCAATCCCAATCATCAAAATTTATATCATCTATATTCATTACCAATATTTAAAATCCCTAAAATCTAAAGTCATACGAGGTGGTCCTAATGGTTTTACTTCAATGAGATCAATACTTATTAACGGCGTTTCTTCAAATTCATCCTCATCCCAATCTTCAAATATGTTGTCTAATTCTTTCATTTTTAAAAAGGTAAATTATCTAAATCATCACGATTTCTTATTCTCCTAATGAAACGACTGAATGTAAAAAGATAATAACTTACCCATCTTCGTGTATCCTCAATTATATTTTTAACGGTAAGTGGTCTGTAATCAAAAATTATTCCACCAGGATCATTTTCAGGATAAAATTCATGCATAATACCACCATCATATGTATGTACATTACCATCATCATCTGTTATATCAAATTTTTCTCTTTGAATATATATTACAGCTCTATCCCTTATACTATCAATCATGAATTTTATGGCATTCATATCTCTATCGTGCCATTCAATATTCATCTTTATACAGAATTTTTTAAACCCACCCCAATGATCAGAACCAACATAGAAAATTAATTCATTATCATTCCAATTTGATTCATCATTAAAATATTTTATAAATTCTTTCATTTATTGAATTAAAATGGTTCTACATCAAATTCTTCTCCGTCTACATCAGCTTTTATTACGAAATTATCCAATTCCATATCACTTAAATCATATTGAATCTTTTCATATAATTCTTCCATATCGATTTCACCATCACTATCCAAGTAATCTTTCATATCATACTCGAATTCAGTTGCTAAACTAACTGTTATTTTTCCTTCTTTCATTTTATTTATTTTATTTAGTTTTTTCTTTTCCCATCTATCGTTTTTTCTTTTATTTAACCATTCCCAAAAATCTTCATCCCATCCTAACGTTACTGAAATGAAAAATAATAAGTATAACCCAATAAAAATCCCTAATATACTATATAATATCATATCTTTTCTTTTCTCCCATCCTTATAAAGATTTATTACACACTTCATGTCTTTATCCCATATGGTTATGTAACCAAATTTATCCATAGCTTCTTTACTAGCTTTAGAACAAACCTCACCAGCTATCTTATTTAAAAATTTAGCATCACTTAATAAATCTTCGTTCATTTTTTATCCTTCCATTGGAGCTGGATCAATATTGTATTTATCCAATACATCAATTGCAATCTCATACATTTCACGAGGAGATTCAGCCGCAGTTATGTTATAGAAAGCATCCAATAACTCTTTTTTTTCTTTTTCGTCCATTTCTTTATGTTTTTAAATTCTATTAAAGATAATAAATTTTTATATAATAAAAAATAATTTCTTAATTTAATATTTATCCTAATTTAAATTATTACCATGAACACTATTGTTCAATATAACTAATACCAATTTCCAATTCTTATCCTTATACTTTTCTATACCTAATTTCTGTAAGTAATTGAAACTTTCATAACTTTTTTCCATACACTCAACTAATTCCCAACCAGTGTCTTCATCTAATACTAATAACTCATACATATCTTATCTATTTCTTTCATATTTATTCTAAATCATCCCAATCCATGTAATAATCTTTTCCTCTCAAATTTGCATTACTATGACAAATACTTACCCATTTATCATGATAATTTTCCCAACAATGATCATCCCAACAAAATGCTCCCGATATATAACCTGTAGGTAATTCTTTATCTAAATATTCTTTTAAAGTATTATTATGTGCAATTACTGGTTTATATAACCTAACAAAACTATCATAAATACCCTCACTATTTAAAAAATCATAAAATTGTTCATGTCCAATAAATTCATCAGGTAAATTAAATTCCTCCTCATCAAAATCTTCAAATATTTTATCTATATCCCAATTCACATATGTTAATTGTTGTCCTATATAAATATTATTCATGTGTTATATTTTTTAATTAATAATTCTATAAAACCCATCCTTAATATAACTATCAAATCTTTCAATCCACATCCAATCATCAACAGTACTAGTGATATTGTAAAATTTGTAAAAAATTTTAGAATCCTTAACATCTGTAATTAAAAACTTATCACTGTAGATTGAAAAAGTGAATGTCTTACCAATTAATGGTGAATCATTTGATTCATCATCATCCCAATCCTCAAATAACTTATTTATATCTTTATCTTCCATCATATTGCCACATTACTGCATTACAATAAGCATGTACTGCCCCTTCAGTCATATTTGTATTATGATCGTGTTGTAAATGAATACGATTCTTTAAGAAATTAGGAGGAAATAAATCCCAAATAATATCCTTATCAATTATTTCTAATGGCGGATCTTCCGATAAATCATGACCACAATACATACACTTGTTTTCTTGCTCTATGATATACTGCTCTCTGACTTGTTTCTTTTCAAACCATTCTAATTTAGTATAATCAACAGGTAATTTATATTTTTTCATATTATTTATTTAAATAAAAAGTTGGACCTATATTATAATCACTATTACTAAAATCTTCAATTATTTTTTCTTGATGTAAGAAATTAATATCTACATTGTGTTCATATTGTAAATAATCCATGAATGATTTTAATAACTCTATCTTGTAAATTACTTTATCAAGTTCTTTATCAATTTTCATATCATTTAATAATTCATCTTCAGCTATTTCAAATTTATTATCCATATTTTATTATTTTTATCTTTACACAATACAAATATAATAAATAAACCTTTACAAAAAAATATTTTAAGCAATTAATTTTAATATATAATAATATGAAACATATTAAACTATATGAAAATTTTGACTGGACTGAAGATGATTTTGATTTCGAAGAAGAAGATGAAAATAAACCAAATTTCAAATTCAATGATAAAATTATAACAACCAAACCTACTATAAAAATATGGCATGAAAGAGATAAGAAATGGTTTAACACACAGTTAGTATATAATAGAGCAAAAAGAGTGATAAGGATTAAACACTCATCAAAAATTAATGTACCAGATTATGATGGATATCTAATAAATGTTAATAATATATCAAATGATATATGGTTCAAAATGGAAGACTTTATATATTATTATAAATAATTTTTTACTATACAAGAAATACTCGTTAATACAAATAATACAATTATGTTAAGTGGTTTTTTGAAAAAATTAAATAAAGATAAAAGAGTAGTTCTACTATCGCTTACGGAATTTAATCATCGAATTTATCTTTCCTTGTTTCCATATATCACATCCCAAAATAGTTTTCTCTTTCCCATTTTTCTCTCTTAATTAATACTTTTTCATAAATTTTTAATAATTTTTCATCCTTTAAAATTTCTTCAAATACTAATTCAAATGTATAATATCCATTAACAATCTTAAATTTATCATAAATATCATGTATTTCCTTATTCCATATAACAGCATCACCTACAGCATTGCGATTGAAAATGACAATATCTTCAGTCTCATCTTCATAAAACTCACTAAATATTTTATCTATATCTTCCATCTTACCATTTATCATCATCATGAAAATCTTCGAAATCTTCAAGGAAATTATCACTAACTTTTTTAACAGATGGGTCGTCCTTTTTTACTGTATTGTCACTTAAAAAACACACAAACCAATCTCTTATATTTGCAAATATCTTAATAAGACTATAATATTCTACTTTTTTAAAACCTAAAATCCATCCGAATAAATTTAATATAGCAATTATCCCATAATATGAAATTATTGTAAATATGATAAAATAAATAAATGATGTGAAACCAGTCATCCAATCAATTAAAATAGAATCGCTGATAAAAAAACTATTATCAAATATATGTGAAAATGCCCAATGGAATAATAATGGTATAACTATTATCCCTATTATAAATATTAATCTCCTTAATCTATACATCTTATTTCTTCCATATTTTTTCATACATCTTACTATACATTCCACCAATGCCTTTATCTTTATTCTTGTTGTAATCGTTATCAAAACTCTTACCAAATAATCTTAATATAAACTCCATAATCATAAATAAAAATACTATTAAAAGTACTAATATCTCTGGAAATATTATCAAAACCATTACTATTATAAAAATTACTAATCCCATTAATCACCTACCCTTTCCTTTATCAAAAATATATCATTATGTAATTTATTAGCATAAGTCTCACAACCTGCATAATAACCCCTTGATACACTACACATCAAATCACTACCACCACTAACAGACCTTTCCTTTTGTTCAGTAGCTACCCTCTTTAATGTATTATAATGATTTAATATCACATCAACCAAATCATCCTTATTCAAATTATCAAAATCTTCTCTATTCATATCTATTCTCTTTTATTATTAAAAAATCTTACAAATTTATTATCTATCCCCATAAAATCCATTATCCAAAATACTACTAAAGTTAATATCATTAACCCTATTATTATAAAATATATTATCCATCCTAATTCCATCTGAAATTCCTTCCATCTCTTAATTTAAATTACTCCATGAACACTATTGTTCAATATAAACTATCTATCCTTTTTATACTCTTTTAAATTCAAATTTATCTATATTAAATGACCTATTAGGCATTTTTAAAATTAGTTTGTCACCATCGTGAATATCTTTAAAACCAACCCCATTTTGTTTTTTATATCTATTTCTTATATAAATACGTCCATTATAATCCTTAGTCCTTATCTCTCCGCGACCAAAATATACACCAGTTTTTTTAAGATAAATGTCTACTATATCACCATTTATTAAATTGGTATTATCATCTTCATCCCAATTCCAATCATTAAATATATCGTCTATTTCTTTCATACCTTTTTTAAAAAATTTATAACCCTATCTATAAACACAACTATACAATATACAGTTATACCAACTATTAATATAGTAGAAACCTCTACTAAAACCATAAGAAATATCCCTAATAAACTAAATGTTGTAAATATACCCATCCTATGTATCCATTATTATTTCACAATCTGTTTTCTTTACACCTATTGAATGTGGTGCATATGAATTATCTTTCGTTGCAATATACAATTCATCAAAATCATAAGAAATAGTATAAATCTCACCTACTTTGTATTTAGAATACTGATACTCACTATTCTCACTTATAATTATTACTTTCTTCATATCTTTTTTTAGATTCTTTTAATATATCATCCTTACTATCAGTAGTAAAACCACTCTTTTCAGCCTTTTCTATTTTTTTCCTTATTCTTCTCTTACGACTAATCATAACAAGTAAACCTATTATACAAATTTCTATTACTAATATTATTATTATTTCCATCTTATTTTATATTTTATATCTATCATAAAAAATAATCCACATATTGTATACCAAGAGGTGGACCTAATGGTCTTACCTCAACGAGTTCGTTGGCAATTAACCCCCTAAAATCATTTGTTTCTTCAAATTCCTCCTCATCCCAATCCTCAAATATTTTATCTATATCTACCATTTAAATAATTTATAATAAAAACTATTAGTTTGAAAACTAAAAACTTTACCATTCTCATCAACAACAGAATAATCCTTTCCATGTAGAATACCATCGCCAACATGAAAGTATGAACCACTAAGTGTTTTATATAGATATAAATTCCCCTTAATAAAGTGACCAGCTAAGTTATAATCTGATATACACATAATCATGTTATTTTCTTCAGTTTCATCCCAATCAAACTCTTCAAATATCTTGTCTATATCATTCATCTTTTTTCATTTTCTTTTTTGTATTTAACATTCTCATATGTAATCTAAATTTCATATGATGATCGTCAATTTCATATATTGTTAAAGGTACAAATATTCCACATTTTTTAATGTAAATAACTTTATAAACTTGTTCATCCTTTAAATAATTTCCAATATATCTAATCATTTTATCACCAGAAATAAAAGATAGTTTACCCCTTAAAAATTTTACCCAAGTATTTACATAATTTGTATAACATTGTAAATTGTAACCTAATCTTTTATCTAATCTTTCATTAAAATGTTCATAACAACCCATTATAGTCTTATTTTTATAGATAAATTCAATATCTTTAATGGGTTGTTCTTCCTTGTATATTTTTTTAAATTTTTCCTGTAATCCCATTTTTAAATATTTTATCTATATCTATCATCTTTCTAAACTAAATTCATTTAAAGCAAACCACCTGTTACTCATTCTATGACCATCCTTTGTTCTATTCTTAATATGTATACATTTATTAACTATATGTGGTGGAGTAAATGCTGATATCTCA
>Ga0114918_10000996_pt1 | contig 25002 bp, 24 predicted proteins | sample LantaG_FD_87015 | JGI IMG/M metagenome (GOLD analysis project Ga0114918, IMG submission 87015) | Deep subsurface microbial communities from Baltic Sea to uncover new lineages of life (NeLLi) - Landsort_02402 metaG | ecosystem: Environmental > Aquatic > Marine > Oceanic > Sediment | place...
GTCCCCAGGCGGTGCATTTAGCGCGTTAACTGCGGCACAGGGATAAATCCCCACGCCTAATGCACATCGTTTACAGCTAGGACTACCAGGGTATCTAATCCTGTTCGCTCCCCTAGCTTTCGTGTCTCAGCGTCAGGGGCATTCCAGAAACCTGCCTTCGCTATTGACGTTCCTTCCGATATCTACGCATTCTACCGCTACACCGGAAGTTCCAGTTTCCTCTCCTGCCCTCTAGACTGGTAGTTTCGACAGCAGTCTCCCGGTTAAGCCGTGAGCTTTCACCATCGACCCACCAATCCGCCTACACACCCTTTACGCCCAGTAAATCCGGACAGCGCTTGCCCCCTACGTATTACCGCGGCTGCTGGCACGTAGTTAGCCGGGGCTTCCTTTGGGAGTACCGTCAACGCTCCGGCAGTTACTCCGAAACGCCATCGTCCCCCCTGACAGGAGTTTACATCCCGAAAGACTTCATCCTCCACGCGGTGTCGCTGGGTCAGGCTTTCGCCCATTGCCCAAATTTCTAGACTGCTGCCTCCCGTAGGAGTGGGGACCGTGTCTCAGTTCCCCTGTGGCCGATCACGCTCTCACGCCGACTACCCGTCGTGGCCATGGTGGGCCGTTACCCCGCCATCAAGCTGATAGGACAAGAGCCCCTCCAAGGGCGGCACCTTACGGCGCCTTTACTACGACGAAGATGCCTCCACCGTAGCACATGAGGAATTAGCCCGCCTTTCGACGGGTTGTGCCTCACCCAAGGGTAGATTGCCCTTGTGTTACTCACCCGTTCGCCGCTGGACGCATCCCAGTATTGCTACTGGAATGAATCCCGCTCGACTTGCATGTCTAAGACACACCGCCAGCGCTAGTCCTGGGCCAGGATCAAACCCTCCAAGCAATCAATCTTGGAAAGTGTAGAAATTGCATGGCCCGAACACGCGTTGGGTTACATCCGAATTATCAAAGAGCGATATCTCTGTATCCAAAGGGTACGGAAAAACGTCCCCACTGTCAACAGAAACCAGACGGAAGGTACGTCTTCATATCCCCTTGACAGCATGTGACTTGACCGCGCCGGACAACCTCCATTGGCGCCCACCACGCTGACCAGCAGCAGGGTCGGTCGCGAGGGACCGAGGAACCGCCAGAACCCGGGTCGCCGAGAACCTCGCCAATGCCGCAGTGAACCAAGACTGTCAACCTGCTTGCAGTTGAACCGAATCCTTGTCAAGTACAAGCCGCGAATGATCGGCTCTTGCTCGGCTCCAAGCATGGCGGTTGAAGGCGGTTCCGAACCGCTCGGTGCTGACTGCCACCATCATCTCCGGGCCGGCTGACCGCGTGCTCAGTTGTCGCTACTGGGCTTCGTTTCTGTGGGTGTGGACTCCGATGACTCGGCCGCTGAATCGGAACCTGCATTGTCGTGCTTGGAGCTGCTGCGCTTGTAGTCGGTCTCGTAGAACCCCGACCCCTTGAATATCAACCCGGACCCTCCCGAGATTATCTGTTCGACGCTGCCCTCGATCTTGCACTTCGGGCAGTCGCGGATCGGCGGATCGACGATCCGCTGAAACTCCTCGAACCGATAGCCGCACTTCCGGCACTGGTATTCGTAGGTGGGCATGGAAGGAAGAAACCGGGGTGGGGAGCAATCCCCACCCCGGTGAAACGGAACTAGTAGTCCATCCCGCCGCCGCCCGGCATAGGAGGCATCGGCTTCTCCTTTTCCGGGAGCTCGGTGATGGCGCACTCGGTAGTGATCATCAGGCCGGCCACGCTTGCGGCATTCTGGAGCGCCGCACGGGTCACCTTGGTCGGGTCGATGATCCCGGCTTCGAACATGTCGACGTAGTCCATCGACTCGCAGTTGAAGCCGAAGTTGCCCTTCCCGGCCTTGATCTTCTCAAAGACGATCGAGCCGTCGACGCCGGCGTTGGCGGTCAGCATCCGGATCGGCATCTCGAGCGCCTTCTTGACTATGCTGACACCGATCTGCTCGTCGCCGCCGAGTTCCAACTTGTCCAAGCCCGGCAGGCAACGCACCAGCGCCACGCCGCCGCCCGCGACAACGCCTTCCTCGACCGCGGCCCTGGTCGCGTGGAGCGCGTCCTCAACGAGCGCCTTCTTCGCCTTCATCTCGACCTCGGTCGCCGCGCCGACATTGATGACCGCGACGCCGCCGGCGAGCTTTGCCAGCCGCTCCTGCAGCTTCTCGCGGTCGTAGTCGGACTTGGTCTCCTCGATCTGGCCGCGGATCTGCTCGATCCGGGCGGTGATGTCCGCTTTCTTGCCGGCGCCCTCGACGATCGTCGTGTTCTCCTTGTCGATGACGACACGCTTGGCGATGCCCATATCGCTGAGCACGACATTCTCGAGCTTGACGCCGATGTCCTCGGACACCAACTTGCCGCCAGTCAGGACCGCGATGTCCTCGAGCATTGCCCGCCGCCGATCGCCGTAGCCCGGGGCCTTGACGGCGCAGGCGCGCAGCGTGCCCTTGATGTGATTGACGACCAGACCGGCCAACGCCTCACCCTCGACCTCTTCGGCGATGACGAGAATCGGCTTGCCGGTCTGGGCGACCTTCTCGAGCACCGGCAGCAGGTCGCGCATCGAGGATATCTTCTTCTCGAACAGCAACACGTAGGCGCTCTCGATTGTCGCTTCCATCTTCTGGTTCTGGGGCGTGGTTGTGCCCGGCTCGAGCGCGAAGTACGGCGACAGGTAGCCGCGGTCGAACTGCATGCCTTCGACCACTTCGAGGCTGGTCTCAATCGACTTCGCTTCCTCGACAGTGATGACGCCTTCCTTGCCGACCTTCCCCATCGCGTCGGCAATCAGCTTGCCGATTTCCTTGTCGTTGTTGGCGGAGATCGCGGCGACCTGCTCGATCTCCTCGCGGCCGGCGGTCTTCTTCGAGATCTTCTTCAGGGTCGCGACCGTGTTCGCGACCGCCTTGTCGATTCCGCGCTTGACCGCCATCGAATTCGCGCCGGCGCTGACGACCTTGAGCCCCTCGCGATAGATCGCCTCGGCGAGAACGGTCGCGGTCGTCGTGCCGTCGCCGGCCACGTCGGACGTCTTGGACGCGACTTCCTTGATCATCTGCGCGCCCATGTTCTCGAACTTATCCTCGAGTTCGATCTCCTTGGCGACGGTGACGCCGTCCTTGGTGACGGTCGGGGCGCCCCACTTCTTATCGATGACGACGTTGTGGCCCTTCGGGCCAAGCGTGACCTTCACCGCGCGGGCCAGTTTCTCGGCCCCGCGCATGATGGCCCGTCTTGCCTCGTCTTCGAACCTGAGTTCTTTGGCTGCCATCCTCAATCCTCCTTACTTCTCGACGATCGCCAGGACATCGTCCTCGCGCATAATCAGGTAGTCTTTGTCGTCGACCTTGATTTCGTTGCCCGAGTACTTGCCGAACAGGATGACATCGCCCTTCTTGACGTCCATCGCAATCCGCTTGCCGTTCTCGTCGATCTTGCCGGAACCGGCCGCGACGACCTTCCCCTTCTGGGGCTTCTCTTTGGCGCTGTCCGGGATGATGATCCCGCCCTTGCGGGTCTCTTCTTCGATCCTCTCGACCAAGATCCTGTCGTGCAGAGGTTTCACCTTCATCACTCCTCCTTGGGTGTTCACTACGATACTGTGTGGTCTCGGCGCGTCCCGACGCTAGCCCTTGTGTCCCGGGGGCACCGAGGAATAGCGGCAGCGCCCGGTGGGCAACGCTGCCTGGCTATGCGATGCAGGGAAGCTCAAAGCCATCTCTCAGGTATTTTAGACGCAGCACCGAGGATGCAGGATTCCGCAAAACGACAGAGTTCGTCGGTCGGCGGACCCCGATACCGGTGGCACTAAGTGATTTCAGGGCAGAGACTTGTCCGGGATGGGCGATATCTGACTTGAACAGATGACCTCCTCCTTGTAAGGGAGGCGCTCTAGCCAACTGAGCTAATCGCCCTCGCGCCCGATTGTAGCGGCGAGGCATATGCTGTCAACTCACCGGGATTGACAGCACTTACGCGCTTCCTATCCTTGGCTGGAACACAGCCTGACAGGAGGCTCGAATGACGTACGAAACCGGGCTGCTCATCGATGGCCGGTGGCTCACCGACCGTCCGACATTGCCGGTAATGAACCCATGGGACGACAGCGTGGTCGCCGAAGTCGCGACCGCGTCGACCGACGATATCGATGCTGCGGTCGCGGCCGCGGATCGAGGCGCGGTCAAGATGCGCCGACTCCCGGCCCACGAGCGGGCAGCAGTTCTGGCCCGGGCCGCCCGGCTGGTCGCGGAGCGTCACGACGACTTCACCCGGACGATAATCGCGGAATCGGGCAAGCCGCTTCGCTACGCCGCCGCCGAAGCCAGGCGCGCCCGCCAGACGCTCCATCTCGCCGCCGAGGAAGCGAAACGGCTCCACGGCGAGACGGTCCCGCTCGACGCCGCACCCGGGTCCGAGCACCGACGCGGCTTCTTTGTCCGGGTCCCCCTGGGCATCATCGCCGCCATCGCACCCTTCAACTTCCCGCTCAACCTCGCCTGCCACAAGGTCGCCCCGGCGCTCGCGGCCGGCAACTCGGTCGTTCTCAAGCCCGCAAGCGCGACCCCGCTCAGTTCGCTGATGCTGGCCGAGACGCTGCTCGAAGCCGGTCTGCCCCCGACCGCGCTCAGCGTGCTCATCGGTTCGGGCACCACCGTCGGTATGGAACTGGTCCACGACGCCCGGGTCCGAATGGTCACGTTCACCGGCAGTGCCGAGGTCGGCGAGACCATCAAGGCGAACTCCGGGCTCAAACGAATCGCGCTCGAACTCGGCTCCAACTCCGGCGCCATCATCGACGAGACCGCTGACCTCGACGACGCGCTCGGCAAGTGCATCGTCGGCGGGTTCGCCTACTCGGGCCAGATCTGCATCCATACCCAGCGGCTCTACATCCACGAATCTGTCGCCGAGGAATTCACCGACCGTTTCGTGAAGAAAGCGAAGACGCTCACGTGCGGCGACCCGGCGCTGCCCGCGACCGCGGTCGGCCCGATGATTGACCGGGCCGCGATCGAGAAGGCGCTCGACCTCATCAAAGACGCGCAGGAAGCGGGCGCCGAACTCCTCTGCGGCGGCGAGTACGAGCGCAACGTCCTCCACCCGACCGTGCTCACCGGCCTCTCGCCCGAGATGCCGGTCGTCTGCGAAGAAACGTTTGCGCCAATCGTCACCATCGAGACCTTCGCCGACTTCGGTGATGGAATCGCGAAGTTCAACGCCGGTTCGGTCGCCGGTAACTACGCCTACGGCCTGGCCGCCGGCGTCTTCACCCGCGACGTCAACCGGGCGCTCCGGGCAGCCGAGCGCATCGAGACCGGCAACGTCTACATCAACGACTCGCCGACCTTCCGCGCCGACCTCCAGCCCTACGGCGGCGTCCGTGACTCCGGAATCGGCCGCGAAGGGCCCCGGTTCGCAATTGAGGAGATGACTGACATCCGGATGGTATCGTTCAACCTCGGCTCGCACTGACCGCTCGTTGACACCCGCCGCCGCCGGGCGGATAATCTGACGTTCTAGTCCGCACAAGGAGGCCCAATGAAGTACTTGGTATTGACAATCGGGCTGGCGCTCATCGCCGGCTGCACCGAGTCCCAGCAGGTCATCCTGGACCCGTCCTTCTCGACCGACATCCAGACGGTGTTCAACACCAACTGCATCACCTGCCACGGCTCGGGGACCCAGGACGGTAGCTACCGGCTCGACGGCTACGCCGAGGTGCTCGGCAACGGCTCTGATTCGGTGCCGAACGTCATCCCCAGCCAGGCCGACTCGAGCCTGCTCTACGACAGGATCAATGTCGGCACGATGCCGCCAACCGGGCCGCTCGATGTCATGGTGATCCAGACGGTCAAGAACTGGATAAACAAAGGCGCCCAGGACAATTGACGGGGGAATCGTAAGAACGACGACCCTTCTCCTGCACGCGGCCACCTGGTCCAGCGGCCCACCCAACAGCAAGACCGACGAAGGAATCAGCTCGGTAGCCAAGGTCCAGCTCATCCGCTGATGCGAGCCTGGTCGCTCGTCGTCGGGCTCGGAATCGCCCTCGTCGCCGCGGGCGCCATCTGGTCAGGCACGTCCTCCCGAGACTACCTGTTCGACCTCACCGAAGGCGAGACCATCCACCTGCCCCCAATCGACGCCGACCTCACCGTCAAGTCGGCGACGGTCGAATTCCACGAAGGGACCAACCGCGCAAGCCGGTACGCGGCCACGCTCGAATTCTCCGGCGACCAACCGACCGAAGTCGAAACCACCGTCAACAATCCCGCCCGGTTCCGCGGCCACACGTTCTACCTGAGCGGCATCCAGGGCCAGTCCGGCCGCGCGTCGGTCAGCCTCATCGCCCGGCGCAACCCGGCATGGGTGTTCCTGCTCATCGCATTCGCGGTGCTCGACCTCGGGGTCCTCGGCTTCGTCGTCACGCTCGTCCGGCGTGGCCGCGGCCAGGGCCCGCCGACCACCAAAGGCGAACAATGGCTGCGCTACGCGGCGCTGGCGCTGCTGTTCGGCGGCACCGCGCTCCTCGTCCAGCGAGCGTTCGCCGCGGGCCACCTGCCGTTCGCCAACATGTACGAAGCGCTGCTCTTCTTCGGCACCGCAACGCTCGTCTTCCTCGCCTTCACCCGCGACACCAGCATCACCGGCGTCGCAATCGCAATCGCACTCGGGGTAACCCTCTTCCTGCTGCCCGCCCGGCTGTCGGTACCGAGGCCGCTGATGCCGGCGCTGCAGAGCCCGTGGTTCGGGCCGCACGTCGCGCTCGCGTTCCTCGGCTACGGCGGGCTGCTGGCCGCGGTCATCTCCCCTCGGCGCGGCGCCGCGCTGCCAATCGCGTTCGCTTGCTTCACCGTCGCGATGACGCTCGGTGCGGTCTGGGCCGAAATCGCCTGGGCCCGGTTCTGGTCGTGGGACCCGAAAGAGACCTGGTCGCTTGTGACCTGGCTGCTGATGGCGACCGCGCTCGGGATGCGACTCTTCGGCCACAAGCGAGTCGAGAAAGTCCTGGCCGCAATCGCGCTCGCGACAGTGCTCTACAACTTCGTCATCGTCAACGTCGTGCTCCGCGGCCTGCACAGCTACAAATAGGAGGAGAATTGACCCTGCTGCTCATCCTGGCGCTCGCGTTCCCCGGTGAGCGCATCGCCAACCGCGACATCACCAAAGGCCGGTTCCGCATCGGGTTCAACATCCTGCGCAAACTCTGAACTGAGGAGACATTGATGAAAGTCACCGCGAACGCCACTTGGAAACAAGGAATGGAATTCGACGGCACCGGCTGGTCCGGCCATACCGTCGCAATGGACGCCGGCGAGGAATTCGGCGGCAAGGACAGAGCCGCCCGGCCGTTCGAACTGGTGCTGGTCGGGCTCTGTGGCTGCACCGGGATGGACGTCGTCTCGCTGCTCCGCAAGATGCGGGTCGATTTTGCCGCGCTCGACCTCGCGGTCGAAGCGGAGAAATCGGAAGAGCAACCGCACGTCTTCACCGAAATCAACCTGACCTACATCGTCCGGGGCAACGACATCGACGAGGAGAAGCTGAAGAAGGCGATTGAGCTGTCAATGAACAGGTACTGCTCGGTCACAGCGATGCTCAGAAAAGCCTGCCCGGTCAACTGGACTTACCGCATGGAGAAGGTCTGAACCGGAGTGACTAGCAGCGGCGGGGCCTCCCGCCCCGCTCCTCACAAGAACTGTCCGGTCTACATTCGCCTGCCCAGGATGTCGCTGCACTACGTCCTGCCGCGTCCCGACTGGAACAGCTTCCGCGCACGCCAGAAGAAGAGAACGGGGATGCTGGCCTGCTCACATCCGGCCAAAGCCAACCAGCTACACGAGGAATGGATGTTCGACGACAGCCAACATCTCAAGAAGCTCACCAAACTCGTCTTCCTATGCCCTCGGTGCCACGGCCAAACGAATGAGGGATGGTTGCCCGTCGGGAGGTTCAATCTGGCCGATTTCTCCGAAGGTCGAGTGGACTTCTCCGCTCCAGACACATGGGCGGGCGGCGCCCTCCGCCGCAAGAGCTACTTCGCAGGCGCGAAGCTCGCCGACGAGCAGACCGCTTTCGTTCGGGCCGTGGAGTCTCTCGCGGCCGACCTAGGCCACGTCCTGAAGTTCCCCGCCGCGCTGAGGCCCTACGTCGTCGACCTCTCCCTCCTCAATCGCCACGGACTCACCGAAGAGGAACACCGAGAGATGGAGAAGCGTTTCGCCAGTTGGGCTGAGGAGACCGTTGACGGACTGAGGACTCGGCTCCTCACCCCATCGGAGTCAATCGAGATCTTCGAACACGACCAACGCGTCGACCCCGCCAACTGGAGCAGGGTCGCGTTCTGTCTGCGGAAATCGGGGCTGTTCTCGTTCTGGCCGGAGTCCGCCTGAAGACCTCTCACCAGTTCACCCAAGTCCCGGGCCAGCTTCGGTGATTCCGCAATCAGGACTGACTTGCCTGGTCCAGAGACCCCTCGCTAGTCCAAACGAACATCCCGTGGAGGGCCGCGGTTGACCCTCGGCCGGCTGGAACAGCTCACGGCGGGCCGAGAGCCATGCTGTCACTCATCGGCCTCTCCTTCTTCCTCCTCCTTCCTCCTCCTTCCCACCAGCTCGCGGAACGTGGCCTGCAAGACCGATAGCCGCACCACTTCTTCGACGCTCAAGGGCGGCCCCGGTTCGATGCGCTTCGGGTCGTAGTCCTTCACTTGTTGTCCTCTCCTGTGGGGCCGCCTGCCGGGCGGGTGGTCACACGGGAGGTGCAACTCGCCACCATCTCGTACCCACCCGGCAGGCGGCGTTTTGGCAAGGGGTTGAGATTGCAGGACGCTAGCGTCCCCTCCGGTCAGTCGACCGGCTCCCTCCCCTGCCAGCTTACGGTGCCGGCGTCAGCGCGATGACGACCGGGTCGGAGAACGGGCCGTAGCGGCCGAGCCGGTCCTGCCACTGCGCTTTGTAGGCCAGCTTCACCGCTTCGGTCGCCGGCACGACGTGGGTGTACGGCGAGTTCGTGTCCATGGCAACCAGTTGCCACGGTCCGGCCGCGTCATCGACGGTCGGAATCCCACCGACCGCGTACCAGATGACCGCGCCCGCCATCCCGAACGGCTTCTTGTTCTCGCGTTCGTTCGAAGGGTGCTCGCCGAAATGGCAGCGAATTTCGCCGCGCTCCTGGTTCGAGAGAAGAAGCAAAGGCGCGGGGGTGTTCAGAATTACTTCCCCGCTGAGCCGGGTCGGCTCGCGGTCGGGAACGGTCAGGCCCATCGCTTCGCGCATCCCGTCGGTGACAATCGCGGTGTCCTGCAGCTTGCCGGCCATCGGCCGGATGAGCCCGGTCGCGGCGGCCCGGGCATCGTCCTTGTCGTCGGCGGCCGCTGCCGCCGCAACCTGGGCCGCCTGGTGGGCCGCGAGCGCCGCTTGCCAGGCGGTATGAGCGGCGGTCAGGTCGGCGACTTCAGCCACCGAGAGGCCCAGCAAAGCCTGGTTCGCTGACACAAATAGAAGAAATGTGGTAAACCACACATCGTAGGGCAAGTCGCCCTGGGGCAGGAAATCTGCCATCGCTCCTCCTTCTTTCGGACTTGCTTCTTCGCAGCTAAGTTGCTACTCAGCAGACACTTAGCCCAAAGCACCCTTCGGGAATGCTCCGGACCGACTCGGGAATGACGCCGTCATTCCCGAGAATGACCGGAATCAGGAAGAGAATGTCGACGACCTTCTCAAGCTGATTTCGGACTTTCTCAAGCTGGTCGACATCCTTCTCGAGCTGATTCCCGACCTCCTCAAGCGGGTCTCCGACCCTCTCGAGAAGGTCGGCGGCTTACTCAAGCCGGTTCGGGACATTCCGGCCGGTTTGGGCCAACTACCCGGCCGGACGGCAACCGCGCCGCGAACTCACTCCAGATTGTTGTTGAAGGCTGAGCCTGCTCCAGTTGGAGCGACCTCCCGTGTGACAGTTGAAACCTACCCGACCTGATTGGCTTGTCAATAGCGATTTGACGTTAGCCGTCGTCCGCCCTACCATCCGGTTGATGAGTCCTCCGAGGCTCGACTACGCTCTCGCGGTTGTCTGCGGCATCGTGGTGCTTGGCCTGTCGTTCTGGCACTCTCTGAGCATCGCCCATGGGTGCTACATAAACGACGGTCTAATCCATCAACCGGGAAGCCCAATCGTCCTCGCGTACGTGGTCTACGTGTGCCTCCGACACTCACGACCGCTCCTGGGAGTGGTCGTCGGGGCAGCCGCCGCGGCGGTCTGGGGGGTGCCGTTCTGGGTCTCCCACACGGTCGGGGGCAAGTGGAGCTGGTGGGATGGGACGAGCTTCTCTTCCGTCGTGGCTGCCGTCGCGGCGGGACTGGGCCTCGTGCTCTCAACCGCCGCCTGGCTGGCCAAGCTCATCTGGCGCCGAATGGCCGGACGGACGCAGACCGGTGCGTCCGCCTCACCCGGCAAGGGTCGAAGCGCCTCAGGGTTCGTCCTCGCACTGCTGACGCTCGCCCTGCTCTCCCTGTTCGTCGACTCGCTTGGATGGAGCCTTGGAAGAGACCTGTTTCAGCCGCTTCAGTACTGGACTGAGGACGCCCCGCTCTGGGAGGGATGGTTGACGGTGTTCAACTACGAGCGGGTTGCACCGGTGCTGCTCGGTAGCCTTGCCTGCTGGTCATTGCTCAGACGGAAGCGCTGGGCGGGCCGCGTCACGGTTGCCTACTTCATCGTGACGGCGGCCTTCGCCGTCGCCCGCTTCGCCGCCTTCCGGTACATCCGGGTTGACGACACGCCGCCGCTCGGATTCGAGTGGGAGGGCCACTGGTCGGTCTACGATATCGCCGTCTTCCGGTTCACCGCACTCGACACCGTTGCCCTTGTCGAGGCCGGCCTGCGCGCAGCCCTGTGCGCAGTCGGGCTTGCATACATCGCAAGGTCGCGCCGTCTCCGCGACTGGCTCTCGTCCGGTCGCCCGCGTCCGACCGTCGTCTGACGCTGCTCACCCCGCCATTCGTATTGACCCCTTTCTCCCCTCCTGTTACACTGCCGTATCCTATGAAGAAACTAGTACCTTTCATCCTCATCGTGGCGTTCGTCGTTTGCGCACAGCCCCGGGATGTCGTCGACGACATCTCGACTTCGCGCCGCAACGCCATCGTCCGCGCCGCCGAGAAAGTCAGCCCGGCGGTCGTTTCCGTCATCGTAACGCAAACCCGGATTGTGACCTACGACCCGTTCGGCGGGTTCGGGTTCGACGAGTACTTCCGCGATTTCTTCCCCCGCCGCCAGTACCGACAGGAGGTGAAATCGATGGGCTCGGGCGTCATCATCTCGAAGGACGGCGAGATCGTCACCAACGCCCACGTCGTCCACGATGCGTCGGCGCTGAAGGTGACGCTGCCCGACAACCGGGAATTCGACGCCGAAATCCTCGGCATCGACCCCAACCTCGACCTGGCCCTGCTCAAGGTCGACGGCAAGGATCTGCCGGTGGTCGAACTCGGGACTTCCGAGGACCTGATGATCGGCGAGTGGTCGATTGCGGTCGGCAACCCGTTCGGGTTCCTGATCGAGGACGCCCAGCCGTCGGTCACCGTCGGCGTCATCTCGGCGGTGGACCGCAACGTCGAGACGTCCCGCTCGCAGTCATTCGACAACATGATCCAGACCGACGCCGCCATCAACCCCGGCAATTCCGGCGGCCCGCTGGTCAACGCCGACGGACAGCTCATCGGCATCAACACGTTCATCTTCAGTCATTCCGGCGGCTCCGAGGGTATCGGGTTTGCCCGGCCGGTCGATGACGTCAGCGAGTTCATCGCCGACGTCAAGGGCGCGCCCGGCGCGTCTGCCCTCTTCATCCGGCACAAGGTGAAGCTCGGCGCGGTCGCCGCCGACATCAACGCTACGTTGCGAGTGAAGTACGGCCTCACCCATTACAACGGGGTCGTCATCGTCGAGGTCGAGAAGGGCAGCATCGCCGAAACGATCGGCCTCGAGGTCGGCGACGTCATCCTGATGGCGCAGGGCAAGGTAACCCGCACCGCCACCGTGTTCCAGCGTCAATTCGAGAAGCTCGGACCGGTCGTCGACATCGTCATCGACCGGAACGGCAACCAGTCGAGACTGCTCTACCAACTGAAATGATAAAACGCTACACAACGCCCGAGATGGCCGCGCTCTGGAGCGAGGAATCGAAGTTCAATTCGTGGCTCCTGGTCGAGAAAGCGGTCGCCCAGGCCCAGGCCGAGATGGGCATCATCCCGAAGACCGCCGCCCGCCGCATCCAACGCGGGAGCTTCAAGATCTCTGAAATCGAGCGGTTCGAGGAGCAGACCAACCACGACGTCATCGCGTTCACCAAGAGCGTTGCCGGGAGCATCGGCAAGGGCGGCGAGTACGTCCACTACGGGCTGACATCCTACGACGTCGTCGACACCGCGCTGTCGCTGCGCTGCATCTCGGCGCTCGAGATCATCGAGGTCGCGCTTTCTGACATCCGGCTCGAATGCGCCCGGCTTGCAATCGAGCACAAGCACACCCCGATGATCGGCCGCACCCACGGCGTCCACGCCGAGCCGATAACCTTCGGGCTCAAGGCGCTGTCCTGGTTCACCGAGACCTGCCGCAACATCGACCGGCTCCATTCGTCCATCGCCGAAATGCACCACGGCAAGATTTCGGGCGTGGTCGGCGCCTACACCCAGGTGACCCCGCGGCTCGAAGCCAGAGTCCTGAAGCGGCTCGGACTCAAGCCCGAGCCGGTATCGACCCAGGTCATCCCCCGCGACCGACACGCCTACCTGCTGTCGGTGCTCGCGCTCATCGCCGCCGGGCTCGACCGCATCGCCATCGAAATCCGCAACCTCCAGCGCACCGAGATCGGCGAACTGGCCGAGCCATTCGGCCGCAAGCAGCGCGGTTCCTCGGCGATGCCGCACAAGAAGAACCCGATCATCTGCGAGCGGGTAACGAGCCTCGCCCGGGTCATCCGCAGCTACGCCCCCGTCGGCGTCGAGAGCATCCCGCTCTGGCACGAGCGCGACCTGTCGAACTCGGCGTCGGAACGCATCATCATCCCCGACGCGACCATCCTGCTCCACTACGTGATTCGCAAGCTCCACGGCGTGCTGTCCGGGCTGGTCGTCAACGCCGACCGGATGTACACCAACCTCGAGACGTCGGGCGGCATCTTCTTCTCGCAGGGGCTAATGCTGGCGCTGGTCAGGGCGGGCATGACCCGCGACAAGGCGTACGAGCTCGTCCAGCGGCTGTCGTTCGCCGCCCGTGAATCCGGGACGCCATTCCCCGACCTCGCCCGCGCCGACAAGACGGTCCGCAGCACCCTGACTTCACGACAGCTCAACCCGGTGTTCAGCCTCGACCGGCTGCTGCGCAACGTCGAGACGGTGTACCGCCGGGTCGGGCTCGTCCTCCGCAATGATTGACTTCTCGTTCAGCGACGAGCAGCTCATCATCCAAGAACTGACTCGTGACTTCGCCGGTCACGAAGTCGCCCCGACCATCCAGCAGCAGGACATCGAGGGGAAGTTCGACCCCGACATCCTGCCCAAGATGGCCGAGCTCGGGCTGCTCGGCCTGACGATTCCCGAGAAGTACGGCGGCACCGGCAACGACTACGTCAGCCTCGGGCTCGCCTGCGAAGAACTGGAGTACGTTGACACGTCGCTCCGGGTCATCATGTCGGTCCACGTCGGGCTCAACTCGCTGAGTCTCTTAACCTGGGGTACTGAGGAGCAGAAACAGCGCTGGCTCGCGCCCCAGGCGCGCGGCGAGAGAATCGCCACGATGGCGCTGACCGAACCCGCCGCCGGCAGTGACGTCGTCGCCATCCAGACCCGGGCGAAGCGCGACGGCACCGACTGGCTGCTGACCGGCGAGAAGATGTGGATATCGCTCGCCGACGTCGCCGACAACATCGTCGTCCTCGCCTGGACGGACGCCGTGAAAGCGAAAGCCCGCGATCACTCCGGGATGTCCTGTTTCGTGGTCGAGCGCGGCGCCAAGGGGCTGACGACCAGCACCATCCACGGCAAGCTCGGCGTCCGCGCCGGCAACACGGGCTCGGTCACAATGGACTCGGTCCGGATTCCGGCCGACAACCTGCTCGGCGAGGAAGGCGAAGGATTCAAGATTGCGATGCTGGCGCTCGACCAGGGCCGCTACACCGTCGCCGCCGGTGCCAGCGGGCTCATCCGCGCCTGCCTCGACGCGTCAATCGAGTACGGCCAGCTGCGTAGCACCTTCGGCAAGCCGGTTGTCGCCCATCAACTGGTCAAGGAGATGCTCGCCCGGATGGCGACCGACTGCGAAGCAAGCCGGCTGCTCTGGCTGAAAGCGGGCTGGCTCAAGAACCAGGGCAAACCCAGCACGCGCGAGACCTCGCTCGCCAAGCTCTACGGCTGCGAGGCGGCCGAGCGCGCCGCTTCCGACGCGGTCCAGGTTCACGGTGCCTACGGGTTCTCGAACGAGTACGTCGTCGAGCGGTTCTTCCGCAACGCCAAAGGCGCCCAGATCTACGAGGGTTCCCGCGAGATTCACAAGCTCATCCAGGCCGACTACGCGCTCGGCCGGCGCACCGACAAGCCGCTCCGGCGCAACCTCCCGCGCCCGGAGTGAAAGGAGCACCATGGCAGTCATATTCCTGAAGTCCGGCGGAACCGCCACCTGCGGCGGCTACACCATCAAGAACGGTGCGGTCAAGGCGATTGGCCCCGAGTTCAAGGACACGCCGCTGCCCGAGGAAAAGGCCAAGCCCATCGAAGCGGACATCCCGCTCGAGAACGTCCTGTTCATCATCCCGGGCAAGCTCTAGCCCGGGAGAGTTATCGCCGCCCGTGCCCGGACAGCCACGCGAGTGCGTCCTGGTCCGCCGCGTCGACGACATCGCGACGACGACGAACGAGGCGCTCGACTTCCTCGACTACAACTTCACGGACAAGAAGGTCTGGGTCAAACCCAACCTGCTGGGTCCGCACCCACCCAAGCACGGAGCAACAACCGACCCGGAACTCGTGGCGCGGTGGTCCGGAAGCTTGAGCGCCGCTCCGCGAGAATCGTTGTCACGGACAACCCGGGCGGAAGGGTAGCGGGTGGGCTGGCTGCGTTCCTGGCGTCAACCGGAGTGCCCGCGGCCAGCGAAAACTGCTTCCGCGGGCAAGACCGGACCCCGGCAATCCTGCCGCTCGAATCCCGGTTCGTCCGACGTGTACCGGTCGCCCGCACCCTGTTCGAGCGCGACCTCATCCTGAACCTCCCGGTATTCAAGACTCACAGTCTCACTATCCTCACCGGAGCAGTTAAGAACCTGTTCGGCATCATCCCCGGCGACCACAAATCCACTCTGCATGGCAAGGCCACGACCGCAGCCCGCTTTGCCGAGCTGCTGGTCGACATCTACCAGGCGGTTCCCATCCCGGTATTCAACATCGTGGATGCGATGCGCGGAATGGACGGCCAGCGAGGTCCAAGCGGTGGCCGGGTGCTGAACCTCGGGAAACTCCTCGCGGCCCGGAACGGGGTGGCACTCGACGCGGTGATGGCGCTGATGGCCGGCACCGCACCGCATCCCGACGCTCCGCATTGCCGGCGAACGAGGACTCGGCCCGATCGACCCGGCCAACATCGACATCCACGGCGACTTCGAACGGATCCGAGGCATCCAACTGCCCGCCTCTGGCTTGACCGACGTCCTGACCAGGTTCGTCGCTGTTCTCTTTCCCATATTTCGACGCCAACCGATGCTGGACCGCGGGGTATGTACGAAGTGCAGACGCTGCGCCGAGGTATGCCCGGTCCACGCCATCAAGCTTGGCCCGTGGCCGGTGGTCGACCGGAAACGCTGCATCTCCTGCTTCTGCTGTGCCGAAATGTGCCCCGCCAACGCCATGACCATCTCCACGGCCCGCCGCGCCCTTTGGAACCGAGTTACCGGCCACTAGATTTCTCTCGTCTCAACAGCGCAATCGCCCGACGAATCAACCGCTGGTTCCCGGCTGCATTCGTCCACGCCGACGCGCCGGAAGGATGCGGAAGCGGGATGACCATTGCCTTCGACTCCGCGATCTCGGTCTCGAACCTCTGCCCGACCACATCCTTGAGCTTCACCTTGCCCAGGAACCGCTCAATCGCCAGTCCGCCGACCGGGACCAGCACCGACGGTCGGACCAGCGCCAGTTCCTCATCGAGGAACGGAGCGCAGTTCGCGAGTTGCACCCGGCTCGGACGCAGGTCGCCACGCTCGCCGCGGCCCGGGAAGCACTTCATCATTGCGGTCACGTAGCAGGACGACCGGAACTCGTCCTCCTTGAACCCGGCGTCCCCGAGCCAACGGAACAGCCGCTTGCCGGCCGGGCCGGCGAACGGCCGGTCGAGCGCAATCTCCTGCTTGCCGGGCGCCTGGCCGACCAGCACCCAGCGCGGCTGGCCGTAGCTTCCGAATATCGCGTGGATTCCCGTTTCGAGTCCGCACTTCCGGCACCGTCTCATCCGTGAGGCGAGCCGCTCGAACCTGACGCTCACCCTAGCGCTTCTTGAGCCGGGCCCGACGACGCTGTTTCAGCTCGCCGTCGTCGAGGCTGTCGCGGACCTCCTGGAGCCGGTCGCGAAGCTCAGCCGCCCGCTCGAACTTCAGCATCCGGGCCGCCTCGTCCATCTCCTCCTGCAGGCGGACGAGCAATTCGATTCTGTCGCCTTCGGTATCGGGCATCTCACCGGCTGGCGCCTCTTCGCGCCGGGCGTCGGCGACCGACGTCGTCGTCATCACCTGGTCGATCGACTTGCTGATGCTGGTCGGCGTGATGCCGTGTTCGTCGTTGTAGGCAATCTGCTTCTCCCGGCGCCGGTCGGTCTCGCGCAGCGCCCCCTTGATCGACTTGGTCAGGTTGTCGGCGTAGAGGATGACCTCGCCCCGGACATTCCGCGCCGCCCGGCCCGCGGTCTGGATCAGCGACCGCTCGTCGCGCAGGAACCCCTCCTTGTCAGCGTCGAGGATGGCAACCAGCGACACCTCGGGCAGGTCGAGCCCTTCACGCAGCAGGTTGATACCAACGAGCACGTCGAATTCGCCGAGTCGCAGCCCGCGCAGGATCTCGACCCGCTCGATCACCCCGACCTCGGAATGCATGTACTTGACCTTCAGCCCCATCTCAGTCAGGTACTCGGCCAGATCCTCGGCCATCCGTTTGGTCAACGTCGTCACCAGCACCCGCTCGTGCCGCCCGGCTCTCGTCCGGATTTCGGCAATCAGGTCGTCGACCTGGCCCTTGGTTGGGCGGACGGTCATCTTCGGGTCGATCAGGCCGGTCGGTCGGACGATCAGTTCGGCGACCCGGTCCCGGCTATGCGTCATCTCGTACAGCCCGGGCGTCGCCGAAGTGAACACCGCCTGGCTGAGCAGCGTCTCGAACTCGTCGAACCGCAGCGGCCGGTTATCGAGACACGAAGGCAGCCGGAAACCGTAATCGACCAGCGTCTGCTTGCGCGACCGGTCGCCGTTGAACATCCCCTGCACCTGGGGCAGCGTGACGTGCGACTCATCGATGACCATCAGGTAGTCATCCGGGAAGTAATCGAGCAGGCAGTAGGGTCGAACGCCGGGCCCTTTGCCGAGCAGGTGGCGCGAGTAATTCTCGATGCCCGGGCAATAGCCGAACTCGCGCATCATCTCGATGTCGAACTTGGTCCGGGTTTCGAGCCGCTGGGCTTCCAGCAGCTTATCGCAGCTCCGCAGTTCGGACACCCGCTGAACCAACTCCCGCTCGATCGACTTGATGCCGCCCTTGACCTGCTCATCGCTTGTCACGAAGTACTTCGCCGGGTAGATGACGATGCGTGACCGCCGCTCGATCAGGTCACCAGTCACGATGTCGAACACGCTCAGCCGCCCGACCCGGTCGCCGTCGAACTCGATCCGCACACCGTAGTCCCGGTGCGATGGGTGAATCTCGACGACCTCGCCACGGACGCGGAAAGTCGCGCGCTTCAAGTCGACATCGTTGCGGGCGTAGTGGAGATGGACGAGTCGCTCCATCAGCGTGTCTCGGTCGAGGTCCCGGTCGACCTCGAGGGAGAACATCGCGTTCTGGAATTCCCACGGCTCGCCGATGTTGTAGATGCACGACACCGATGCGACGACAACGACATCGCGGCGCTCGATCAGGCTTGAGCTCGCCCGCAGCCGCAGCCGCTCGATCTCCTCGTTGATCGACGCGTCCTTCTCGATGTACAGGTCGTGCTCCGGCACATACGCCTCGGGCTGGTAGTAGTCGTAGTAGGAAATGAAGTACTCGACCGCGTTCTCGGGAAAGAACTGCTTGAACTCGCCGAGCAGTTGCGCCGCGAGCGTCTTGTTGTGGGAGAAGACAAGCGTCGGCCGGTTGAGCCGGGCGATGACGTTCGCCATCGAGAACGTCTTGCCCGAACCGGTCACCCCGAGCAGCGTCGAGAACTTCTCGCCCGAGCCAAGGAACTCGATCAGTTTCTCGATCGCCGCGGGCTGGTCCCCGGTCGGCTTGTAGGGTGCTACCAGCTTGAATTCGCGGTTGTCGTCCGGCATCGCGCCATTCTAGAGTTCGCCTCCTGACGGTCAAGTCGACCCCGTTGACTCGCGAGAAGCGAAGACTATGATGCCCGGACTTGCCCAGCCCAATCCCGCTCTACGACGTCCGGCAGGACCACGCCGGGATCGAGGACGACTACTGCCGGGCGCTGCGCGGCACTATCGAGCGCGGTCGGTTCGTGCTCGGCCCCGAAGTCGAGCGGTTTGAAACCCTGTTCGCCCGCACGCTCGGTGTGGCCCACTGCGTCGGCGTCAACAGCGGAACCGACGCCATCATCCTCGCCCTCAAAGGGCTAGGCATCGGGCCGGGCGACGAAGTCATCACCACGCCATTCACCTTCATCGCCACCGCCGAAGCGATCGTCCGCGCCGGCGCGCGCCCGGTATTCGCCGACGTCGAACCCGGCTCGCTCTGCCTCTCGCCGGACGCCAGCGCCGCCGCCATCACACCCCGGACCCGGGCGGTGCTGACGGTCCACATCTTCGGCCACTGCGGCGACTTCGGTGGTCTCATCGACCTCTGCCGAGCACGAGGGATCCACCTGGTCGAAGACGCCTGCCAGGCGGTCGGGTCAATCTGGCTCGGCAGACACCTCGGCACCGTCGGCGCGGCCGGGGCGTTCAGTTTCTACCCGACCAAGAACTTGAGCGCGCTCGGCGACGCGGGGGCGGTCGTCACGAATGACCCGGACCTCGCCGCCGGCATCCGTTGCCTGCGCTCCCACGGGCTCGGGGCCGACGGCCGCCAGCGGCAGTTCGGTCATAACTCGCGCCTCGACGAACTTCAGGCCGCCTTCCTCAACCTGCGGCTGGGTCGACTGGAAGCCGAGAATAACCGCCGCCGAGAGCTCGCCCGGCGCTACGACGAGAATCTCGAACAGCTGGTCGGCAGCGTCCGCGGCTCACCCGACTGCCGGTCCAACTACCACCAGTACGGCATCCGTAGCCCTCGGCGCGACGACCTGCGTCGGTTCCTCAACGACCGCGGCATCGGCACCGGGCTCTACTACGCGGCACCGGTCCACCGCCAGCCGGCGCTGGCATACGCCGGACCCGCGCTCCCCGAAGCGGAGGCCGCCTGCGCCGAAGTACTCGCCCTGCCGATCCGCCCGTCGCTTGCCGACACCGAGCAGGACGATATCATTGGCGCCATCAGCGAATTCCGCCGACCGAAATGATCAGACTCGCCAACTTCGTCGACCCTCACCTCGCATTCGACTGCCACGCAACCGACCAGCACGAGTTCTTCGAGTTCGTCGCCGACCGGCTGGCAGAGCGCAAACTGATCAGCGACCGCAATGCGCTCGTCAGCGAGCTGACCGAACGGGAGTCCCAGGGCTCGACCGGAGTCGGTCACGGCATCGCCCTGCCCCACGCGATCGTCGGCTGGGTTGACGAGCTCACCGTTGTCGTCGTGCGGCTCCGGCAGCCGGTCGAATGGCAGGCGGTCGACGACAAGCCAATCAGAACCGCGGTCGTCATCATCGCCCCGGCGAGAGAACACAAACTCTATCTCCAGGTCCTGGCCGAAATCGCTCGATCCCTGAACCAGCCCGACGTCCGCGACCGAATGCTCAAAGCCCGCGATCCCCGAGGAGCGGCGGCGATCATCGCCGCCCCGCCGCACGAGGGGTTCAACAAGCGCAACCGTCGGATGATCTTCTTCCTGGTTGCGGTCGCGGCGCTGTTCGTCCTGGCCCACTTCACCCTGCCCTCGATCAAACTGCCCGACACCGGAATCTTCGCCGAGCTCGACTACGTCCGCTTCAACTTCGCCCCGTGGCTGTTCCGCCAAGAACTGACCGTCACGCTTTTCCTCGCCATGATTCTCGGCACACTGCTGTTCTGGCGGTTCAGGGTGGCGATTGCCGCCGCCAGCCTCGGGCTGCTGCTGGTCGCCGGCGTCATGGACCTCGACACCACCGTCAAGTTCATGTCGATACCGACCATCCTCTTCATCATGTCGATGATGGTCATCGTCCGCTGGCTCCAGAACATCGGCGTGTTCCGATTCTTCGTCGTCAAGGCGGTCGAACGGGTCCGGGGCATCCCGTGGCTGCTCCTGCTCATCCTGATGGGATTCAGCGTCGTGCTCGGCGGGTTCGCCGACGAGGTGTCCGCCATCCTGGTGACTTTCGGGCTCGCGCTCGAGGTGTCACGCCGCACGAAGGCACCGCTGGTCCCGTTCCTGCTCAGCCTCGTCTTCGCGACCAACGTCGGCAGCGCGCTGACCCTGGTCGGCAACCCGATCGGCATCTACATCGCCTTTGCCGGCAAGCTCAACTTCGAGCACTTCCTGCGCTGGGCAACGCCGGTCTCCGCCATCGCCGCCGTCGCGGTCGCCGGCGTCTGCCTGCTCCTCTACCGCAAGCAGTTCTTCGGCGTCCGCTACGAAATCGACGCTTCCGAGTTGCGCCAGTCGACCGAATCGATCGACCCGACCCGGCTCAGGACCGGCATCATCGTCTTCAGCACGACGGTCGCGCTCATCGCCCTGCACGGCCGCATCGAGCACTGGCTCGGACTGACTGAAGGCACGGCGCTCGTCGCAGTCGCGCTGATTGCCACCGGATTCATCGTCTTCTACGAGCAGGAACGCGGTAGACAGCTCATCGAACGCGGCATCGACTGGTGGACGCTACTCTTCTTCATGTTCCTGTTTGCCAACGCCGCGTGCCTCGAGTACACCGGTGTCACGACCAAGCTCGGCTACTCGCTGCTCCAGCTCGCCCAGCACCTGACCCACATCGAGGCGGGCGCGGCCGGGGTGACGAGCACGCTCGCGGTCCTTATCCTCTGGTTCAGCGGTCTGACTTCGGGGTTCGTCGACAACCTGCCGATCGTCGCTGCGCTCGTCCCGATCGTCAAGGACCTGATCCGCATCGGCCTGCCCCATGCCAGCATTCTCTGGTGGGCATTGCTGTTCGGCGGCTGCTTCGGCGGCAACCTGACGGTCATTGGGTCGACCGCCAACCTCGTCGCCATCGGAGCCTACGAACGCTCGACCGGACTTCACATCCGGTTTGCCGAGTGGATCCGGGTTGGTATAGTTGTCACCGTCGTGTCGCTCGTCATCGCTACGGCGGCACTCCTCATCCAAGTCCCACTGGCGCCCTAAGGAGATGTGATGTTCGAACGGATACTCTACATCGTCAGCGAGAAGCAGGAAGACAAGCACTTCGTGCTCGAACTCGCCCACAAGCACGACAGCACGGTACTGCTCAGCGCCATCATGGTGCCCGAGAGCCAGCTCCAGGTGAAGACCGACAGCTCGACCCGGGCGCGGGTTGTCAAGGAAGACCAGGAACGACGCTGCTGGCAGGACATCTACGCGCTCGAGGAAGAATTCAAGGCTGCCGGCATCAAGTCGTCGGTCATCGCCCAGGAAGGCAGCGTCGAACGCATCCAGCAACTGGCATCGGCGGCGCACTGCGACCTGATCGTCCTCGCGGCCGGCAACCTGACCGACAGCGACTACCGGCTGCCCGAGGAACTGATCCCGAGCCTCCCCTGCCCGCTCATCATCACCAACGTAGGCTAGCGCTGCCCTGATGTCGGCGTCGTCCGGCCCGTCAGCACCGATCGGCACCGTCAGGCTTTCCGACCATATCAAGCCCGACCTCGTCATCGACCTGCCCCGGCTCGATTCGGCCGACGAGCTGTTCCGGCTGGTCGGCGACCGGCTGACCGCTGCCGGCGTCGTCACCGATGCGACCGCCGTCATCCGAGAACTCGCCGCCCGTGAATCGTCCGGCTCGACCGGCGTCGGCGACGGCATCGCCCTTCCTCACGCGGTCGTTGCCGACGCAGTTCCCAGGCTGACGATGGCGATTGTCCGCGTCAAACGACCGGTCGAGTGGCAGGCCATCGACCACCAGCCGGTCAGCTTGTTCGTGGTCATCGTCGCGCCGCCCGAGGACCGCCCGCTCTACCTAAGGGTCCTGGCCGAGGTCGCCCGACTCCTCAGCCGGCCCCGGACACCACACGCTCTCCTCAACGCCGGCACTCCCGAACGGGTACTGGCTATCCTCGACCGCGGACCCGGCGCCGGACTGCTCGCCCGGGCGAGACCTGTCCTCGTGCTCGCGGCGGCCGTCCTGGCAACATGGCTTCTGGCGCGCCTGCTGCTGCCGCACATCCAGCTGCCCGACACCGGCATCTATCGAGAGCTCAGCGTCGCCCGGTTCAACACCGAGCCCTGGCTGACCCGCCAGGCGCTGACGTCGGCGATGTTCCTCGGCCTGGTACTCGGCACACTTCTCTTCTGGCGGTTCCGCGTCGCCATCGCCGCAGTCTGCCTCGGCACTCTGCTGCTGCTCGGCGTGATGGACATCGAGCACGCGGTCCACTACATGTCGCTGCCGACCGTCATCTTCATCATGGCGATGATGGTGCTCATCAAGTGGCTCGAGAACCTCGGCATCTTCCGGTTCGTCGTCCTCAAGGTCATCAGCCGGGTCGGACAATCGCCGGTCGTCCTGCTCATCGTCCTGATGATATTCTCGGTGCTCATTTCGGGGTTCGCCGGCGAAGTGTCGGGCATCCTCGTCACGCTCGGGCTGGCCATCGAAATCGCCCGCCGGACCCGGACCCCCATCCTGCCCTACCTGCTGAGCCTCGTCTTCGCGACCAACGTCGGCAGCGCGCTGACGCTCGTCGGCAACCCGATCGGCATCTACATCGCCTTCGCCGGCGGACTGACGTTCGAGACCTTCCTGCGCTGGGCGACATCTCTTGCCGCGGTGACCGGCATCGCTATCGCCGTGACGTGCGTCCTGCTCTTTCGCGCCCGGCTCAAATCCAGGAGCGAGGCCGGGATCTCCGAGGCCGAGCTATCCGACAGCGCCGCCAACCCGCAGGGCATCCGACTGGGCTTCACCGTTTTCGCCATCGTCGTGCTGATGATCGTGCTCCACGCCCGCGCCGAAACGCTGCTGCACCTGCGCGAGGGCACACTGCTGATGGTGGTCCCGCTCGCCGCGCTCGCGTTCGTCGTGTTCACCGAGCAGGAACGCGGCCGCCAGATGATCGAGCGCGGCATCGACTGGTGGACGCTGCTGTTCTTCATGTTCCTCTTCGCCAACGCCGCCTGCCTCGAGTACACCGGCGTCACGACCAAGATGGGCTATCTGCTGCTTGAGATCGCGCAGCGCCTGCCGGTCACGCGCTGGCTCGGCGAGTCCGGACTGACCGCCTCGACGATGATCTTGATGCTCTGGGGTTCGGGCATCGGCTCCGGGTTCATCGACAATATGCCGATCGTTGCGACCCTTGTGCCGATCGTCAAGAACCTCGGCGCGATCGGGCTGCCCCACGCGTCGATTCTCTGGTGGTCGCTGCTGTTCGGCGGCTGCCTCGGCGGCAACATGACGATGATTGGCTCAAGCGCCAATCTCGTCGCCATCGGCGTCTACGAGAAGGCGACCGGCCGACAGATCCGGTTCCGGGAGTGGATTGTGACCGGGACGATTGTGACGGTGGCGTCGCTGGCTATCGCGACAGTCGGACTGCTTATCCAGATCCGGTTTGCCCGCTAGCGCGCCCCCGGCGCTCACAGACCTTGCGGATCTGGCTGTCGGTTGACCGCGCCAGTTCCCGCAGCAGCTTGAGATTCTCTTTCGCCTCTTCTTGGTCGACGACCTGGATCGCGAACCCGGCATGGACGATGACGTAGTCGTCGACCTTGGCATCGGGCGTCATCATCACCGACACGTCACGCTCGATGCCGCCGACCTCGCCGACCGCCGTTTCGCCGTCGATCGACAGTATCCGGACCGGAATTGCGAGGCACATATCAGATGAGAGGGTCCGAGGGTTCCAGGATTCCAGGGTCCAAGTCCTGCACCCTTGACCCATTGATCCCTTGCTCTGCGTTTTCGCAGGTGCCATCCGATGGCTCATCCCTTGACCCCTCTGAGCGAAAGCAGGCCGATTCGCCCAGTGCAACCCCAAGCGGCTCGGCAACCAACTCGCACTTCGCCTTGAGCAGGAAGAAACCCTCACGCCCATCGTCGACCAGCGACTCGAAGTTGGCGTGCCCCTTGGCGATGACGACGTCCGCGGCCACGTACGCCTGCCGGAACTCATCCGACACCGAAGCGAGGTCGACGCCAAGGAACGGCGAGCCGGTACCGATGACCCGGCCGTATCGCCCCAGTCCGAGCGCCAGCGCTTCCTCGACCGTGACGTCGTTCAGAATCGGGCTCGACCGGGCGACGATCGTCAGCTCCGGCTCCAGCCGCCTGAGTACCAGCTCGTCGAACATCACCTCGCCGGAATTGTCGAGGATATACATCACGCTGCTCGCGGAACTCAGCCGGGCGAGCAGCGCATCGGAATCGTCGTGCGCGAACCGCAGGTCCTCAAGCGCATCCTCGATGCGGA
>Ga0114918_10000997_pt1 | contig 24999 bp, 29 predicted proteins | sample LantaG_FD_87015 | JGI IMG/M metagenome (GOLD analysis project Ga0114918, IMG submission 87015) | Deep subsurface microbial communities from Baltic Sea to uncover new lineages of life (NeLLi) - Landsort_02402 metaG | ecosystem: Environmental > Aquatic > Marine > Oceanic > Sediment | place...
GGTTCACCAATTAGGATTGGGTTATTCTTTTTTCTTCTAGTTAAAATTTGAACCACACGTTCAATTTCCTCATCTCTACCAATAATGGGGTCAATACCACCTTTTGAGGCTATCTCAGTTACATCCCTACCGAAATTGTCTAGGATAGGTGTGTTAGATTTTGTGGTATTTTTTTTACTACTACCACTACCTGATTCATTATACTCATCTGTAAAACTCATATTTATTTGTTTTTTAATTTGGCTTATTTTTTCTTCAAAGTTTTTATAGTTTATATCTTGGTGTTCTAACACCTTTGTACAATCTAAGTTTTTGTTTTTTAAAATGGCTAACATTAAATGTTCTTCATTTATTTCATCATCGTTTAGTTTATCAGATTCTAACCCCGCTATGTTAAGTATAAGTTTAGATTCACTACTTAAACTTAAAATACCATTTTTTTTAATGGGGTTAACAATTTTCATTCTTAAATAAGACTCAATTTTTGCTGATAAGTCAAGAACGTCATAATGTAAACTTTCCAATATAGAAACAACATTGTTATCGTCATTTAATATTGCTAAAATTATATGGTCAGGAGTAATTTCATTACCACCCAACCTTAAAGACTCTTTTAAAGATTCTTTTAAAATTCTCTTAATGTTTTCACCAGTTGGTTTCATTTATAGAACAAATATAACCATTTTTTATTAATTAGACAACCTATTTACTTTAAATGTTGTTTAAACTAATTTTAATAAAAATAAAACATTGATTTAAATAAATAAAGTGATGGATGAAAATAAACACAACATTAATTTAGTTATTAAGAATAACCCCGATTCAGATGATTTTGAATATGGTACATATACACTAGAATTTAAAAATTGTTCTTTTAGAGTCAAGGGTGATTATTTCTTAATAGAGAATGAAGAAAAAAACACTAAAACAGGGCAAGTTTTCCAATTAAAAACAATTAAATCTTATAAAATATGGCAGTAGTAAAAAGAACAGAAAGAGAAGATGGTGTGGTTGAATGTTTAATCGACTCATCTAACATTTTATTATCAGAGTATAACAAATCTAAACAAACCTTAAAAATTATATTTAAAGCAGGTACACAATACCTTTATAAAGATGTTTTGGATAGGGATTATGTTAGATTTGAAGTTTCTGAGAGTCAGGGTTCGGTTTTTAACAAAACAATGCGTAAATACGAGTTTGATAAGCTGGATAAAGTTGATACTTCTAATTTATTGGAACAAATAGCGGAACATAAAGGTTAATTAAGCCTTTGTATAAGCAATAACATCTATTACTTCCATACAAGGTGGTTCAGCTTCAGAATTACTCATTGTAGCAACAACGAAAATAGGTCCTTCGGTATGAATAATATATCGAAGGATTTTTTTATCATCTTCACCATAACCTAAAAATTTAATATTAACATCCTCAAAACCATATTCCATTAGTTTCTTACTAATTAAAGATTTAATACTTTCACCTGTACAAGGTATTTCTTTTAAAACACTTGCGAGTTCTATTGCACTAACTTCGTTAATTCTAGACTCAGTTAGTTTTTCTAATTGTGATTCTGTTAATCTAATTACTCTTTTCATATATTAATAATTTTCATTATAATCCTCATCATATTCTCTAGGGTCAAAACCAGATTCAATTCTTTCTAGATCGTCTACTTCTACACCAGCTTCATAAGCTCTACCTTCTTCAAAGGCTTTATAGTAAGCTTCCTCAGAACCTTCTTCACGACCTTTTTGGTACCCGTCTATTAAACCTTCATCGTACCCTTCATCAAACCCCTTATCGTACCCTTCTTCATATTTTTCTTCAGCCTCACTGTCGATATCGGCTCTCATATCTTCTTGTCCTTCGTCATAACCCTCACTATAACCTTCTCTACGAGCTTCACCCCAAGCCTCTTGTTGCCCTTCTTCTCTACCATTCTCATAACAAGAATAAGCGAAATCGTGTAAAGCTTTATAAAGGTCGGTTAATTTATCTCCACTCATACCTAAGTTATAGATTGAGTTGACAAGCATATTTTTTTCTGGGTTATGAACATAATACCCAAATCCTTTTAAACCATCCAGTGAATTACCTATTTCTGATTTTGATGCTGGATTAGTATCCCTAACCCAATCAAAATCATTATCTTCTTTTAATATTTTCTTAATTAAATCTTTCATTATCATTTAATAAATATCGTGATATTTATGAATATGAACATAAATGAGAAAGAAATCGAACAAGCCAGTAGAAAGATAGATTTATCGGGGTTCAAAATGCAGGACGAACTTAACCCAAAGATATGGGATAAGGAGCAAAAAATGAAACCTGAAGTTAAAAAAACTTTGTTAAAAATAGCTGATGATTATTTTGAGTCTTTGGATTTACCTGGGGTTGATATCGAAGATGTAACCATGACAGGTTCTTTAGCGAATTATAATTGGTCCAAATACTCTGATGTAGATTTACATATAGTAATTGATTACGATGATTTACCAATGGAAAGAGATTTAGTTCAAGATTTTCTTAAATCTAAAAGTTCTAATTGGAATAAAGAACATGATGTCAAAATATATGGTTATGATGTTGAACTTTATGTTCAAGATATTAATGAACCACACCATTCAACAGGAGTTTATTCTATTTTAAATAATGAATGGAATATCGAACCTGAAAAAAAGAAAATTTCTTTTAGTGATAAATCAGTTAAAGATAAAGCCAATCGTCTAATGGATAGAGTAGAAGAAATTTATGATGAAATGGATGATGTTGAAAATGAAGAAACGGTTAAACGTGTTGATAAATTAACAGAAAAGATTAAAAAAATGCGTCAATCAGGTTTAGAGTCTGGTGGTGAGTTTTCTGTTGAGAATATTGTTTTTAAGGTTCTAAGACGTAACGGAATGTTGGATAGGTTATATGATATTAAAACCGTTGCGTATGATAAATCAGTTACACTAGAATCAAGTCAACTAAATAAACTAACTGAATCAATGTCAGAAGATCCCCTACAATGGATGAAAGAAATAAACCCAACACCAATAGATAGAGAGGGTAGTTCTTTTGGTGATCATGGTGCTGAATATGATATTGTAATGGATTATTTTAATAAACAACGTGTACAACAAGAGGGTGAATGGAAATATTCTATGGATAGTCTTTCTGGTTCCATTGTGTGGTGGCAAGATAGTCAAAATGATATTATTTTTTACGCAACCCCTTTTTGGAATGGTGAGGATACCCTTCCAATAGATTATCAAGGAGATATGGGTGATTATGATACTGTTGCACACATAGATTTACCCAAATTTAATTATAAGGAAGAACTAATTAATTGGTTGGAGAATGAATACCCACAAATAGTCCATAAAGAAATTGTGGAAGTCATTGGTGATATGGGTCCTTTACCAGAATCTGTGAATGAAAGGCTAATGGACAAAATTAAAAAGTTTAAACCAAAAGAAGAAATAGAAAAAGCTAGAGCGTTCTTTAAAAAGTTTCGTGAAGCAATGAAACAAGAGGGTAGAGAAACAAAAGAAGCGTGGGGTATTATATCTAAAGCTATTAAAGAAAAAAGAAAGTTAACAGGTGAAGAGGAAAAAAAAGTAAAAACACAAATGGGTGATCTATTTAAAACAACAGGTTTAACTATCGCCACTTTTTTACCTGGTGGAACACTTTATCTATTATTGACAAGAGTTCCACGTTTTAAGAAATATTTACTTCCTTCTGCTTTCTCTGATAATTCTAACGAATTTAAAGAAGAATAAACATATTTATATAAAAAAAGAAAATTATGGGCACTAGTTATTATATAGTAGACACAGTAGCAACAGCTAATTATTCGGCTAATACATACTATCAAATTTATGTTGACTCTACAGCATCATTAACCTATAAAGGTGTTGCTTTTCCTGGACCATCAACGGGGGCAATAGTGGTAGATTTAACGGTAAATGGACCGGCGGACGTTGCTGGTAGTAGTGATATAATCTTAATGGGTAAAAAGAAACCTGAAGCTTTCGCTACGGGACCAGCTGGTCAAGGTGGTGTTAACACAGATGGAACTTGGAACATAAGAGGATAAATAATAAAATAATATAAAATGAGAAAAAGTACTTTACAAAGAATGTTACAATTAGCTGACATTAAACCTGTCATAAAAGAAAGTAAAATTACACTTTCTAATTTTGAATTGGTTAAAGAGTCTGTTAACGGTAAAACATACGCTATTGTTAGAGAAAATAACAAATATCATATAAAGGAGGCTCAAACAAAAAATGGTTTAACTGAGTCTGACTTTAATTACGTTGGTGGTGTTATGAATAAAATGAAAAAATCATTTCATTCTTACAGTGATGCAACCAAACATTTAAATCTTATGTTTGAAGAAATTAATAACCATCATGATGTTGATGTTATTAATATTCTAGAATCAGATCAATTATTAAACGAAAAGAAATTTGTATTAAAATTAGATAAAAAGAAAAAATCTAAACCAGTTCCACCAGCAGAAGAACCTGTAGCTGATGAAGGTGATGAAGAGGAAGAAGAATTCGATTTCGGTGGTGAAGAAGAAGGTGATACTGAAGGAGAAGAAGATTTCGATTTCGGAGGTGAAGAAGAAGAAGATACTGAAGGAGAAGAAAATTTCGATTTCGGAGGTGAAGAAGAAGGTGATACCGAAGAAACAGATGTTGAGGAATTTGGCGATGAAGGTGATGAAGATTTAGAGTTAGAAGATTCTGATGATGAAATCAAAGATATACAAAGCACAACAGGAAAATTAGGCCAACAACTTAGAGATGTTGAGGATATTTCTTCTGATATGCAAAAATGGGTTGCCAAATCTGTTTTATCGGCTTTAGATTTAGATACAATGGATTCGGAAGATAAAAAAGATATTATCAAAACTATCAAAAAGAAAGAAGAAGAACCAACTGAAGAAGAGAGTGGTGAGGAGGATTTTGACTTTGGTGGTGAAGAGGAAGAAATGGAAGAATCATACGATAACTACATGGGTAGTGACTATGATGATGACATGGATGGTATGGATGGTTATGATTGGGATGGTGTGAATGTAGAGGATGAATTCCCTTCTTATGAAGATGTCTATGAAAAAGATGTTGAAATGAGGGATATTGAAATGCCTATCAAAAATAAAAGACATTTAAACTTAGACCCAGCTAACACAAAAAACCCTTACGATGACTACGATTCTTATATGGAAGAAAAAGGTTTTAATGAGGAGGCTTTTGATTCTTTTATGGATGAGATGGAAGAATTGGGTATCACGTCTAAAGATTCCAAATACGAATCTTATATGGAAGATACTGAGTTAGGTGGTGATGAAGATGATAAAGTTGCAGGACCTGATGAGGTTGATGGTGGTATGTTATTATTAGACATAGATGAGGATATGGGTCCTGAAGAAATGGATGCTTTATACGGACCAAACTCGTCAAGAAATTATAGTAGGTCACAAAGTTCTAGAGCTATGAGACAGGCTAATAAAGATATTTCAAAACATTACCATAGACCAGCAGCACCGGGTTATGAAAGTGACCCTGTAGAAAAATGGGCAAAACATAAATTACCTTATGATATGGAATTTATGGGTGAAGGTGATTACATGAATGAAGACCATTTGAACGACAAGATGGATACATACGAACAAGAAAAGGCTTATGAAGATGTTGAAACTGTTGTTAGGCGATATGGGATGGATGTTAAATTAAGAGAAAAACAAGATTCAGAAGATCCTGAAGAAACTTTAATTTACTTAGATATTGTAGACGGTAATAAAAAAATACTTGTAACAAGAATTAATTCTGTGGGTGATATTGAGGTAGGTGAGATGCGAGGAAACAAATTTTCTGGTGAACCTCTTGACAGTGTGGAAGATTTTATCGAAATTTTTGGAGAAGATTTAACTAGTAAAGAAAGAAAAGATTTAGACATGGCAGAAAACATTGAAATGAGTCCAGCTCCACAAAAAGCACCTGAAAAGGATCCAAGTCAACCAGCTACAAAACCTGGTAAACCTGAAAAAACTCCGGGTAAAGATAGACCATCAAGAAGACCGTTTAGTCCACCATCAAAAATAGACCCAAACGATCCTGATGCAATACCAGCACCTAAAGCCCCAGCTCCTGAAAAACTACCAACAGCTGATAATGACATAGAATTCGAATAAAATAAAATAATAATAAGGAAACATAGTCATTCGTTTGGCTATGTTTTTTTATGCTTCTTAACAATATTTATAATATATGTATTTAATTTATATCAATAGAATAGGGAAAACATTTAAAGGTGAGAATATCTTTGAATTCTTGTTTTCCGACTCAACGGATTGGGAATGGGATGATTCGTGGTATGAATCATCTGTTTTAACAGATACAAGAGAGTTATCACCTGACGAGTCCATTATTAAATTGGTGGGTACCCTTAAAAATGATGAATTAGATTTAGAATTAGTTCAGGAAGATGGTGTTCGTGATATTTATAACGCAGTGGAGGGTATTATAGCCTTAGGTTGGGAGAAGTTAGGGGAAGAAGATGAAATACCTGAAAAACGTAGGGTATTTAAATTTGGTGATACTAAAGAATCGGTAGATGAACAACTTTATGAGTATGATCTATCATTAAAATATAAAGAAAATAAAGTAATAAATAATGGCTAACAAAGAAAAAACAAAAGAAGAACCATATCTTTTAAACGATGATCAGAATATTGATGAGGTTGAGACTAGTACTGTCAATGTAACCTCCTATGATACGACAAAAGACGAAGATATGGAACAATTAACAAACGACATCAAAAAAATACCTAGTAATAATTCTGACTCTGTCTCTTATGACGATAAAGAAAATAAGGTGAAAATTAAAACAGAATCTAAAATTATTAAAAAAAATGATGTAATTAATATTCTTAAAAACCACAATAAAATAAATTTGTCGGAATCAGATATTATGTCTATACTTGAAGAAACTCAGAACCCTATTATGAAAAAATCTGAGTTAATAGAATCTATTAAAAACAATTTAATATCCGAGGCAAATATGAATGATAATGTAAGAAGAAGTTTTGAGAGTGGTGAAAACGATTACCAAGATATATTGGGTAGTGATTTAACAAATCAATTAGCACAAGAAGCTTTTGAAGAAATAGCAGACAATATTAGAAGAAAAACAGGTAAAAGAAATGTAACACTACAGGATGTACAATCACTTTTAGGAAATTCTTTAATGGCTGCAGCACAAGAAGAGTATCGTATAGGTACTGAAAATCTAGAGAGAAAGGCTGTGAATATGATTCGTAAACAATATAACATACCGATTGATGCAGTTGAGTTTGATGCCAAAATAGTTGGTTTACCACCACAAATGTTAGCGGGACAGGATATGACACCTCAACAAATGGAACAATTGTCTAGACAGGCTGGTATTAAGGTTGGTAAGATCAATCGTGAGGGTCTTAAAATGTCTAAAGGTGAAAAAGAACCACCTCAAGATAAAACACACGAAGAATTAAAACCAGCAATCAAAAGACGTAGGTTAACTAACGCTATGATGCATGGAGCGGCTAGAAAATCACAGAACTTACACCACTTAGACGACCAATTAAGAGAAGAAAACCCTGAATTGGGTAGAAATTACGCTAACTTAATGGCGGCTAATGACGCTAATTACTTTTTAATAGATGATGAAACTATTAGAAGAGAGGGTGAAAGTGGTATTCACGCTGGAAACGTTAAATTAGACCTTTCTAATCCAGAAAAACCAAAAATTATAGCACAAGGAATGGTTTTCCCTATTCTTTTACATGAATTATCTAAAGGTGTTGTTGAATTAATGTCTCTTTGGGGATTATCTGAGGACCCTGAAGAAAGAAAATATGTCTTAGATAAAACAGATAATTTAGCTTCTGAAACTAATGATATTCGTTTGGGTACAAAAATATGGGAAAAATTTGTGGCACAAATACCGGTAAATAACCAAGAAGTGATTTCTCTTACTTGGAATATGTTACAAGAGTTACCTGATAATGAATATAACCAAATTATAGAAGGTTTGATTAGTGGTAGTGGTGACGCTCAAAATAAAGTAAGAAGAATTGCTGAAGAAGCTCTAGAAGAATTACAAAGAGAAGCTTCAGAAGATGTTTTTGGTGGATACGATGATAGTCCTGAAGATGAAGATGAGGGTGATACTTTAACACCACCTGAAGAAGGAGAGGAAGAAGATGATGAATTAAGTAGATTAATCAAAGGTGATGAACCTGAAGGTGAGGATGAAATCGATTACGAAAGAATGTCAAAAAGAGACCTTGAAATAGCTATAGATGACGCTTTAGATTCTGGTGATATGGATTTGGTTAGATACTTAGGTTCACTACTGAATAAGAAATAAAAGAAAACGGATTTAGGACCGTTATCAGTTACGACTGATTAAACCCGCCAAAGTTCGCTACTATGGTGGGTTTTTTCTTTATCTAAGATATTTATAGACATGAGTTTATCCAAAGCACAAATGTTATTAGAGATAGGTAAATGTTTAACAGACCCTATCTATGCTATTGAGAATTATTTAGAAACTGAAGATAGGACACAGGATGGTTTTGTTCCTTTTAAGTTATTTCCTAGACAAAAGGAGTTAGTTAGTGCGTATAAAGCACATCACCACAATATAGTGATGAAACCTCGTCAGGCTGGTATATCTACTACTACAGCAGCCTATTTATCAGTATTAACCGCTTTGGCATCAAATAAAAGTACACAAAAAGTACTTATAGCGGCGAACAAACAAGAAACAGCTAAAGAATTCTTAAAAAAGATTAGAGATTTCACGGTACAACTACCAGCATGGATGGATGTTTATCGACCACCAAATTCCGATTCTTGGTTTGACCCTGAGAAAAACTCTAGTTCACACTATAAATTATGGAATGGTTCTGAGGTGAAAGCGGTGGCTTCATCGAAAGATGCTTTAAGGGGTTATACACCATCAGTTATTGTTGTTGATGAGGCGGCCTTTATCGAGGGTAATAAAGGGGAAGAATTTTATACCGCAGCACAACCATCACTTTCTACAGGTGGTAGGTCTATCCTTATTTCTTGTGTTACGGATGATACTTTTGTGTTAACACCAAAAGGTATTAAAGAAGTATCTGATTTTGTAGAATATGATAAAGAAGGTGGTTATTTTACGAAAGAATATGAAGTTTTTGGTTATGGTAAATCTAGAAAGTCTAATATATTCCATAATAATGGTTATGTTGACACAAAAATTATAGAAACTAAGTTCAGTAAATTAGAGGGTAGTAATAACCATAAACTATATGCTTATTCTGAAAAAGATAATAGATTCGGATGGTATAAATTAGAAGAACTAAATGTTGATGATTATGTACCAATTATTTATGGTCATGATGTTTGGGGTGATAATGATGATTGTTCCGATTTTACACCAATAGAGAATATAAGAAATAAAAATAAATTTAATCCTTCTGTAATAACTGAAGATATATCTTATTTTATGGGGTTATTTTTAGCTGAAGGTTCTACATATAAATTCATTAAAAATGGTAAACATTATGGTACTTCTATAACGATTAGTTGTGGTGATGATGTATCCCATGTTTTTGATAAGTTGGGGTTAAACCATTCTTATGATGGTCAATGGCATTATACAACAGGTTCCAAAGAGTTGGGTGAATTTTTAGAATATATTGGCTTTGATTTAAGTAAGAAAGCAAAAGAAAAAGTTATACCAAAAAGAATATTCGAATTATCTAGAAATAATGTTATTGCCTTTATTAAAGGTTTTATGGATGGTGATGGACATAGTCGACAAGATAATGGTAGGGTTGGTTTGTGTTCTTCATCTAAACGATTAGTAGAACAATTTAGGATGTTATTCATGAATTTTGGTATTTTATGTGAATATCAAGAAATATTAATGAAACCAACCAAAAGAGTTAAAGTAGAATCCACGAATTTTAGGTTAAACATGTCTACTAGAAATTCTAAAAAATATTATGATATAATAGGTTTTGATTTTGAAAGAAAACAGATTAAAAGAGAAAATTTAGTCACACCAACACTTAGAAATTCTTACGATGTTATACCAATGGGTGTTGAGATAGTAAAAGAATCTTACAAAAAATCTAAAAAGGGATTGAAATTTTTTAGAGATAATGGCTGTGATATCTCACATGTTACCAAAAATAATGGTAAAGTTAAACATGTTAGTAGAGAATTAATGTTAAGTTTTCTAGATTTAGTAAATGAGGAACATGGTTTAGTTAAGGATAATATCACTTGGGTTAAGATTAAAAGTATCACCAATAATAAAAATGAGACATATGATTTCTCCCTACCCGACTCAGAAGAAGATTTTTGGTGTCATTCAGTTTTATATAATGGTATATTAGGTCACCAAACACCCAATGGCCACGATCCGCTTTATCATAAAGCATATGTGACAGCTGAAAAAGGAAAAAATAATTTTAACATTATATCAATGAAATGGTATGAAGATCCTAGGTATAATGGTAGAAACGATGGTTCAGGTATGTCTTGGATATTGAGACATGAAAAAACTGATGAGGTAATTGAAGAAATTGTGGACCCAAAAAGTGGTTTTGGGCCTGATGCTGTTGTTCCTGAAGAAAAGTGGGTCGAAATGATTGAAAAAGGGTATGAACCTAGGTCAAAGTGGTTTGATGATATGTGTGCTCAACTTAACCATAATGCTAGGTCGATTGCTCAGGAGTTGTTGTGTTCTTTTGTTGGTTCAGGTAATAACGTAATTGACGGTAAGTACAAAAACAGACAAGAAAGAGATAATGTAAAAGACCCAATCAGAAAAGAATGGATTGATGGTAATATGTGGATATGGGAAGACCCAATTGAAGGTCACCAATATATTATGTCGGCTGACCCTTCTTCAGGTTCTTCTGATGACTTTGCAGGTATTTGTATTTGGGATTTCACAACAGGTAATCAAGTTGCTGAATATCATGGAAAAGTAGCACCCGATGTCTTAGGCGAAATATGTAAGTATTATGGTGAATCATATAACGCCTTTGTAGTAGTGGATATTACAGGTGGTTGGGGAGCTTCTGTTATTCTTAAATTAATAGAATTAGGTTACCCAAAAAAGAATCTTTATTATGATGTGGTGGTTGGTATTGATTCGGTTGAAAACAATAAAGCCTTACAAAAATTTATGGACAAAGGTAAATTACCTGGTTTAAGTTTCCAAAAAAATAGAAATACGATTATCTCAAAATTAGAAGAGTCGGTTAGGATGGATTCTTTTAAGATTCGTTCTAAAAGAGCTTTAGCAGAAATAGAAACATTTGTTTTCATTAGTGGTAGAGCAGACCATATGAAAGGTTATCATGATGACCTTTTAATGTCTATTGCTATGTGTTGTTTTGTTGGCGCAACTTCTTTTAAAGATATTGAAAAATCAAAGGGACAGGCCAAAGCTATTGTTAATAGTTGGTCTGTTGAAACTAATAATATTAGTGATAATAAAATTTTGGGTGAGGTTGCTGGTACGGGCTTCTACACAGACCAAAAAACAAAAAATAATAATGTCACCGTTGACCAATTTAAAGAAAACATGTGGTTATTTGGTGGTATGAGGGGATTTAAAAAATAAGATCATGGCTAGAGTAAGTTCAAATAATCCATTTAGTAATAAACCTAGTGTTAGAAAAGGGGCGGGTCCTGTTTATAATACAATAAAAAACCAACCCAATGTTAGAAACAACAGTAAAAAGGCTAGGGAAGTAAAGGAACCTTGTTTTGGGCCATACGATAATTTGGTAAAGTATGTTTTTGAGGTTGATACCGAAACAGGTAATCGTTTAGCTTATGTAGATTGTGACTATGTAGACTAATTAACCTTTCTATTCGATCCTCTTCTATTATTTGTGATAGACAAAGAATCTTTTACGTAATTTAATTTTAAAACTTCTTCTTTTAAAGAACTTATTAACTCTTTAAGTTTGGTGTTTTCTTTTTTCAATAATTCGTATTTTTTATTTAATTCTTTTAAACTATCTAAAGATTCTGATTTCAACTTCTCTGAATTAATTTTTTCTATAGTAATCACTTCATACATTTCTTTAACCCTTTCTTTTTCTTTTTCTACTAATTTTTTAAGTTCATTAGACTTAAGGCTTAAATCATTTAATTCCTTGGTTTGTTGTTCTATTTTAACTTGTTTATTTTTAACCAAATAATCTAATTCATTTATTTTAGTTGAATCACTTTTCTTTCTTTCTGAGATATCACTAATCACTTCTTCTGCGATTAAAAAAACACTATCCCTTTCATTATGCATAACCACAATTTCTTCTTTAATGTCAACAATAAAATCATCATTGTATTTAGACTCCATAAAATATGTGATTAAAATAATTGAAACTAGGCTGGACAATAAAAATATATAACGTTTTTTCATATTTATCTTTTTTTAACTTCGGTTAGTATTTCTATAATTTTTTCGTTAAGTTTTTTGTTATCTTCTTTTAACAATTTAACTTCCTCCTGTAAATTTTTTACTTGGGTCTCCAAGGTGGATGTTTGTGCTACATAAAGATAACCTATAGCCATTAGACACATAAATAATAATGCAACTATAGGGTTTTTAACAAATTCCTTAAATGATATTGTAGGTAGTGCCATAACCTTTTTTATTATATAAATATAATGTTCACATTAATAATTTACCCATTATCTTTATTTGTGATATTTATAAAAAAGAATATTCAAATATTATGGCAGAAAATAATAAAAACCTAACAGTATACCAAAAATTATTTTACTTGTTTGGACAAGGTAATGGTGGGGTTAAAGCTAATGTCACCAATAAAAAATATGCTTTAGGTGATAAGGATTTAATTGTTTCAAAATCTAGAGAAGACTTTGAAAGAGAACGTTTACAACAACAACAACAAAAATATTTAGAAGGACAATGGGCTAAAGTAGAAAATGATTTATACCAAAAATCTGTTTTTTATGAAACAACTAGAATAGCTTCCTATATGGATTATGAGGGAATGGAGTTTACTCCGGAAATAGCTGTATCTCTTGATATTATGTCTGAGGAGTCTTGTACTTTAAATGAACAAGGTAATATTATGTCTATTTATTCTGATTCTAGTAGAATAAAGAAAGTTTTAGAGGATTTATTTTTTAATATAATAGATATCCACTCTAACCTACCAATGTGGACTAGAAACACATGTAAATATGGTGATAATTTTGTCTACTTAAAAATTGATTACAAGTCAGGTATTATAGGGGTTAATCAATTAACTAACCTAGATGTAGAAAGAAAAGAATCTAATTCTTTCCCTTTTCAGTCACAGAATATGGAGGCTATGGGTGATGATACTAAAAAAAGGGAGGTCAAATTTATTTTAAAAGATAAGAATATTGAATTTAATGCATGGGAATTAGCTCACTTCCGTTTATTAGGTGACGACAGAAAATTACCTTATGGAACATCTGTATTAGAAAAAGTAAGACGTATATGGAAACAACTTCTTTTAGCTGAGGACGCAATGTTAGTTTATCGTGTTACAAGAGCACCTGAAAGAAGAGTTTTTAAAGTTTATGTGGGTAATATAGATGATGCCGATGTAGAATCATATGTACAAAAAGTTGCTAATAAATTTAAGAGAACACAAACTGCTGATAGAGAAACTGGACAAACTGATATTAGGTATAATACATTAGCGGTAGACCAAGATTATTTTGTTCCTGTTAGAGACCCTAACGCTTCCATGCCTATAGAAACACTACCTGGGGCATCAAATCTAGACCAAATAGCCGATATTCAGTTTATTCAAAGAAAAATGGTAACCGCCTTAAGAGTTCCTAAAACTTTCTTAGGTTTTGAGGATGTTGTTGGTGAGGGTAAGAATTTGGCCTTAATGGATATTAGGTTTGCAAGAACTATTAATAGAATCCAACAAGCTATGATTCAAGAATTGAATAAAATAGCTATTATTCATTTGTATATATTAGGATTCCATGATGAACTTAATAATTTTAAATTAACACTTAATAACCCATCTACACAAGGTGAGATGTTAAAGGTTGAGCAATGGAAAGAAAAAGTTCTTCTTTATAAAGATTTAACTGGTAGTGATGGTGGTATTGCCCCTACATCACATACATGGGCTAAAAAGAATATATTTAATTGGTCTTCTGATGAAATTTTAGAAGATTTAGAACAACAAAGATTAGAAAAGGCTGTCGTTACTGAACTAGAAAAAACATCTGAAATCATTAAAAATACTGGTTTCTTTAAAAAGGTTGATAAACTTTATGGTGAATTACCTATGGACCAAGGTCAGGCTGACATGGAAGGTGATGATACTGGAGGTGATACAGGTGGATTCGGTGGGGATACCGGAGGCTTTGGTGGGGATACCGGAGGATTTGGTGGTGAAGAAGCTGGTGGATTCGGTGGTGGTGAAGAAGCTGGTGGTGAAGAAGCTGGTGGATTCGGTGAAAGTTTTAGAGGTGATGAAAATACAATAGAAAAATTACTTTTAGAGGGTAAGAAAAAAAATGAAGACATATTTAATATGACTAAAGGTATTGACATACTTTTAAATGAAGAAAATGATGACGATAGTGAACTACTTATAAATTAAGGCATATTTATTATAAAAATAATGCTATGAACTTTGGAACTGTTAAAGATATATTTGTTGAAAAATTAGTGGAATCTTACACTAATGGTGATGATAAGGGTAAAAAGTTGTATAAAAATTTTTTAAAATTAATTAAAGAAAGTGAAACTTTAAAAACAGCTTTTATTGTTTTTAAAAATATAGAAGATAACACTTTTAAAAGTGAATCTAGTGCTATTGAGTATATAAAAGAATCTGTTTCTCTTTTTGATAATTTTAAAGGTGAGAAGTCATTGAACTCTGAAATAGAAAAATTAACTTCTTTACTAGAATCTTATGATGTAGATTATAAAAATAAAAAGGTTAAAACTATACACAAAGATTTACAAAATTTAATCACATCCCCTAAAAATGTTCATACATTAAACAAACTACAAGAAGCTAAAGAGGGTTTGGTGTCATGGTTAATGACTGAAAAATCTGTAATTAAAGAAGAATCTGACCAAAACATTATTAAAAAGAATGTTGACCCCAAAAAATTCTTAGATATTGCTGTTAAAAAGTTTAATGAAAAATACAAAGACTCTCTAACAGAAGAAGAAAAAGATATATTAAAGGTTTTACGTGAAAACAACGAAGAAAAAATTAAAACCTTAGTATCAGAATTAGTTAAAGAAAACATTTCTTTAGTTAATCAACATTTAGAAAAAAATGTTGACAACGTTACAATTAAATCAAAACTACTAGAAACTAAGGACACTATTTATAAAATGGTGGAAAATAACGACAGTTTCGGTCAACATGTTTTGAGACTGTACGAACTAAAGAAAAACCTTAAAAATGATTAACAAATTATTAAATCAATTCGTATCTACTTTTGGATTTAACTGTACTGGAGATTTTACTGACTCAATCATACATAGTAAAATTTTAGGTATAACATTACCATTGGCTGGCATTTCAGCTTTATTAGAAAATTCATTAGGTCTACAACATTTAACTCTAATATCTTTTGTTGTCTTAGTAACATTAGAGCTAGTTACAGGGTTAATAGCTGCTAAAGTTAAAGGTGAACAGATCGTATCAAATAAATTTGGTAGGTTTGGTCTTAAAGTATTGGTTTGGTTGATTTTACTTTATGTTACCAATTCAATGAGATTAGAGTATTATGGTAGTTTAGAAAGTTTTAGAAATTTGGCAAGTGGATTTTTTACTTGGTTACATGGTACAATGTTTATTTATATTGTATTGGAGTATTTAATATCGGTTTTAGAAAATTTAGGGGCAATAACTGGTAAGTCAAAAGACAACCTGATAAAATCTATTATAGATAAATTAAATAACCTACTTAAAAAATAATAAATGAAACCTTCAAAATTAATATTCAATCTACTCCCTAGTATTTTAACAGGTATTGCAGGTATACTATGGCCTATATGGGTAATGGATGGTGCTTTTGATGACGCAATCATACCAGCGATAGGATCTTTTATTGCTATTTATGGTGGTTTTGTTGCAAACATAGTTTGGATTTATAAAAATTGGGATAAAAAATGATGTTACTATTAAGCATATTTTTGATTATCTTATCTGGTATAGCTGAAGGTGTAATGGATACGATACAATTCCATTACATGTCATCAAAATTTAAAAATTTTAAGAATCATTTATTTTGGGACCCATATCATTCATGGAGAAATAAATATAAAAATGGGAATCCAGAAGAAGGAGAACGTTTTCCTTTCTCAACTACCTTGTTAGTGGGATTTACAGATGCTTGGCATTTATTTAAATTACTTAGAAATTTATTTATTTTTAGTTCTATTTTTTTATTACTAATGTTTTTTGAACAAGGTTTGGGTACAAGTTTATTAGTAACAGCACTTTTAAGAATATTCTTTGGATTTGCCTTTACTATAATGTATAGAAAAATGGGGGTATAGCTCAGTTGGCTAGAGCATCTGCCTTGCACGCAGAGGGTCGTGGGTTCGAATCCCTCTACCTCCACTACAATAACAAAATGAGTAAAATGTTTTTATGGAAAAAATAAAAAATAAAATGAAAGCAATTAAAAATTGGTTTGTCTCTGTTGGTAATAAAATCAAATGGTTTTATACTGAAATGATGAATATGTATTCTGCTCACGATTCTTACTTCTCTAAAAAAAGAGTTGAGTCTGGTATAGCATTTCTTATCGCTCAGTTTGGTATGATTTTCTTCTTAATTAAAAAGATTGATACCATGGATGTTTACGAATTAAGTATATGGGCAGGTATGGAATTCTTGATAGCTGGTTACACAGTAAACCAAATTCAAAAAGAAAAAAAAGTTAAGGAAACAGAAGAAGACCCAAGTGTTGAGTAATTTAACCACTGATTAGCCTCCCAAAAATGGGGGGCTTTTTTTTGTGCGTAAAAATGTTTATAATTAATAAAAAATAACAATTAATAAAAAAGAAAAGAATGAAAGTTTTTTTAGAATACGTTTGGTTGGACGGTAATCAACCACAACAATTAAGGAGTAAAACTAAAATCGTTGATTCTAGTGATTTATTTGATGACCTAGATGAGTTGGAGAATACTACCAACCCAAAAAATTATTCTGATTGGTCTTTTGATGGTAGTTCCACAAAACAAGTTAAAGCAGGTAGGGGTGAAAATACAGATTGTGTTTTAAAACCTGTTTATGTAACTAAAGACCCTTTTAGAGGTGGTTTAAATAAAATTGTTTTTTGCCAAGTATTTAATTCCGATGGTAAAACACCACATGAAACAAACACAAGATTTAAATTAGAAGAATTAACAAATTCTTTAAACTTAAATGATGAAGAATTAGTAAAATCTGATTTACCTTGGTTTGGGTGGGAACAAGAATACACTTTAACCACAAAAAAAGTAAAAGAAGTTGGTCACCCATTTACAGAAGGTGAAGGTTTACCATTAGGTTTCAGTGATGGTTATTTTGGTCAACCTAGACCACAAGGTGATTATTATTGTGGAACAGGTGCTGATACAGTAATTGGTCGTGACATTGTGGAAGAACATATGAATCTTTGTGTTTATATGGGTCTTGATGTTTCTGGAATTAATGCTGAAGTAATGTTGGGTCAATGGGAATATCAAATAGGACCCGTAACATCAACTAATGGTTCAGACCAACTATGGGTTTCTAGGTACGTTCTACAACGTGTGGCAGAGAAACATGGTGTAAAAGTATCTTTCCACCCGAAACCGATGAAAGGTGATTGGAATGGTTCAGGGTGTCACGTTAATTTTTCTAATAAAGAAATGCGTGAAGAAGGTGGTCTAGAGTTGATTAAGGATACAATGATTAATCTTTTAAATAGACACGAAGAACATATTAAATCTTATGGTTTATTTAATGATGAAAGAATGACAGGTGAACATGAGACTTCTAGTATTCATGATTTTAATTGGGGTTATAGTACAAGAGACACTAGTATTAGAATTCCTGTACAAACACAAATAGAGAAAAAGGGATACTTTGAAGATAGGCGGCCAGCCTCAAACTGTGACCCTTATACGGTTTCTTTAAAAATGTTAGAAACTGTGTATAACCAAGTTAATCAACTTGTGGGTGTTGAGTAATTTAATGTATGAAAAGAGGAAAAGAAATTAAACTAAATTTACCAAACCAGTACAATGTAATAACCGGGACTGTAGATAATAAAAACCCTAAGTCATTATATATTCAAATATCAGCATGGGGTAAACCTAAAAAATATGGTGTAGAAGATTATGATAGCGTTATTAAATCAAAATCAAAAACCATTAAAAGAAATTTATATGAGATATTAGATGAAAACCTATTTTATAAAAAAAACTCTATAATAGATTTTAATATGGCTTCTTCTGGGGTTAGTTATGGTAAAAAAAGTTACATGTGTGTAGAATTGACTCTATTTAAAAAAGAACCACTTTTACCAATAAATTCTGAAGAAATGATCCCTATAATGGAAAATATATCGGAAGAGCTAATAAAGAAGGTGTTTGAAGTCGATGATGATTTTGAATTTTACAATAAAAAAAGTTAAATAAAATGGGGGTCACTGACCCCCATTTTTTGTTTTAAACTAAAATTGGCATATTTATAAAAAAAATATAGATATGAAAATATTAAAACCGGGTGAAGAAGGACGTGGTTATCTAGTTGAGTTTGATTCTGGATTTATTTCGTCAGAATTAACTTGTCAAGACGGTGTTTGTTCAAACCATAATCTAATAAATGAATTTAAATCAGGTTTAACTCTAGGAAAAGATGGTTCTTTACCTGATAAAATCGAAATATACGCAGTTCTCCAAAAATGGGGTGTAGAAAATAAAAACGGTAGAGTTTACCCCGAAGAAATCCTTAAAAGGGAGGCAAAAAGATACCAAGAATTTATCGACATGGGAACTTCTCTAGGTGAATTAAATCACCCTGAATCTTCTATTATTGATGCAGATAGAGTATCCCACAGAATCACAGAAATTTGGTGGAATGGTAAAACGCTTATGGGTAAAATGGAATTGGACACAACTCCAGGTTATCTTAAATCAGGAATTATTTCATCTGTAGGTGATAAAGTTCTTAATATGATTAGAAAAGGTTGGACCGTGGGTATCTCATCAAGAGGTGTTGGTTCACTTAAAAACGAAAATGGTAAGAATGTGGTACAAGATGATTTTGAATTAATCTGTTGGGATATCGTTACATCACCGTCAACTCCGGGTTCTTGGATTTCTACGAGTAAGAAAGATTTAACTTCTTTTATGGAATCAACCAAAGATAATAAAACAAAATTAATCTCTGAAAATGATTCAGATTTATTGGATAGTTTAAATAAATTTTTATTGTAATGAAAAAAAGAGTTGTAAAATTAACTGAATCGGATTTGGAGAATTTGGTTAAACGTATTATTAAGGAATCTGATGAGGATTGGTTGACTAACACTTATGGTGAAGATTTACACACAGAAGAAGAAATGAATTATGTGTGGGATAAGTTAAATAGAATGAATAGTGATATCGTTTTTGAAAGAATGGAAAAAACATTTAACGAAGAAAGTATGAGTGTTGAGAGTTTCGTAGATTACTTACCAACCCATTTTGGTTTGGATGAAGATTATTTAATTTCAGTATTAAAACAAATTCAAAAAGAAGGGATATGAAAAATATTATATCAGAAACGGAATTAAAGAGAATGGTAAAGAAAGTTGCCAGAAAAGAAAAACTTAATAAGATTAATGAAAGTTATGACAACTATATGGGTGATTCTATTTTTGATGATATTGATAATGATATAATGGAAATGCCAAAAGAAGAGGCTTTAGATTATTTAGACGAAATCATCAACTTTTGTATTAATAAACAAGAAGATTTAGGGTACGATAATTATATGGATGATGTTCACGAAGAAGAAAAGTGGATTCAAAAAGCTATTAAAAAACCAGGTTCTTTAAGAAGAAAAATGGGTAAAAAAGAAGGTGAGAAAATAACATCAACTGATATTAAAAATAAATTAGCTTCATTAAGAGCTAAAGATGAAGACCCAACCAAAAAAGGTGTTCAAGGTTTGGGTAAAAAAGATTTAAAAACTTATAGACAATTAAATTTAGCCAAAACTTTACGTGGCTTATAAATACTTATATAATAAATAAAAAAAAAATGAAAAAGAAGATAGTTAGACTAACAGAATCAGATTTGGAAAAATTGGTTCAACGTATTATTAAGGAAGAGGATGAAATAGATCAAAACACACCTGAAGATGGTGGTGAAAATGAAGATAATCCACAAGACGTGAAGAACTTCTTGGAAGCGATGAAAAAATACTTTATGAATAAGTACCCAAGATTTGCTAATAAAATTAATACTAGAAAAGAAAAAGCAATGTTACTAGCTGCATTAGCTGAAGAGTTGGGTGTGGATACTAATATGATTAACATGGCTAAAGGAGAATTAAAAAAATCTGGTCTAAATAAGTAACATGAACATCCGTAGAATCATAAAAGAAGAACTTCTTAAAGAGGTGGGTGGTTATGATGACCCAAATGTTATGGCTACACATGCTGGTCATACTATGGGTGTTTTAGCTGATTCTTATAATGACTTATCAAACACTTTACAAGGTTTGGCTAACGCAATCATGGATAAAGCAGAAAAAGAAGACCTTGTTATTTTTTTAAAGGAAACTTCAAAAAAAATTAGTTTCCTTGTTGATGTTATTGAAAGGGTGTTAAAAGATTTCACCGAAGATGATTTAATAATGAAAGCCAAATCAATAATTAAATCACTAAAATCTTTTAAAAGAAAAATAGATGTTCTTTCTAATTTTTCTGATGTTATGGGTGGTAATGAAGATTTTATTGAAAGGTTAAAAATTCTATTAATGGATTTAATCCCTTCTATACAAGAATATGGTGAACAATTAAGTATTACAAATAAAATGTTTGGTGATAGAACTTCTGGTATGGGTAGAGGTTCTTTTGGTTCAGGATTTAGTCCAAATTAATACTTCACTAATTAAAATATAATCATTAGTATTAGTTTAATTAAATTATAAAAAATAAAAACGTTTTAAAATGGGAGATCAAACATTAAACTTTTTTCTTGTAAGAGTAGAATTCAAAACAATTAACGAACAAACAGGAAAACCAAAAAAAATCAAAACACAATACTTGGTTGATGCCATGACTTGTACTGAAGCAGAAGCAAGAACTCATCAATACTTAAATGGAACTGTATTGGATTATGAGATTGTATCAGCAGTTAAATCACCAATCGAAGATGTGATTAGAGTTGAGGTTCTAGCTTAACAAAAACTGTTAAAACAAAAAAAAGACTCAGAAATGGGTCTTTTTTTTAATCTCTATATTCTTCAGGTAATCCCATACCATCAGCAATCTTATCAAATAACCCATCATGTTCTTTGTGTTTTGGTAGGTCCTCACCCACACAGGCATGAATTAATTCATGTACAATAACCCATTTAAGATATTCTTTATCATCCAAAGCTTTTGATTTAATACCCATTAAACCATTTTTACCATTTTTAGGGTGATTAAAGCCAGCTATTTTCCCATCAACAATATCATCATCTATTTTAATGTCTATTGTAGGTAAGTCTAAATCTTTACCTGTAACATCTAAATAAACTTTTTTTAACTTTTTTTCTATTGAATTTTTTAAAGACCTGATTTGATTCAAATCCCCATTTTCTTCATTTAAAACAAATCTTTTAGCCTCACTAAGTAAGGTTCTTTTAATGATATTTTTAATATTTTCTCCCATATAAAGATAAATATCGAATATATCAAGATTGTTTTAATAAAAAAAAAATAAACTTTTCCACATTACTAGATATTTATTTGAAAAATACGCATTTTAATGTGCTGATTTTTTAATAATAATAATTAAAAGCAAAAAAAAAGAAAAATGGCTGAAACAAGAAAGTCTATCATCGATGAAGCTTTTATGGAAGCAGAAGCAATTGAGCAAGCTTTCAAGGTCAACTCAAAAGAAATACTGGCCCACACAATGGGTTCAGATATTGAACAAATGGTAAAGGAATCTTTAGAAGGTTCGAATGGCTTAAAAGAAGACGAAGATGAAGAGAATGTTGAGTTAGAGTTAGACTCTGATGAGGCCGGCTTAGATGCTGGTGACGACCTTGACCTAGAATTAGGTGATGAGGATGAAGATGAAATGGACATGGATTTCGACTTAGAAGACGAAGACATGGATATGGATTCTGAGGAAGACCTTGATGTAATAGACCTTACAGGTGAGGATGATGACAAAATCATTTCTGTGTTTAAAAAAATGGCACCAGAAGATGAGATTGAAGTTGTTCAAACAGCTGATGGTGTAGAAATCAAGGATAACGAAACTGGTGCTGAGTATAGAATAGAACTTGGTGGTGATTCTGAAATGGAAATGGATGACATGGACATGGAACTTGATTTAGATGATGAGGACATGGATATGGATGACATGGATATGGATGATGAAGAAGGTGAAGAAATCGAATACCAAATCGAACTTGATGACGAGGAAGATGAAGAAGGTGGAGAAGAAGGTGGAGAAGAAATGGAAGATGAAATGGAAGAAAGTTACGCTGGTAAACGCAGAAAAGGTAACAAATACCATGGAGCAGCTCATTTCCCAACAAACGAATCTAGAGCACCTAAGTTCTTAAAGTTAGTTAACGAAAACAAAGTTCTAAAAAATAAAGTTAGTTCTATAGTGTCTGAAAACGATACTTTAAAAGAAGACTACAACAAAATGGTAGACGCTCTTAAAGAGTTCAGACAAAAATTAAATGAGGTAGCTGTTTTTAACAGCAATCTTACTTATACAGTTAGATTATTTACTGAACACTCAACTACTAAAGATGAGAAAGTTGATATTATCAAAAGATTCGATGATGTAAAATCACTTAAAGAATCTAAAAATGTTTACAAAAACTTAGTGAAAGAAATTTCTAAAACTAAGGCTCCTTTAAAGGAATCTATTGATAATAGACTTAATCAAACTAAAAGTAGTGGTTCAGCAACTGAAATAACTGAATCAAAAGTTTATGTAGATCCACAAATTGAAAAAATGAAAAAATTGTGGTCATACGAATATAAACAATAATAACAACAAAAAAAATTAAAAACCAAAAAAATGGGATATTTATTAAAATCAGGTGAAGTCGGAAATATCGGACTTAAACACCAAAAAGCAGTTCGTGAAGCAACTGTAAGCAAATGGGAATCTTTAGGATTCTTAGAAGGTCTTAATGGCCACGTAAGAGAAAACATCGCTTTGTTATATGAAAACCAAGCGTCTGTTCTTATTAATGAAACTACTGACGCTGGTTCTTCTGGTTCTTTCGAAACTGTAGTTTTCCCTATCGTAAGACGTGTATTCTCTAAATTATTAGCGAATGATATCGTATCTGTACAAGCTATGAACTTACCAATCGGTAAATTGTTCTACTTCGTACCTAAAATTTCTGAAAGAAATGGTGATGGTACTACAGCACTTTCTACACATGGACAGCCTGTTATCGCAACTTGTCTTGACAGTACTTGTCCACCAACTAGTTACTCTGACGCGGTTAAAAACCTTTATGACCAATTTTATAACGATGGTTTATTTGATCAATCAAAAGGTGCTTTTACAGCAATCACTTCAACACCAATTCTTGTGATTTGGACGGCTACTTCAGCTGAGTTTACAACTGGTGTATCTGCATTCGCTGGTGATGGTTCTGTTAGAACTCAAATCGTTAAATTATGTGGTTTCAATACAGCTGGAGCAGGAAGATTAACTGGTCCTAATGGAAATGAAATGGATTCTGAAGAGTTCTTAGCTTCTTTAGATATTACAACTAATAGTGTATTAGTAGACAAAGATAACAAGACAATTATCGCTTCTGGTGATAGAGTTCCTTTTAGAGTTGTTACTCAAAGATATGGTAAAGGTATTGTTAACTACGGTGATATCTGTAGTCCTCAAGGATGTATTTACTTAGAATTAGATTTAACTCACCCAGTATGTGTTGAGTGTGGTGATGGTACTTTCGATGGTTACATCGGAGCACAATCAGGTTCAACAACTATCGTTCCTGGTGCAGGTGTTGTTAATTTAGGTGGTACTTCATTCGTAGCAGTTTGGAGACAATATGAGTCTTTAGAACTTGAATCTCAAATGGGAGAAGTTTCTTTCGAATTAGATTCTGTAACAGTATCTGTAACTGAAAGAAAACTAAGAGCTACTTGGACTCCTGAATTAGCTCAAGACGTAGCAGCATTCCATAACATTGATGCTGAAGCTGAATTAACAGCTTTATTGTCTGAGCAAGTTGCAGCAGAAATTGACCGTGAAATCTTACGTGACTTACGTAAAGGTGCAGCATGGCAATTACGTTGGGATTACAACGGATATAAGAGATTACCACAATCTAACGCTTACACTCAAAAAGAGTGGAACCAAACGTTAGTAACGGCAATCAACCAAATCTCAGCACAAATCCATAAGTCTACATTGAGAGGTGGAGCTAACTTTATCGTGGTATCTTCTGAAGTATCAGCTATTTTTGATGATTTAGAATACTTCCACGTATCTAACGCTTCTCCTGAGCAAGATAACTACAACATGGGTATCGAAAGAGTAGGTTCATTATCTGGACGTTACACTGTATACCGTGACCCTTACGCACCAGCTAACTCAGTGTTAATTGGACACAAAGGACAATCATTGTTAGATACAGGGTATATCTACGCTCCATATGTACCACTACAATTGACACCTACAATGTATAACCCATTTAACTTTGTA
>Ga0114918_10000998_pt1 | contig 24993 bp, 31 predicted proteins | sample LantaG_FD_87015 | JGI IMG/M metagenome (GOLD analysis project Ga0114918, IMG submission 87015) | Deep subsurface microbial communities from Baltic Sea to uncover new lineages of life (NeLLi) - Landsort_02402 metaG | ecosystem: Environmental > Aquatic > Marine > Oceanic > Sediment | place...
CCCCATTTTATAGGCAGCCGGATTGAATAAGAAAATTCCGGGGGAGGAACGGTTTTCATTGGTGTCTACTATTTCTTCTTATTCTTCTTATTCTTCTTATTCTTCTTCTTCTTCTTCTTCTTATTCTTTCCCTTAATCCCGGCATCCAGGAGAACTTTATCTATTTTTTGGTCAAAAGTCTGTTTGGGTGCCTGCCTTTTTTTTACGGCCTCCATTCTTACGTCTTTCTTTTTCCCCTTCTGCTTCCGGGCTTTTACTTCTTCCTTCCTCTTCTCGCTCCCTTTTTGTTTTTTTCTCAGCACCTTTTTGCGGCAACGCCTATTATTCATACATTTATTAAATTTAGGTAACCATTTCTTAACATCTGAATTTCTGGTTACATTATCGGGGTCGTTTTTCATAAGGTAGCCGACAACGGAGGACAGTTGGATTGTGTCCCCCTTACTTTGTGGGGCTACACTTGGGGCCTTCTTTCTGAAATAATCAGCCCACATGCTGAATCTTTTTGAGTCAAACCCTCTTGATCCTTTGGCCATCCTATCCATCGCTATCCGGATAATAGGTAAAATTCCTTCTTTGGCACTCGGATTTTTATTTGCCAATCGAAGACTTTTGCTTATCAGGCTAGCATAGCGAGAGTCAAAACCTCCCTCAGGGGAGGTATTTTCCAAGAGGACCGGGAGCACCTCTCTTCGGATCTCGGAGTCTGAAGAAGCCATTTTAATCAAACGGCTTCGAATTTCCTTGTCGACTGTCCGACCTTGTAGGGCTGAAATAAGAGAGGCTACAATATTTCTTTTTTTGTTTTTCATTCCAAAACCTTGAAGGATGTTAACTATCTTCCCTAAAGAACTTTCTAATAGAAGAAAAAAAATCAAAGAAAGATTGAGGAAAATCTTTTTCCCACAACATTTTTGGTGTACTTTCTTCTTTCTGGAAGGGTAAGGTAACTCTGTTGTTGTCCAGTTAGAGAAATGGAGATCCAGCATGACCAAAAGTGAACTAGTTGAGAAAATGTCGAATGAATTAAAAGGAATTACCAGGAAAGAGGCTGCTGAGACCGTTGAGTGGGTTTTTACTACAGTTATGGAAGCCCTTCGAAATGATAACCGGTTTTCATATCCAGGGTTCGGGAGTTTTACGGTGAATACGAGGAAGGCTCATACTGGAAGGAACCCAAGAACCGGAGAGTCCCTTGAAGTCCCCCCCAGGAAATCTGTGAAATTCAATCCATCTCCGAAACTGAAAGTGTTTCTAAATACTAAGTAGAACTCCAAGAAAAGAAAAAGGCCCCGGCTCTCTTCTAAAGGAGCCGGGGCCTTTTTCTTTTCTTGGAGTCAGAGGTCACTCTGCGGGAGGAGCTTCCGGAGGAGTCTCTGGGGGAGTCTCCGGGGGAGTCTCTGGGGGAGTCTCTGGGGAGAACACTTCTGGTTCCGACCCGGCTTGGTTCCTTGCCTCCTCGATTCTGTTACGAAGCTCCTGGTCGACTACGAGATCCTTGACGGGCCATTCTTTGGTGTTTCCAATCGCCTGGCCTGCAAAGTCCGTGTAGGGAATGAAGCCCCAGTTGTTAGGGCCAGACGCCGCATCGGTCATGACTTTGAGCTGCCACCAAGCCAGGTATTCTGGAGTGATGCTTTCCCCAATGATTTTGTTCGAGTCCGAGATCATGGCAGATTCGACCAGCTCAATTTTATATTGCAACTCGGCAATCTTGAGACGGTTTTCTGCTTGAAGAAGACGTTTCTGCTGCTCTGCTCTTTCAGTCTCGATCTCGACTTCTCTCTTTGCCCGGTCCTCTTGAGCCAAGGTTACGACTTCGGGGAAATCGAGATTATTTACGGTAACCCGTTTGATATCAATCACCGATCCCACAAGAGCTGCTTTGACGGAAGTTCCAATCTCCTCAATGATCTCTCCTCGGTTGGATACGATCTCTGAAGTGGCATATTTGGATACGACCTTTCGGGATTCCTGGTCGATGACGCTTCGGGCATAGGTATCGAACACCTGAGAGGCGGAGATTACAAATTCCGATGAGGGTTTCAGGTTCTCAAACATATCCTTCATAGAACCGAGATTCTCCCGGTTCACAGATAGAAGGACAGAGACATCGAATTTGAAATTCAGCGAATCCTTGCAAAGGACCTGCATGTGAATGGTCTGCTGCATATCAGAGACCTCAACGAAATACATTTGGCTCCGAGGACCATAGCAATCATGCCACCCTGGAGGTAGAGGGTCGTCCTCAAAACCGTCTCCGGTTCGACACATTCCAAAGTGACCTGGAGGAACTTCCTCCTTGCAGGACAGGAGACCAAAGGCTAGAGACAGAACAAATACGGATAGCATTACTTTTTTCATTTCAATTCCTTATCGGTTTTCGATACCTTTGCGGAAATCTGAGATAGATTCTTGGATATTTTCCTCGTCTTCTTTTTTCTCTTTTTTATCTTCCTCCTTCTTTTCGATCCTTTCCACCTTCCTTTGACTTTCCAACTCCAGAGACTTTTCCTTCTCCTTCTGGTCAACCTCCGTAGTGTCCTGAGGGCCTTCCAGGTGTACATTTCCGGGCTCTGCAACCTTACCAGCTCTCCCCCATACAATCATGAAGAGAGAGCAGGTAAGGAGCACAGAGAGACCAACCAGGAGCTTGTTCATCCAGAGGAAGTCTCTCAGGTCAAAAACTCCCTGGAGGTCCGCTTCATTTTTTGTGGCGTCCTGAAGCTCTCGGTAACGGGAAATTGCGGCTTCCCAAGAATACCCCAGATGTAAAAGGACACCGAACCCAAGAATTACGAGCCCAATCGTTAGAAGCAACCCATAGTCCATTCCTCTTCTCCTTTTTGAAAAAGGTTGAAATTTCAGATCCTTATTTCAGTTACCCTGAAAACCCAGTAATTTTTTCCTCTATACCTCCCACATATGTGGGAGGTATAGAATGACTCATTATCAGTTTGTAGTAGAATATTACACGGCTAAGTTAGTTTAGATCAGGGGGGGAGGTGTTCGCCCAAAAACAATTCCCCCAAAAGATGTGGGGCCATACTTAGTTTCAGTCACCCAGGCTTCCTCTCCGTTACTTCCTCGTCAGGAAGCTTTGCTTCGACAGCACCTGAAGACAGATGGGGAAGCCCTTGTAGACTTTATAAATGATATGTGGGTGGTCACTCCGGTTGATAAAGAGAGAGCAGCACGGCGCACTCCTCATCGAAGAATTTTTGCCTCCAAGGTTGCTTCAAAATATCTCCTGAAAAAACTTTCCTGATTAGGGGATATCCATCCTTTTTTTGAAAATGAAATTTACAGGGCTCCCCTGAACCATCTCCACAGAGATAGGCTCCCACCCATCTTCCATAGCTTCTCCGGGAGTCTGGTAGGCTTTTTCCGGCTCTCCAGAAAAAACTGACCAGGAACACGGACTATTAGGAACCACCACACTGTAATGGGGCTCGGCGAGTTCCTGATCCACCTGGTCCTGGAGTTTCTCCAGATCTACTTCTATGTCAAAAATTGGTCTCTTGTCAGGAGGGGGAAATGTGCAGCAAATAAGAGACCATTTGGATTCTTTATTCGGGTTCATTTTTTAGGAACTTCTTTACGGAATTAAGGTGATCTGACAGGAGAGTTTTTCCTCGCTCAAGAGTTCCTTTGATTAGCTCTGCAGGAAATTTTGAGCGTCGTAACCGATCTGTGTCTAGGTCGGGGGTGTATCTCCGACAGAAGGATTTAACGTCCAGGTTGAGGCTTGGATCACTGTAGCTTCCAAGGCTGAATTCGGCCCAATTGCTTACTTCTTCCCAAGGAATGAGGGAAGAGGTGTACACCTCTTCTGACAGAGGAGGGCTGAAGACAAAAAAATAGTGTCGGATTTCTCCTTTGAGTTTTTGGTGTTTCTCTGCATTGACGGCCACGAAATCTTTACGGGGAGAGAAATCAAATCCTTTTACGTCCAGGCCAGGAGCATCTCCCGCAGAGGATAGTTTCCCACCCCCACCAGGATTGAACAAAGTCTTCTTCATGTACTGGATTACGTCCCCTACACCATTCTCGCAGGCATAGAAATACACTAGAAGTTCTCCGAAAGCACCTACCAGGTCACCCCGTAAATTGAGGATCTTACCTCGGTCCCTGTGAGATAGTCTCCCTCCATTTGATCTTGTTCTGAGCTTGGCAAGTTGCCAGGCAGAAGACCATAGCAGAGGACGAACTTTCAGGAATCGATCTCGTGGAAGGAATTCATAGACTCCACCCACATCGACCTCATTGGTTTCTACGCTTTTCCCCGAAAGGGAAATTTTTAATTTGGTTTTAAATCTGGTTTCGAGTTTGGTTTCGGTTTCGGTTACGTTTCCCTAGGTGGTTTTGGTATCGGTTTAGGTTTTAGGTTTATTTTATGTAGTAGTTTTAGGTTTATTTTCCTGGGTATTGTTGTTGTAGTTGGTGGTGGTATTGTTATTTCAAAAAGAAACCTAAAACACTCTAAATACTAAATACTAAGATCTAGTATTAGGATCCTTTACCGGAGCCACCCTGAACGGGTGTTCCCCTATTCTCCGGAAGAGAGTTTCTAGGCCTGGCCGCCGGACTATTACGGAGGTCATAAGAGTCGTATCCATCTTGGAGTTTGACTCCTCGCATCCAGTCCCCGGTCCCCAGGACCCTGTGCCGTAGGCAGGGAGGGTCGAGCTTGACAGAACCTGTAGGAAAATCCTCTGTAGCATGTTTAGCTTGTATCCTTTTGAATCTCTCAGCTGACGTTCACTTCTTCAGACGGGGTTAACCGTTATCCGCTTCTCGCCATGGTCTCGGGATAGAGTTGACCTTGGCTCAGACCCCACCGGATACCAGGCAGTCATTCAGAGGATCGACATAGCCTGGCGTTACGGAGAGGTTTCTCGGATACACTCTTTCTTCCTTGAAAGAAGTGAGAGATTTCTCTGCGGGGGCCAATCTATTGCCCTGACCCAGTTCCGTCAAGAACTCTTGCAAGAACTTTTTGAGGTTGACGGTACAGTGAACCAGGAGGTACCCGCCCATGGACCCAGAGATACGAAAAATGTGTCGCCTAGCCTCTGATGGGGAGCTTGAAGCTTTTCAGGATCTTCTCCGCCTCCTGCTCCGAAAGGGCTATCTCCCCCTTGAGGGAAGAGGTGGTTGGATCATCAAGGAGGAAGTGAACGGGGACTACTGGAACGGTTCTCAGTGGGGGCTCTCTCCAAAGATTTACCTTTCCAGTGCAGAGGCTAAGGATGACGCCTCTCGAGGGGAGATGCTCCGTTTCCAGGATTCCCAGATTTACGTCCACAAAGTCATGTACGTGTCCCTGGACAAGAGACAAGCCAAGGCGGTGGACACCCCTTACTTGGTCACCGAGCGCCCCGGTAGGCCTTCCTTTGTCACGAGCGAGACGGGGGCCTCCATTGTAGGCTCCATCAAGAGCCCAGCTTCGAGGTTCACTAGGCTTACAGGTGACGATCAGATGGTAGATACCTCCGACAGGTCTTCCCCCCTTGGGGAAAAGTACGAGGGACCCAGGCCAGAAGACGATTCGTAGCCCGAAACAATTTGATCATAGCAGGTAATATGTCCTGTCACTTGAACTCGACAGGGGAGTATTTAGATGGCTAATCCGGTTTTTGATGAGTGGCTCGTGGAACAACAGCAGCGTTCTGATGATGTCGGGGAGCTTTCAACTCGACTTTTGAATAATCCAACCTTTGAGCAGGATTTTTATTTTAGTAATACCCTGTCTCAGAAGCTCGAGTGGATGTTCAATCAGGACTATCCTCACAGAGACGTCTTGAATCTTGTCAGGGCCTTCGAGGAGTGGCTCGGGGACCAGACTGTGCTGCAGAGTGTTGCCTAAAGAGAAGGCCCCCAGAATGGCTCCTGGGGCTTTCTTCGAAGCTCAGAGGGGATCCTAACCTCTCATCATAGAGTTTTTGACGGGCCCCTCTTTTAGAGGGGGGCTTTCCGGATTTTTTTGGAAGCTTTTCTTTTCAGGAAAGCCAGGAAATCCAAGAAATCCTGGGAAGCATTTCTCCCTCGTCCATAGCTTTGTTCAACAAGCTCTCTTGTTCCTTAAAATAGCTTTTCTATATCTACACCTCTGATAGAGAGATAGATCTCCTGTTGTAAAAGGTTAAATGAGATGATGACGGAACAAGAACTCGAGAGAGAAGTGGAAAAACTGGCTTCGGACCATCCGGAACTTTCTAAGGATCTGATGAGAGTTTTGTTGTCCGGTTCCGTAAAAGTAGCCGAGAAAAAACAAGGAGAGTGGATTCAGAAGGGTTCTAGAAGAAAGCTCTCCGCGGAGGACGTGGACGCGGAGAATGTGGAATTGAAGAAAGGGCTTCTGAAACTAGCCCTTGATATGCCAGATCTTCGGCCTGAAATTCTTGAGCTGTTAAGGGGTTTTTGATGAGTGATTTGAAGGAAAGATTAATTAAGCTAGCTCATGAGCGCCCTGAAAAGAGAGAAATGATTCTGGCTTCAAAGCTTTGTCTCAGCAGTGGGGTAGGAGACTTAGTAGTTCCCCACCTCGCAGAAGCACTCCCCGAAGGGGGAGAGCGTTGGGATAAATAAATAAATGGAGTCCAGAATGGCGAAAAGAGTTTCCTCCTTGGGTACGGTCTCTTTTAGTGGGTTTCTTGAGAAGAATGACCCTTCTTTAAAAGCTCGCTTTGACCAAGAATACGGGGACATATATTTTCACATGCTCGGGAACCTGGTGAATTTCCACAAAAACCGTTTGGGGAAACAAAGCTTTTGTTTCACCTCTGAGAGGAGGTACTGGGTTTGGGAGAAGAGCAGGTGGTGTGTATATGTCAATAACCATACAGGGGTCCAATTTGAAGTGGACCCTGCTTGTACGGTGAAGGAAGCTTGGGGCCTCTGGGCGTCGTTTCGGAAAACGGTCTCAAATAGCCAGGATAATTCTTAGGAACATAAGGAAAAAGATTCCCAGGAACACGCGACCAAAAAATTTGTTTCCTTTGGTCATCGAAAGGGCAACACTAAATTGTGGGTGCCTTTTCTTATATTCGTTGTACAGGTCTTTTTGTTTTCCAGAGTGCTCATTTTTGAGCTGATTCCAATTTAATTTGTATTTTTGTTTGAGAGGTTTGTTCAGTTCTTTAAGGACAGCTTTTTTTCGTTTTGCTTTTTCTTTGGGGGTCTCATCTCCTTTATACTTTCCTTCCTCCTTATCCTCCATTTCTCCAGAAGCCTCTTCTTCATTTTTCCCGAGGTCTTCTAGGAGTTCTATCTTCAGCTGGTCGAGTTTCTTTTTATATTCTTTGGAAAGTTTATTACTTTCCTTCAGGTATTCCTTAGCTTGGAAATAAGCCCACTTATCTATCTTCTTACCCCCAGATCGGTAGGCTTTTTTTTTCCGTGCGGTTTTAGCCATGTCCGGAAAATCGATGTCCGGAATTTTCATGTCGGGTTCTTCAGTCAGGAACGGAGAGAACTCTTTTTTCAGTTTTTTTAATTCGGTTTTGAGATTTGATTTACTAAACTCGTCCGCGGCCTCCCGGAGAAAGGGGAGAATTTTCTGAGCATATTCAGGGTTTCTGATGCCCTGTCGTGCAAGTCGGATAAGAAAAAGATCTTTGCTGCTCATTTTGAATCGCCTCAATGAGGGTTCATTTTTCTTCACAGATCTTGATCTATTCAAGGTATATTGGGTGGTGAGTAAGCATGAGCACATGGAATTGCACTGGTCTGGGAAGGAGACTCCACCTCCTTCGGTACATACTACCCTGACCTGTGACAAGAGCCTTTCCTGTGGGGAGAAGTCAGAGAACCTTTTGATTCACGGGGATAATTTCCCCGTTTTGAGTTTTCTGAGAAGAAGGTTTCTTGGGAAAGTAAAGTGTATTTTTATAGATCCTCCATATAATACGGGCCTCCAATTTTCCCATTACTCAGATCGTCGGGGGCACGGTTCCTGGATGAGTTTTATGAGGGACCGGTTAGAGGTCCTTCGAGAATTTTTGTCCGTGGAGGGATCCATATGGATCACAATTGATGATCACGAGGCTCATTACCTGAAGGTCCTTTGTGATGAGATTTTTGGGAGGGGCAACTTCGTTTGCGATATTGCTTGGGAAAAAAGATATTCTCCTCCCCCGAAGGCTAAAGAACTCGGATACGTTCACGACCATATTTTGGTTTATCGGAAGACAGACCAATTTCGTAGAAACCTTTTGCCGAAGGCAGATTCTCAGGTGGGCAGATACAAGAATCTGGATGAGGACCCGAGGGGGCCGTGGAAACAAGAGGATTATACATGTCGCCACACAGCAGAGCAGAGACCGAACCTGTATTATCCGATAACTCAACCGAACACGGGAGAGGAGATATGGCCGGATAAGAATCGAGTGTGGGCAATGTCTCCCGAAGTGCATAAGAAAAATGAAGGGGACAAAAGAATTTGGTGGGGGAGGGGGGGAGATAGCAGAACCCCATATCGGAAGAAGTTTCTATCTGAGATAAAACAGGGAATGATCCCGACGTCTTTGTGGAAGCACACCTTAGCTGGACATAATCAAGAAGGAAAACGAGAGCTTCTTGCTCTGTATGGTGAGGATATTTTTCCAACTCCTAAACCAGAAAGGCTCATTCGCACGGTCCTTCAAATTGCTTCAAATCCGGGGGATTTTGTCTTGGATTGTTTTGCGGGTTCTGGTACAACGGGTGCTGTGGCCCATAAGATGGGTCGGAAATGGATTATGGTGGAAATTTCGGATCATATTTATCGAGTATCTTCCCGTTTGAGGAAAGTGGTGGAGGGAAAGGATCCTGGTGGAGTTACCGAGATAGAGAAATGGGAAGGGGGTGGGGGTTTTAGTTTTATGGAAGCCCAGACAACGTTCTCAATTTTGAGTAATTTTGTTGAGAAAAAGTGAGTTTCGGGGTGTGTCACAAAAGGTCAGGTGTTTCGTATGAAGAGCACCTATATATAAAGAACCTTTCACCTGAAGGTGATCTATGAAAGTCAAAAAGAAAGAGGATCCTCGAGCCCACTATGAGGAACTTAAAAAACTCAAGGTGAAGAAAAGGGTTGGATGAATCTCTCGTGAAAAGAAGGTCGAAAAATGTGTGGAGACCTTGAAGGACCAAGTAAAACCGTTCTCCTATTATCGTCAGGTTTCTGGGAGAGTCCTGCGTGGAGACGGTTTGAAGACGGATGCTGTTATGGGCATTAAAAAAAGGTGTCGCCTTTTCAAAGAGGGAGAGAGGGAGTTTTTCGAGATGATTTCCAGCCTTCTCTGGAGAAGGGACCCAAATGACTGGACCCCCAAAGGTCGGTCGGTCTTGGCCCAGAGAGATTCTCTGATCAGCCATCTGTTTGTCTTGTTTCCGGTCCCGAAATTTCTCTATGCTCTTTTCTGTAGTGGGACCTCTCGAGAGAGGAAGTTGTTTCTTGACGTTGCCCAAGGGAGGTCTTTGTACAAAGGAGTCCGTAAAGGGAGCTATCTGATCAAGACCTTGACCCGGAAAATGTGCTATTATTTCCTTCAGCAGCCTCCGGGAACTTCTTTGCCTCTGGCCATTCGAGCGTCTCAGGTAAAAGTTTATGGGGGCCAAAAGTCTTTGGCAAAAGCTCTTTGTCAAAGACCGTTCGGGAAAGAACTCGGGGAGGGGGAGGAGTTCAAAGCAGAGGTGATTCAGTGGATTTGCAATCAGGGGATGATGGAGCCTTCTGCCGTGAGTTCTTTGATTGATCTCCTCCAGCATCTTAGAGAACAGAATCCGGAATTCTCTATGAAGGGCCGTACCTACTCCGCAATTCAGAGGCGTATGGAGGAATGGCATGAGGAGCTGAGGGTCGTTAAGGTGTCTCAGGGAGAGTTTGACCCTTCAGGTTTCAGCGGGTTCTCTTACGAGAAAGAAGAGGGAATCATCTGGACGATCCATGAGATCCTTTCGGGTGTGGAGCTTTCCAAGGAAGGCTCCACGATGCGACACTGCGTTTACAGCTATTCTAACAGGATTAAGAAAGGGGAGATCTCTATCTGGAGCCTCCGCCTTATGGGTGCTCGTAAGGCCACAATTGAGGTCAATAACAAGTCTCGCCAACTTTTGCAGGCTCGTGGGAAGGCTAATTGTGCAGTGACGAAGGAAGACCAGAATGTCATTGCTCGGTGGGCACGAGAGAATGGTTTGACTTTATCTTATTATAATAGATGATTCATGGAGGGACTTTTGGTACTCTAGATAAAATAGGCCTGTAGGAGGGGCTCTCATGTCTGAAAAACAGAAAATGGAACTTGTGGCCTCCCGAGTGGAGGAATTAATTTCCGAGTTCCATGAGATTTCCTCTACCTATGTCGAGCATGACCCAGAGCACCAAGCCCAAAGGATGGCGGAGATCTATGCTGCGGTCTCCTTTCTCGCAGGTGAGATGAGGGGATATCTTCATTTCATGGGGATGGGGGAGGAGTCCCTTCAGGAAGTGGGGAGGAAGGTGAATGCTGCCCTTGGGGCAGTTGCTCTCACTTCTCAGAGAAACTAACTAGCTAAGGATAGCAAATCCTGGCGTGCCTTCTCCGGCCCAAGTCCCAATGACATTGACCTCAAAGTGTTCAGTGGCCTCTTCATAGGACATGCTGTCTTTTTCCATAAGGATTAAGATACATTTGTCATAGTCATACAGGGCAATTGGGTTTTGCCCAAACCTACGAAATAGCCCAACAAAGGCTTCCTCGAATCCTTCTGCAAGCAGGGCTCCGGATTCAGTGAGGGTCTTTGCTACCCATTCAGTTCTCTCTTTTTTATCCTCAGCCATTTTTTCTCCCCCAACTCTGGTACAAGATATAGTACCGTTCGAAGGGGGCATGCTGATGGAATAGACTCTCTATAAAGGATCCTCATATGATGCTCTTGCCTGGGGACTCAAATGGAAAAGTTGGTTAAACTTTTTGAGCACGTTTCCAGACATAAAGAACCTGAGAAAATTCATAGGACTCCCAGTGGTCGAACTTCCCGAAAGGGGAGAGCATTGAAAGACTACCTTTCCCACTTTGTTCAGGTTTCGGACCATAAGTTTTTAGTTCTTTTGTATACGGGCAAATTCTGCACTAAGCTTATGTATAGGGCTTTGGCCCATGACTTTTCCAAGCTTTTTCCGGATGAAGCTCGTGGGTTTTCAAAGTCTTCCAGGACTTTTCGAAAGATCCCTTATGGGGGGACGACCTACAACCGATATTTAAGTCATCTAGGTGAATCTCTTGTTTTTCATTACAGGAGAAATAAACATCATCCTCAACATTATTCAGATGGGGTGAGGGGGATGGACCTTCTTGATCTGGTCGAGATGTTTTATGATTGGGCTGCGGCTTCGAAGAGGCAGTCCAGGGGTAGTCTCAGGTCCAGTATAGATAAAAATACGGAGAGGTTTTCGATTAGTGAGGATTTAAGTAGACTCCTCATGAATGAAAGGAATCGTTTCCGGGATAAGAATTAAGGTCTGCGATCAAAAGAAGTATAGCCTTTTGGTTTTCTTTTTTCCAAACCATCCAATGGATGTGAATCCTTCTTTTTTTTCTGGTAAGGAAGACATCTTTTCCGCTATCCGCGTGATAGCTTCCTGTGAGTGCCTTTCTATACATTTCAAGAGAGATGTCTGCAACATGGAATCCAGAGAATTCTAGGGCAGACCCGGACAAATCTTCCTGAGAGGTTTCAAGGACCTTCACCCACTTAGAAGAGTGGAGAAGATATTTCAGATCCTGGCCTATCATTGCGAAAGCTGAGGGGAAAAATTTCAGGAAATCTTGGAAAGGAGTATTTTCCAGATCTTTTAATGCCTCTAGTTGGTTTGATAAATTTTTAAGGTTTACTCTGGTATTTTCGGAAAACACTCCTTGGGGGTTTTTAGCGATAGTCTTTTCTATTTCTCTGAGGTTTGGTTTTTTGTTGATCATGTGAGGTTTTAATGAACTCTGGTTAGAACAAATAGAGGGATTGATTTTGGGGACTCGGTTTGATCTCGAGTCTTTTATTCATGATGTTTCAAACTGAGTCCAGGCTTCTTTATCGGGTTTCTTGCCTGAAAACACCGACTTATGTTCCGGGGTGATTTTGGGGTGAACTCAACTCTATAGTTTGCTTTCCATAGGAAAAGGAATATAGAGACATCATCAAAGGTAAGCTCTTGAGGTGGCCCCAGCTAATCCTTCTATCGGGCTTTTGGGGGTAAGTACCTGCACCTTGGAGGCGATATGATCACGCAGATGAAGACCTATCGAGTAACTTGCGATGAGTGTGAAAAACAGGTTCTGATGCACGGCCTTTGTTGTTTTAAGGTTCCTGAGGGATGGGGTACTTTGGGTACGGGGGTGCGGGATCCGTTTGGTAGGAAACACCGTGAGTATTGCCCTGAATGTCTGTCTGTAAAGATGAAGGAAAAGAAACTGGAAGAAAACTCAGTCATGGAGGATGGAGATGAAAACCAGAGGTGGTTTGGAGTTGGATGATGGGGTTTTTATTGTATTTGTATTTGTCTTCGTTTTCGGAATTTATTGGATGATTAATTTGATTCTTTAGCTTCTAGTTTTGACCATCCCGAAGGTCCCAGTTTTTTGGATTTCTGTTAAAAAGATACTGGGCTTGAGGTTTCGTATTCTTTTGTCTGCTCTTGGATAGTACATTAACAGGTGTCTCTTAGCTCTTGTTACGGCCACATAGAAAAGCCTTCTTTCTTCTTCCGTCTCGGCGTCGGTTTGCGCTCTGGAGATCGGTAGGCCTCCTTGATACAGGCCAAGAAGAAATACGGTATTCCATTCAAGTCCTTTTGCTTGATGGATCGTACTAAGTATGATTCCTCTTTTATTGTTCCCTTCTTTTTCACCAGAGACCAGAGTCACTTCATTCAAGAATGAAGTGAAGTCTGTGAACTCCATCGCAAAGGCTGAAAGCCTTGTAAGGTCGTCTATTCTTTTTTCCGGATCCTCATATAGTCTTAGGAGGAGTTGCCGGTAGGGGCCTGCAAATAAGGCTTCAATGGCTTGGGAGGGGGTCTCCGCCCCCGAAATTTTTCGGAGACATTCCTGAACTAGCCGAAAAGCCTCCATCGACTTTTGTTTGATTCTTTTGTTTCCGGACAAAAGAGATGATAGAGGGTCTACAAAATTTGATTCAAGGAGTTCTTTCAGGATGAGGTCTGAGGTTTGGGATCCGAGCCCTGGGCAGAAGCACATGAATCTGGAAAAGCTTATTCGGTCTTTTGGGTTCTCTTTCCATTTCAGGAAAGAGAGAACATCTTTGATGTGGGCCATCTCGAAGAAACGAATCCCGGAACGAAGGCGAAAGGGAATTTTAGCTCGTGCCAGTTCTATTTGTAGTTCCATGGATTGGTGATGTGCCCGGTAGAGAACCACCATTTTTTCCAGGGGAATGCTAAATTTTCTTTTTGTGAGGTCGCTGATAACTGTTTTGGCTTGGTCCATTGTATTCTGGCAGACTTTGAGGACAGGTTTGCTTCCAGTCCTTTTTTCTGAGAAAAGGTTTTTGGACCTTTGAACAATATTGTTTGCGATAGAGGCGTTAGCTACCTGAAGGATCTGAGGAGAACTTCGGTAGTTTTGTTCAATGGTAAATACTTGGCACCCGGGCCAGTCTTTTTCAAACTCCAAGATATTTTCGAACTGAGCCCCACGGAAAGCATAAATGCTTTGGTGGTCATCTCCGACTGCGGTGATGTTTCGATGATGGGTTGCAAGAAGCCTGATGGCTTGGTTTTGTAGCCGATTTGTGTCTTGATACTCATCGACCAGGATATGTTTGAACTGCTTTGAGTAGAGGTCACGAACCTCTTCATAATCCCTCAACAGAACGACCCAGAACTTCAACAGGTCGTCGAAGTCCATGGAGTCCATTTTCTTTTTCTCCCTTTTATAAATCTTTGCTGCTTTTTCCAGAGATCCTATGTGTCCCTGGAGGTCGGGTCTCTCATCTTCGATGAGGGCTGCCAGGGTCTCTCCGATATTGAGGGCTTTAGATATGAGATGACAGATAACTCGAGGTGCTGGCATCCCTTCTACTTTATTCAGTTTTCCATCTTTGATGCATCTTTTCATTAAACTTTTGGAATCTTCATCATCGAGGATGGTGAAAGAATACCCAAAGTCAAGATGGTGTGCGTGCCTGTGTAATACTTTACTGGCAATACTATGAAAGGTTCCGGCCCATATTTTGTTGGCCTGGCTCCCGATCTGTTGGACCATTCTTTCTTTCATCTCTCCTGCGGCTTTATTTGTAAAAGTCAGGAGAAGGAGTCTGTTTGGGGGTAGTCCATCTTGGATCAGGCGAGTGGCCCTGGCGGTTAAAGTCCTTGTTTTACCAGTCCCTGCTCCAGCCAGGACTAGTATGGGACCTTCTTCTACGTTGACTACTTTTTGTTGTTCAGGGTTCAGCTGCATTAAATCCTCTCGGTAAAAACTCTATCTATATACCCTAAAGAGTACGTTCTTCTTTTAATAGTTTTATAGAGAAGAGGGCCCTTCAATGACCAGGATAAGAAAATGAGCCAATACAATGATAATGTAAGTGAAAGGCTCGATGTAGAATTAATGGTACCTGGAGACCGGTATCAGGTAGCCGTTGGACCAGTCCTTCGAAGGACTGGTTGGAGGGGAGGACTTTGGGTCCAGTATGTTACTCCGAATAATCCTCTTCAATTATTTGAGGTAGAGGCCAGTGGTGGGGTAAACGCTACCGGGTTCCTTCTTTTTTCTAGTGATGATTTTGCTCCTTTTGGGCCACCTGGAAGGACTTACAATTGGACCTCTATGAATCCTCGAAACGAGGATTCCGCGGCATCTGGGACTAATGTAGTCACTATGGTGAATGGGGGAGCCAGAGCCATGTTTAAGGTTTTCGAGACTATCTCCCTTGATGCAGGAGGTGCTCGAGTCGGTCCTCCAATTACGTATTCTTTGAATGATAGGCTTAAGGTCTCAGAGAATGGTTTCCTTTGTAATGATTCAGATGTCAGGTTGCTATTAGCTACGGGTGGGACAGAGGTTGTGACCCCTGGTTTTTGTAGTGCGGTTCCAGATCTTCTAAATGGCAATCGTCTTTGCCTTGATCTAAAGTATTAGCAGCCTTTTTATCACACACCAAAATAGAGCCTCTCTTCAAAAGAAGAGAGGCTCTTGTCTTTCCGGAGGGGAGATGTCATTAGATAGATATACGAAAAGCCTTAAAATTCTAATTGAGGAAGAGGAGCTTAAAAAACGTTGTGGACTCCTGGGAAGGGAGATTACGGAACGGTATCAGGGGAAGGACCTTGTAGCAGTCGGTGTTTTGAAAGGAGTTTTTCCTTTCTATGCAGATTTGATCCGTGATATTAATCTTCCTCTGCGATGTGATTTCATAGGAGTGTCCTCTTACGGTTCCCGGACAGAGACCGGCGGGGTAGTCCGTCTTACCAGTGATCTGGCTCAGCCGGTTAATGGTTGCCATGTTTTAATCGTAGAGGATATTGTTGACACTGGTCTTACGATGAGATATCTGTTGGATATGATGAAGATGAAGGGGGCGGAGTCCGTAAAGATCTGTTCTCTTTTAAGCAAGCCTTCCCGGAGACTAACCCCGGTTACAATTCATTTCCCAGGATTTGAAGTAGAGGACCATTTTGTGGTTGGCTATGGTCTAGATTACAAAGAGCGTCTGAGGAATCTTAAATATATAGGATATTATCCAGATGGGCCTCCTGATCTGACAGAGGCATAGGTCTCGTGACCTGGCGGAAACTTTAAGATGACAGATGGGGAGAGAGACCTCAGAGAGGGGACTTAACTCCTGACAGGTCTTTGGATCTTTTTTGTGAGAGCCTTGAGTCTGTAGAAACGATCCTCAAAGATCAGCGGATCCCAGCGTTATAAGCCGATTGCATGATAGACTTGACGAGGGAGCCTCCCCCGATATCCGTAACGTATCCTCTGATGTTACGGTTGTTTTTTAAGGACCTCACGAAATTCTCGAGCCCCTCAGGGGTTGAAAACAGAGAACGAAGCCAGGTCGGTTCATTATCCCTCAACCATCTGATGGGGGAGGGGTGAAGGCAGATCATAAACAGGTTCAGGATCCCTTGCTCACTGAACATTCCTTGTGGGGGGCGAGGTGTCTTGACTTCCTCTCCATTTTTAAACCAGTATTGATAAATAATCTGCTTAAGATCTCGGGAAAATTCATTAGTTAGTTTTACGAGTCCGGCGGTGGGCTCGAGATTTTCAGTGGCTCCCCGAAAATGAAGTACAGGTAAAGAATTATGTAGGATTAAATTCGCCAGGTTTTCTGGAGTTGTTGAGAAAGCCGTTTTTTTGAGGAAGCCTAAAAGTCTAGAGCGATATTCAGGCTTCTTCTTGGCAAGCCGAATAATTTCATTTGCGATTCTATCTGACATATGTCCACCTATCTGTACAAGATGACTCCCAATAATTATCCTCTATAGCAGGATAAATGAGCTGTTAGTATAAGCCGGGGTTTAACTTTTGGTAGACAGAATGGCCAATAAACGCGGAAAGGCAAAAGATCAAATAGATTACAGGGCTCTTCAAAGAGGTCTTGCGGATTTATCCCAAGGACTATCGGGTATAAATCAAGGGCTCACGGTGGCTCTGTCGGAAATTCCGGATTCTGCCCTTTCTTTCATGAATGAGAAGACCTTAGCTAGGAGATATGAGGATCTTTTTGAAGCTACTCAGTTAGCGGAAGAGTTGGGAGGGATGAAGATTAGGAAGAGGGCTTTGTGGCTCCCCTGGAAGCGGAGAGAGCCCCGAGTTATTTATGTCCCGATGCCGGGACAATCTCAGCAACGCAGGGCTCCGGATAGGATAGACCTGAGGGAGGTGTGGAAATGGTTGAGAGATTCTCCCGAGTCTTCTGAAAAGGGTGCGATTCTTTCCCGGATTCAGTTGCAGAAAGACTATCAGGCGAGTCTAGGAAATACGAGGCCAAAGATTCATGAAATTATCACTCGGGATCTCTTGAATGAGATCTTCGAATATAGTAATCTTCTGAGAAAGAAAAGGATGGAGTACCTGGACAAGCATCCTATTGAAGACATCTCTTCGGATCCGAGAAAGCAAGCTCATAAGATTATTCAGAATGTATATCGGGAATACATTTCACTTATTGAGAAAAAGTATCTCAAGGAGCTTCGGGAGTATCGGGAAAAGGTTGAAAAGGCTTTAATACTCTCTGCGGGAAACCCAGCATTGAATCGAAAGCTCAGGATAGTTCTCCTAAAGATAAACAAGATTCAGCAAATTTTGATGACGGTGATAAATCGGTACTCAACCGCCATCTTAAGGGTTTAGGTGTCGAAAATGGCTGATTTTTTGTTGAATCGTGACTGGATGCAAGAACTTCAGTCGGATTGGTTACGTCTTTCTCAGAATATCCGGAACGTCTCTAGTATAGAAGACGCTCTGATTCAGGTAAATGAGATCCGTAAGTTTCTTACCCCTTTGATTGGCGATCTTCTTTTTGATCGCAACCTCTGGGTAAATACAGAGACTCGAGGGGAAGACGCCAATTCAGCGATGTCGAAGATCCGGTTTGATTTGGATACTTTTCTAGTAGAGATCCAGGATTTACTGGAATCTATGGAGGGGGAGATCCTTAAAATGGTCCGCCTTTTTGCTCCGGGCTCAAAAGAGTACGAAAAGGATGGGGGAAAAACTCAGGCTGCCTTAAAAGAGAGAGGGGTAAGTGAAGAAGTCTATGCATGGAACAGAGCAAAGGCCCCTTTTCTTGAGGGATTCAGTAATATTTCCTCGATCTTAATTGATAAGTTTTTCCCCTATTTAGAAGAAAGCATGGAAACTTTCGATGAGTTTTATGGGAAAGGTTATGATGATGAACTGGCAGTGGATGATGTTCTGGTAACTTTCACTGGTCGAAGTCGTTGTTCTGAAAGCCAGGCTAAGAAGTATATGAATATTGTCCAGGAAGTGGCAGGAAAGATTAAGGAGGCGGGGCTTGATAAGCTTTGGGTGGGTAGAATTTATATTTATTGTGGAAAGAAAGATAAAGAGAGACAAGTTGGGGTACAATATTTCAGTCCTCCCAAGGATGTGATTTACGTCTACGATAAACCAAGTCCTTTTTTAGTGGATGCTTTATTGTACGCGTACGGAAATAAATTCTATTACGGGTTCATTCCTCAAGAGAGGAGAAGAGAGTTCCAAGCTTTGATGAGACGCCCCAAAAGGTTGAATTGGGGAATGACAACACGGATGGAGGAACCTGATTTTGCGAAAATGTTTTCGAATTATATCCAGGGAAAAATGGGAAAAGAAACCCGAGAAAGATTCCTTCCTTTCTTAAAAGAAGATTTTTTCCAAAAAATGATTCGAAATCAGAGTAAAGAAGAGACCTCTCCTGAAGAGAGGTCAGTGAAACTGGCTAGTTTGTATTTAACTTCTTTTTTCAGAAGAAATAGAACATGATGGGTGTCCTTGAGGGGTGCCTGGAACCTTGTGGAAAAAAACAAAACTAAAAAAGTGCATGCAGTTGCCCAGCAGATCTTGAGGGTGCTGGAAGACTCTGAAAATTATTTATTCTCCGAGTTAACCGTAGAGAACGAGGTAGAGGAGGTCCTAGATCAGATAATAAAAAGATACCTTGGAGAGCCCTCTTGTGAAGGAGATTGTGAGTGCAGTTCAGAAGAGGCAACGGTTGTCGTTTCATACAGTGTTGTACAGAAATTGCTTTTGATGTTGGTTCAGGCAAAAATTGAAGCCGAAGATCTTTCCGAATGCCTCTTAGAGATAGAAGGGGCGGATGTAGACTCCGGATTGGAGTCCTTAAAAACAGGAGTGTGTTGTGAATAAATCATTGGATCTATCTAGTACACCTGGGGATGACAACATGGATAAGGTTAGCTCGGAGTCGAAGTCTAAGGTGACCCCTGTGGAGAAGGAAGAGGATTTCTCCCAAGAGAATAGGGGACGTTCTCGTAATCAAGGATCAAGTCGTCCCCGGAGCGGGAGACCTTCTAGGAATGGTCCTCCTCAGAATCAGAATCAGCAGTGGCAGCAGGGTCCCCCACCCCAGCAGCAGCAGAGGTATGGTGGTCCTCCTCAGAATCAGGGGTATAATCAGGGTCATTGGGGTCCTCCTCCTCCTCCCAATAACTACTACGGTCCTCCTCCCCCCTACCAGCAGCCCCCTCAGCAGGGATACTATCAAGGCCCTACTGGAGGCCCCGATCTAAGACATGTGGCTCGGCAGGAGAACTATCGTAGGGCTACTCAAAAGGAGTTGTTCGCCGTTTGCCGGGGATGCGATCGTTATATCCTTCGTAACGAGATGGAAGGAATTAATGTTCGTGTCTACCACCAAGACGCACATGATGAGAAGATCCGACTTCGATTCTGTTCCGATTGCCACGAAGAGTGGGTCCTAGACATGCGGGACAATAAGTGGGAAAACAATCTTGTAGAGCGTGACCAGATCCCACCAGATGCCATAATCATTGGCGAGGGGAATGAGGTCTATCCTTTTCCTGACGATGATTGAGAGTCACCTGAAAGATAAAAAGTGCTAACTACAATAGGCAGGCTCCCGGAAGGGAGCCTGCCTATTGTTCGTGGGTTGTAATGGTTTTATTTTTCATAGTTTTCGTTCTCACCTGTTATGGTCTGACAGGTGTCCTTGCATACAGTCACTTGTTTGAAAAAATCAGACCTGACAGAAGATTTTTCCATTGTCCGATGTGTCTTGGGTTTTGGGTTGGTTTAGCGATCTTTTCTATATTCTGGTTTAGTGGGTGGAAACTTTTCCCTGAGTTTTATTTCGGATTGCCCATTTATGGGTTCCTCTCTTCAGGGACGAGTTACTTCCTGCACATGATTGTTGGGGACAGTGGGTTTCAGTTTGGATTAGGAGACAAGTGATGAAAAAGTGGCAATTGCAGCCAGTGAGACACTGCTGCAAGGGAAAGAAATTCGGGCGGGTAACGCCCGCCTTTTCATTGGATAAAAGATGGATAATACGACCATTCTTATGGTTGCAATGATAGTCTTGGCTTTTTTTGGGGCTTTTGCAGGAATGTGGGGAATGAAAAAGCTACGATAGGTCACAGGACACTTCTTCCCCTGAGACACTCGGGGTGAATTTCCCCATAATTTCTTTTCCAGACAATGAGGTCTGATTTTTTTATCGGCTTTCCGCAGGAAGGACAGTTCCTTTCGAGGAGAGCTTTTCTTTCTGGGTAAAGAGTTCGGTCTATTTCTCGGTTGGCCTCATTTAGGGGCTTTTTTTTACTATTTTTTTTTATGGTCCGTGTTGCCGAAGCGCTATTTTTGATCTCCGATTCTATTTCTTTCAGGAGTTTTTTGAGTTCTCCTGAGCATTTGAACTGGAGTGGACATCCAGTACACTCTGAGTTTTGGTGGTCGTAGTTTCCGAAACATAAAGAGTCTCGGAATAGGATCTCCTCCATATATTTGTCTGGAGTGAGGTCTTGTGTGGGCCATTTTATGGACACAGAGAGGTGCTGAACAGGGGCTTCCTTGGGGGCTTCCTTACGAGGGACTGATGTCGTTTTGTGTTTAGTTTTTTCAGGGAGGACCCCATTATCTGGTTGGAAAAAGGAGTAATCAATATTCTCCTTTTGGATCTCAAGTGCTCTCCCGGCTCCTTCATGGGTCAGGAGCCAGGAGCCTCTCTCTTCTGTCCGTTGTATGAGTCCTTCTTTTAGAAGGATTGAAAAAGCCTGGTAGACCCACTTATCTACATTGGTGCGCCCTGAAGATTTTCCTTTTGGGAATCCAAATGCAAATCGGCTTAGAGAGATTTTTTCCAGGAGGTCCTCTCGGGCTTCCGCCCAGGGGACTGAGTTCCTATTTGTGGAGAGTTTGTCTAAGGAAAGGATTACCAGATCCTTAAAATGATTAGAAGAGATTTTGAATTCTGGTTTTCGAGGCATTTTAATCCTTAGACGGAGCCGCCTTTAATTTTTGGGTCGATTATTCTCTTTGCTTTTATTTTGGTTTCTTGATCCGGCAATCGGTCAATCCAGGCTCTTTGGGTTATTCTCAACAGTTTTTTGGGTAGGCCCTTATGAATGAGATAGTCTTCAGCATGTTGTAACCAAGAGCACAAATCTCGATGAGAGAAATCACAGAAAAGCTCTTCTTCCATGATTGCTGCTCTCAAGCTTTCGACGATTACCTCCATCTCCTCAAGTATGTGAGGAACTTTCTCGATCAAGGTTGGAAATTTCTTCTCCAGGATTAATTTTTCGTCCTCCCAGTCCAACCAATGGAATTCGAACCCAGCATGGAATCGGCTGATGATAGAAGAGTCCAACGGATTAGCTGAGATATACTGTCCTCTGTTGTCTCCTCCTCCGGTAGTATTTGCCGTGGCTACAATTTGGGTTCCAGGGAGAATTGGGTAAGTCTCCCCCTTTGGGCCTTTGATTCTTCCTTGTATGCTATCAAGGATAAGCCTCAGGATCTCAATCTGGGATTTATCTGCCCTGTCTAGATCCGATAGTAGAATAAGGTATGGAATAACTTGCCCCATAGGATTCGTGTAGCCGTCCCGTACACAGGTCAGAAGTCGACCCTCCTCCCATCGGGTGCCCTTCTCGTCAAAGGCCCTAGAATAGAGCCAGGAGCTTATGTCGCTGTTGGGTGTGATCTGGAAGAGTTCTGTAGGTCTTCTGGTGTAGTGGGAAAGAGCATGGATAAAGGCATCCTTTCCGCTTCCACTGATTCCTGAAATATAGAGGGACCTCCCTGAAGCAAGAGAGATTGAGGCATGAGTTATATCTTTTAGGAGTTTCCCTCTTGTGGGAAACATATAATGCTCTGGTAAGGGGAGACAGTCTTTCTCCGGGACCCCAAGATGGATCTCGAAGGGTATGTTTCCGACATGGAATTTTGGTCTTGGTCTTTCAGCTTTGTGGGAATTTTTACGGAACTCTTCCAGTTTCCGGGAAAACTCAAGGCTGATGGTTGGGGACCCTTTGAATTGTACCAAGTATTCCTCCGCTGAAATCTCGTGTTTCAGTGGGAGGTGATCGAGCAATGAGGGTCCCCGGAAGTTACATAGATGGCACTGAACTTCTTTGGAAGTTTGATTTTGCATAATTTTTGTCCGTTATCCCCTGGTTCGGGTACCATTATATAGGCCTGGGAGCCTATTAAGATACTACCCCAAGCTTATGAGATATAATACCGAATGGGTCAGTTAAAAAAGAAAACACCTTCATATCTAAGTGGATCTCTTTACCGGTCAACTCACCAGGCTTCTGCTGTGGCTATCTTGGGGAAGAGAGCCCCTGTTGTGAGGTCGAGTGGGATTCTGTTTTTGAACTATGACCGATGGACGGCTCGGTTTTTTCAGGGAGCCATGCACCAGTGGTACAAAAGAAATCCCTGCGAAGAGTTGAAAAAGTTCAACGTTAAAAAGTGGGTTAGGGATGCCAACGGAAAGAGGATTGGAGAAAGGTGTATAACTATAGCGGACACTCCGGAGAAACTACCGAAAAGTGTTTCCAAAGCTTTGATCGGTGGGATCTATCATGAGTGTTGGCATAGTAAATTTTCCAGGACCCAAGCTTTAGACTTTGACGAGATGTGGGAAATTTTTGAACCTCGGATTGAAAAGGTCCCATGTTGGGGACCCTATATGGATGCGTTGAGAGTTTGGGGAGACCTTTTTGAGGATCTCCGAATAGAGCATTGTGGTAATCTGGAGTTTTCAGGGGCCCATAAAAAAATGGTTTATTTGCAGGAATTTATCCTGCAACAAGAGGCTCGGCAGGTTAGGGGCCCCAAACCTATCGAGATCCTGGCCCGAACAATGCGGGATGTGGGCTTCGGGTATGCCGGGCCGAATCAAGATTTAGCGTTTGAATTCTATGAAAGCATTGTGCCCGGGATTGTTGGGCTTGTTTCCTCAGACCCTTTTCATAACTTCATAGAAAGGGCTAATATTCAAGGGCCTGATGAAGACCTTGCATATTTGGAGATAGCTCTAGATTTTGTCCAATTTTTGTTGGGGGAAGAGAATCGGGGGGAGTCCTTTTCTGGGAAAACTTCCTCTGGAGATAAAAAAGATCAGAAAAAGAGTTCGAAACCAGGAAAGGATCAGGAAGATAGTGGCCAGTCTTCACCGGGGGAAGACTCAAAGGAGGAACCTTCCCAAGGTGAAGACTCAAAAGAGGAGCCTTTTCAAGGTGAAGATTCAAAAGAGGAGCCTTCTCAAGGTGAAGACTCAAAAGGGGAGACTTCTCAAGGTGAAGACTCAAAAGGGGAGACTTCTCAAGGTGAGCCTTCTCAAGGTGAAGACTCAAAAGAGGAGCCTTCGCAGGGGGAGACTTCTCAAGGGGAGACTTCTCAAGGGGAGACTTCTCAAGGAGAGCCTTCTCAAGGTGAAGACTCAAAAGGGGAGACTTCTCAAGGGGAGCCTTCTCAAGGTGAAGACTCAAAAGAGGAGCCTTCTCAAGGGGAGACTTCTCAAGGGGAGACTTCGCAGGGAAGGTCTTTTGAAGAGGCAGGTTTATCTTTGGGAGAGGATTTCGTAGAATCAATTTCTTCAGAGGATTCCGGTGTTGGAGATTTTTCTAGTATGATGGGGTCCTATTTCCTGGATAAGATGAAGGTCGAGGAGGAGGACTTGGAGCAAGGGGAGGCCCTTTGGTATCCTTACGATGCCTCACTGGATGAGTTTTTGTATGTCCAACCGTCAAAGGATGGAAAGGCATACGATGCGGATAAGGTGAAGAGGATCCTCCGTGAGGTGCGGAAAGACACAAGTTTTCTTCGGTCAAGGCTGAGGAAAGTTTTCCGGTCCTTGGAAATGGTTACGACTCTACACGGGGTTCGTACCGGATCTTCGTTATCGGATCGTATGATGGTTGATAGTTATTGTGCCTTGAGAGGGGGGGAGATTCCTGACCGGGCCTATTGCCGTCCTGAGGAAACAATTGATAGTACGGTCGCTGTAGCTATGGTTATGGACCAGTCAGGTTCTATGAAAGGGGTGAAGGAGAAGGCTACAGCTATTCTTTTATCCTTAGCGGATCCTCTCTCCCAACTTCGTTGTGCTGTACAAGTGGTTGGATTCAGGACCGGGAAGGACCCCTCCTATTCTGTTGATTCATGGAATGAAAAGCAGGAAGGGGGGGTCTCTGACGACACTCGGAAGAATCCAGTCCCTCAGGTATATCATCGGTGTCATGGTGTCACCCATGATATCTTTAAAACGTTTGAGGAGAGTTTCTCTCAGGTTCGTTGGCGTTTTGCAAACGTGAAAGCGGTTGGAATGACTCCTCTGGCGGACGGCCTCCAACTCGCTCTTTCAAGCCTTAATGAGAGAACGGAGGCTCATCGGATAATTTTTGTGTTTACTGATGGAAAGCCTGACCCCACTCATGAGCCTGTCATTCGTAGGCAGCTGCGGTTGGCAAAAAAGTGTGAGATACATGTTGTTGGAGTTGGGTTTGGTCAATTTTGCCGAGAGAGCATAAAGACCTTTGAAGATTACGTGTGGTCTGGAGAGGCGGGAGAGATTCCGAGACTAGTGGTAGCAAAATTGAGTGAACTTTTAGATTGGAAAACGTTGAGAAGAGGGGCGTCTAATAAAGAGTTTCGGTGGTCTCTGAGGTAACGCTGATTTTTATCCGGGTGAGAGAATGTCGGAGGAAGAAAAAAAGAAATATTTCCTAACCCTTTTAGATGAAGAGAGGGCTTCCGGAAAGCAGATGATGCGTTGCCAGTGCACTCGATGGTGTACTGTCCTTCTTTGGATTAAGTCCCCCGTGATAGTCTCTGGAGGGAAGACGTTTTCTTTTGCTTGTGGGGTTAGCAAAAAAATAATCTCTCAGGAAAATTTGGTGGCGGAGTCTTTAGAGAAAGATCGAGAGACTCGGGAGAGGTTGAGATTGGGGCCGAAGCCGGAACCGGAACCGAAGCCGGAACCGAAGCGGGAACCGAAGCCGGAACCGAAGCC
>Ga0114918_10001000_pt1 | contig 24949 bp, 22 predicted proteins | sample LantaG_FD_87015 | JGI IMG/M metagenome (GOLD analysis project Ga0114918, IMG submission 87015) | Deep subsurface microbial communities from Baltic Sea to uncover new lineages of life (NeLLi) - Landsort_02402 metaG | ecosystem: Environmental > Aquatic > Marine > Oceanic > Sediment | place...
GAGAGAGAGGGAGGGAGAGAGAAAGAGAGAGAGAGAGAGAGAGAACGGCGGGTGTAAAACGGAAGAGATGAAAAAAAAAAAAAACGAAAACGAAATCATTTTTCTCTTTTGCCCGCTCTGTGTTTCGCTCGTTCGTCGTCTCTTCGTCTCTGTTTTCGCCTTCGACTTCCCGTCTCACCCGCCATGTCTTCTTCCCATCAGGCTCCGAGGGTGCGCGTCTCTGTCTTCCTCTTTGCTGCCTCGCGAGTTGGAGGAAGTTGAGGTGCAGGAGGTGGAGGAGCAACGGGGCCGTTCACGGGGGCGGAGATCGGGGACATGCTTTGGGTGTCCCGGCGGGGGAGGGATCCAGTGCTGTTCCTGTGGGTGGAGAAGCAGCTGTGAGGCGGCGGAGAAGCGGGAGCAGCGGTGGCGGGATGAAGGAAAAAAGAATGCAACTGAGAAATGTTTTTGTTTTTGTTATTTTATTTTCCATCGTTTCTTTTTTTTTAATTTACACTCGCCCCCCCTCTCTCTCCGACGCCTTCTCCAGCGCCGCCGCGAGCCTCACGACCTGAGCGGCCACGGTGAACGGCAGAGCAGCGCGTGAGGCGCCGCCGTTGTACTCGTCGCTCCCTTCATTTGTTCTTTCACTTCCACCTCCTCTTCCTCCGAACGCCAAGAAGCGGGCCCGCTCCGCGCGCGGGTGCGCCCTCCCGAGCGCGTTCCCGAGCAGCGCTGCGGCCCTCGCAGAGGCTTGCGCCGCGGCGCGAGCGATGGAGAAGGCTGCTTCTGCTGTTGCCGCTACAGCTGTGCTGTCGTTGTTGTTTTCATTTTTCCTCCTCAGCGCTTCTCGGAGCAGGAGAGCCTCGAGCTCTCGCTGTCCTTCTCGCTCTTCTTCCGTCGCCTCCGCCGCATCCGCCGCCGCTTCTGGGATCTCTGCGAGGAGCCGGAGGAGCTGAGTATGGTTCTTTGAGCGATCCGACGGAAGCGCACGAGCGGCTGCCGCTCGCACCGACTCGAAGAGCCGCGGGTGGGGCGGAGGACCGGCGAAGGGAAAGAGAGGTGGGTTTGTCGTCGTCGTCGCCGCAGTTTCCGTCGTTCCTCCTCCACTTCCTCCTCCTCCTCGTCCCAGCGCCTCACCCGCGGCCTCCACCAGCGAACTCGCGCAGGCAGCCCATGATTCGCCACATGATTCGATCACAGCCGTTTCTCCACGAGCGAGGAGCTTCTCTCCCGAAAGGCAGGCCCGCAAGGAGGAAGAAAAGAGAACCGCCCTTCTCGCTGCTGAGGTTTCCGCTTCCGTCGCTGCTCCTCCCTCGCTCATCTCCGCGTCTGTTGGTCCTTCCTCTTCCTCTTCTTGTTTCTCCTCCAGCGAACACCTCTCGCATTCGCACCGGAAACAGCGAGTCTCTGCCAGGAGGTGCCTCCTCTCTGCGAGCGGGAACAGCGCCCCACTTCCGCCGTCGAGGTAACAAATTGTCACCTCGTCCCCCTTCCGCAGGTCCCGAAGAGCCCTGAGGGAGATCTTGCCTTTCGAGCGCGTCGATAACGAGGCCGAGGGGCGGCAGGAGTGGTTGGCCCGAGCGGCGAAGGCGAAGACGGCGAGTGGGAGGGGATCGGAGGAGTCTTCGCTTTCTTCTTCTTCAACCTTTGACCGCTTGGCACAGACACTTTCTTCGATCGATTCGTCCTCGTCGCAGAAGCGGAGCTCCAAGGAGTTGACGACGGCGGCGCACAGGGCAGCAGAGACAGCCTGCATAATCGTCTCGAAGGGGAAGGAAGGCGGCGGCGGCGAAGAAGAAGAAGAGCTGTCTTTATCCTTTTCCTTCTTTGCGGAGTCGAACAGCAGCGTTGCCTCGAGCGCCCTCGCAGCGAGCTCCGCGGCGCGCCTCATCCCCGCTTCGCGCTTCCCCTCGCCGTTCAGGATCTCGTCCCCGTGGGTCACCAGCGGCCCGGCGGAGGGGGGCCTGGCGCGGAGGAGTCGCAGGGCGAGGCAGGCCTCGCGCAAGAAAGGAAGAGGAAATGGAGGAGGAGGAGTTGTGTTCTTCTCTTCCTCTTCTTCTTTCTCTTGTCCCACTAACGCTGCTCTCCTCAGGAGCTCGCACTCGCCGCTGCAGGAGTGTGCGTCTCCGTCCTCCTTCTCGCAGTTCGAGTCGCAGTAGCTGGCCGACCGGCACTTGCGGCAGGTGCTGACGCGGGAGGGAGCGCGCAGCGAGAGCAGCGAGAGGCAGCGGCGGCAGCGCTGTCGAGGTCGTCGTCGAGAGTTTCGAGTGTTTCGATCTCGATTGCTGTTACTAGCCAGCGCCACGGCCAGAGGCCTCTCCGTCAGCAGCGCCGCTCCGGCTGGAGCGTCGCGGGTGGTTCGAAGCCCAAGCCCATGCGTCGGGGTCTCGAAGAGCTCGAGCCAGGGAGGCTGCGACGACGAAGACGCCATTCGATCATCAAAGAGAGAGAAGTTTTTCAAAATGGAAAAAATGATTTCTTCCCTTCTTTTTTCCAAAATTGGGTTTTTTTACATAAAGTCCTCCTCGAACGCCGCGGCGCTCTCGTACTTCGCCGCCACCTCCGCCGGCGTCGTCATCGAATCCGCACTGAGCAGCGTGTCGTAGCTCCGCGCCTCCTTCGCCGCCAGAGCGGCCGCGGCAGCGGCCTTTTCTTCCACCTTCCTCGCCGCCGCCGCGGCCTTCCTCGCCCTCACGACTTCGAGCTCGAACGCCTCTTTTTCTCCGGCCAGGTCGGGCTTCGCCACCTCCCTGCGTGTCTTTTCGATGCGTTTGACGGCGTCGCGGTCGGTCTTGATGTTTTTCTCGAGGCGGATGGCGGCGGCGGAGTTGTCGCGGAAGCCCACCTGGAGTTTTTTTTTTTTTTTTAAGTTTTGAATTTCGAGTCAGTTTTTTTGAACCCCCTTCTTTCTCAACGATCCATCAAAACCCCCCAGAGACGAAGTACATCGCAATCTTCTCCTCACCTGCCCCGTGTCCATCCTGTAGTTCTTGAGGAGGTTCGGCGCCGGGGTGTACACGACGTCGACGGTCGCGGCTTTGCTGCCCGAAATGCTGTTGTGCTTGACGAGCTGGCAGCAGTCGGCCAGGACCTGCTTGGGGATCTCGTGCCAGGGTCGAGGGAGAGGCGGCGACGGCGGTGACTCTTCTCCTGATGCTCCTCCTCTGCCGCTCGGAGAGGGGGCGGCGGCGGTGTCGGCCCCCTTGCCTGGCTTGGCCGACGCGACGACGGCCGGAGGGAAGAGCGAGGCCGGCGGGCGAAGGTAGACGTGCGCCGAGCTCATGTCCTCGACGTGGAACCAGATGTCGTGCGGTAAAGCGTGTGCGATCAGGTTCTCGTTCTCGTGCTTGTCGCGGCCCTGGTGGCGGAAGGCGGAAGGCGGAGGGAGTTGGGGTTGGAGGAAGAAGGTCGAGGTTGAGGTCGAGAGAGAGGTTGAGAGAGAGCCGTCGCCGTTCGATTGCCTCTCTTCTTCTTCTCTTCTCTTTCTCTCTTCTCTCCTCGCTCCATGCTTCATATTTCCGCCGTGCTCCTCACCATGTAGACGACCCACTTCTCTCCGCCCTCGGGGGCGTCGATGTCGAAGTAGAAGACCATTGCCGGGAAGTGGGAGAGAGAGAATGAGAGAGCTAGTACTGTTTGTTTTCTTTCTTTCGCTTTTTGTTCGATTTCTGCATTAAAAACTCGCTCACTTTTTCCGAACCGAAAAAAAAAACGTAATTGAAAACAAAAAAAAAATTGAAAGAAAGATGGCGCCTTTCAGGGCCTCTGTCGCCGCCTCCGCGGCTCTCCTTCTTCTTCTCTCCGCATCCGCTATCTCCGTCGCCCTCTCTGCCGAAGCCCCGGCACCAGTCGCCTTCAGGGCGGACGACGGCGTCGTCTCCATCTCGAGCCCCGAGGAGTTTGCCGAAGCGATCTCGCGCTCGCGGAAGGCATCGATCGTCTATTTCTACCTCCCGCGCTGCCCCGCCTGCGCGCAGACCAAATCCGTGCTGCTTACCGCGGCGAACAAGCTCGAAGTGAGTCGTTGAGTCGTCAATTGTGATCGATAGAGAGAGAGAGAGAGAGAGAGAGGGAGAGACGAGAAGAGGAGAAAAGAGAGAGAGAGAAAGAGGCGAAAGAGACCAATCGGAGCATTTCGAAACTCCATCGCAATCCCTGACCTTCTCTTTTCTCTCTTCCCGCCACAAACAACCTCCACCCCATCACTCCAGGGCCTCGCCACCGTAGCCGCCGTCGACTGCTCCGACAAGCAGAACCAGCCCCTGTGCGCGGAGCACGTGAAAGTCGGTTACCCGACCTTCAAGGCCTTTGGCGCAATCCCTCAAAGCAACCCGTACACCGGCGTCCCTTTCAAGGAAGGCAAAGTCATTGAAAAGCAGCCGCTGCTGCCCAAGCACCTGGTGGAGGCGACGCTCGCCGGTCTGCCGGAGTCGCTGGTGACTTTCGCTCCCGACCTGAAGGCCCTGGAGGCCGCGCGGACCGGGGCGAAGGAGAAGGCTCTCCCTCTCGCCGTGCTCTTCACCTCGAAGGCAAAGGCCCCGCCTCTCTTCCGCGCCGTGGCTGCCGAGCTCCAGGGGAGAGCAGCGTTCGTCGCCGCTTCCTCGAAGGAGGAAGCGGTCGCCGAGAGCCTCTTCGGGGAGAACGAAGAGGAGAAGAAGGCTCCGGCGCTGTTTGTCGAGACGCTGCCGAGCGAAGACGAGGAAGACAAGGTGAAAGGGAAGAAGAAGACGAAGGCGAAGAAAGCTAAAACTTCTGCCTCGTCTTCTTCCACTCGCCTCCGCCACGCCGGGCCACTGACCTTCGACGCCATGAAAATGTTCTTGCTCCCGCACGCCGTCTCTGCCGTGGAGGCCGAGGGGAGCGACGGAAGCGGGACTTCCTCTGCTTCCGCGAGCGACGACGACCGCGCGACGCCCAAGGTCGTCGAGACAATCTCGGACGAGGCCGCGCTCGAAGGCGTCCTCTCCCGCGCCTCGGCGACGCTGCTTGCGTTCTTCGACTCGCAGGGGAAGGAGAAGGCGTGTTCTGCTGCATTAGAGGCTTTCAACGCCGCCGCCGTGGAGCTGGGCCCCCTCTCACGCGCCGCGGCCGTCGACGTCTTTTCGTCGAAGAAAACCAAATCTTCTCTTCCCGCTGCCGCCGTCGAACAGTTCCTCCAGAAGCCCGGAGGTGGCCCCGTGGACGGCGCCGCCTTCTCTGCGAAGCCCTGCGACCTCCAGATCGTGGGGGTCCCCGCCGGAAACGACAAGGGGGAACCGGACGAATGGTCTGTCCTGCTCAAGTCCGAGAAGCAGCAAAAGGAGGACAAGAAAACCAAGGATCAACCTTCCTGGGCCTCCTCCCGCGCCCTCTCCCGCTTCATCACCGCGACCTTCCCTCCGACAGCAATGCCCGTCGAGAGCGAGCAGGCCATGGCGGCGATGATGACCCCCCCGGACGCCCCGCCGAGGACCCCGGGCTCCACAGCCCCGGTCAAGCTCCGGCCCGTCGCTCTTTTGTTCTCTGACAAAAACACGATCCCTCCTTTGATGCACGCGCTCGCCACCAACTTCGGGCCCCTGGGTTTTGGTGTGGGCGTCGTCCCTGCCTCGGCCGAGGCGATGCGCAAGCAGTTCAGGGTCGAGAAGGTCCCCTCGCTGGTGCTCGCGTACATGCCTCCCCCGGAGATGACCAAGGGTCAGAAAAAGGGCCAAGACCTCCCGCAAGGATCGCTTGCGGTTCAAGGCTACCGCGGTCCGATCAAGTACGCCCTGCTGGACTCCTGGCTGAGGATGGCAGCGCCGCACGTGGGCGTCGACTTGCCCGAGGACGCGACGGCGAGCGCCGCCGCGGGCTTGCTCCGAGGAGTCGGAGTCGGAGTCGGAGGAGGCCGGAATGACGACAAGAGGAAAACCGTCGACGACAGCTCCCTGCCCGAGATCGAACAGGCTCTTTTACCCGGAGACCTCGCCAAAATCTGCCCTCCGGACTCCAAGGTGCTGTGCGTCGTGGTGGGACTGCGCGGAGGCGGGGACCCCAAAAGGACCAGGGACGCAGAAGCCCTGCTGGCGGCGAAGCGGGTCGCAGCGAGGTGGAGCGAGCAGCCGCTGGCCTTTGTCGCCGTCGACGCCTCCTCCTCCTCGTCTGCTTCGAAAGCCGGAGGCAGCGGCAGGGCCGCGTTGTCTTCTCTGGGCGTCGACCCCGACGACGCCCCCACGGCGGCGATCTACTCCCCGTCCAAGCTGCGCTCGATCCCGCTGCCGGCCGAGGGCAAGGACGGCGAGCCGCAGAAGCTCGACGAGAGGTCGCTCAACCTGCTCCTCGACTCGGTCTTCACTGGAAGGGCCGTGACGAGGCCGGTGGCCTCCCGCCCCGAGATCGAAAAGGCAGCAGCAGTTGGTGATGATGCTGACGACGACGACGAAGACAACGAAAGCTCTTCTGCTCCCAAGATTGACGTCGAGGCCGCGCTGAAGAAGAGCCTGAAGAAGGACTCGACGGGATCTCGCGAGGAGCTGTAAAAAGAGAAAGAAAAACTTAAACGGGAAAATGAAACAAAAAAAACGAGTTGAAAATAAAAAAACATTTATTTTGCTTTCCTTACACTCTCTCTCTTTCTTTTCTCTCTACCTTGCCCCCTCGACCGCCTTCCTCGCCAGCTCCATCACCTGCTCGTCGGTGGGGGCGTCCCCGAAGGTCGTCTCCTGGAACCCGCCGAAGATTTCTAACTTTCCACCCTGCTTTTCGCTCGTGGTGACAGCGAGCAGCCCACCCAACAAGAGCCCGTCACCGATCAGGTTGTGCTCCGTGACGGTCTTCTTGGCCTCCTTGGCGTTGGCCCAGACCCTCGAGAACGGGTTGATAAACGCTAACAACGACCCTTTACGCAGCGTGCCGTTGCCCAGGGCGGTGAAAAGAGCTTTGGTCTCGTCCAGGTAGACTTTCAAAGGTGCCCTCCAAAAGTCTTTCACGAACGCGTCGATCTCGGCAGGCATCCACGCGTTGGCGACGCAGATGATGGGGACGCCGAGCTCTGTTTCGAGTTTTGGGGCTAAGGCGGCGAGGCGGAGGGCGGTGGCGCGGCAGAGGATGCAGCCGGGGCGGCGGAGGCAGTAGACAAGCACCGTGGTCGTCGAGGTTTTCGTTTTCGACGACGACGACGAAGAAGCTGCGGCGGCGATGATGACATTGCCTGCTTTGACGCTCTTAGCGACGCTCTGAGAGGGCTCAATTGCTCCTTCCAGGGGTCCCTCGCGGAGCATGGCGTCCGAAGGGAACTCTGGGAATGGCGCAGCGAGCTGGGTTGCCATCTTTTTTAGAGGAGAGAGAGAGCGGGGAAAGAAGGAACGAGTTCGAGCAGATCGGTTGGAAACGTTGTGGCGTTTTTTCGGGTTTTTTTAGTGTTTCGTGATGTTCCTTTCATCCTTCACCCTCCTCCTCCTCCACTCAAAATTCCGCATGAACTCAAAGACCTGGGACAAAACAAAAAAATGGGACAATTACACAAAAAAGTGCTGATAACTACGCGGACAGAAATCATCATCAAAACTTTGAAGCTCTTTTTCTGAAAACTCTTCTGAAATCTCACCTCACTTCTCTCACCTCCAGCAGCGCCGTCGCGGCCTCGACCAGCCGCGGGGGCCAGTGCCTCTCGTTCCTCAACCACTCGACGTCCTTGTACCTCGGGTCGTCAACGCGGCTCCACTCCCCCTCGGCCTCGGCCCTGTCGCCGGAGTTCCACAAAATCCCGGCAGCGGCTGCCCTCGCCTCGTCAAAGTTGGGGAACCTTCGGTTCAATCTTTTGAGCTCCTTGAGCGCAGCCTTGTCATCGTCTCCGGCAGCAAATAACGCCACGGCCCTGTTGGCAGCCGCGAAGGAGAAGCTGGGAGCCAGCGACACGGCTTTACCAAAAGAGTCAGCCGCCTCGCGGTATATCTTTTTCGCTTTCGCGGCGTCGCTGGCGTCGCCCGTCGCCTCGAGTTTCGTCGCCTCCAAAATAAAAACGTTGCCCAGGTTGTTGAAGGGGCTCGCGTCTTTCCCGCCCGTGGCCTCGATCACGGCCCTGTAGTCCCTCGCGGCCTCCTCGAGCCTGCCGCTGTTTTCGAGAACGACGCCCCTGTTCAGGACCGGGTCGACAGCCCAGGGGGTCAGCTCGATGGCTCGGTCCAGGTCCTTCAAGGCCTCGTCGGCCCTTCCGGCCCGCACCCTGGCGTTGCCTCTGTTGCCGTAGGCTCGCGAGACGATCTCCGGAGCCCAGGGGGCCGGCGCGGAGTCCGAGTAGGGCTCCTGGGCGTCGCTTGACGAGGCAACATTATTCAAAAAGGGCTCGAAGCGGGAGATGACCTGCGACCAGAGCCTTTCTTCTTCGTCGAGCGACTCGGCGTTCAGCGCGAGCTGCAACGCGTTGGCCGCCTCTCGCAGCCGAGGGTCGTTTGCGTCGTAGGAGAGCGGGTCCGGGCGTAAGGAAGGGGTGATGGTGACCGCCGCGACGGATCGGGAGGAGGAGAGGAAGGCGAGGGCGCTGGGAGGGGTCGAGGTTGTTGCTGCAGCGAGGAAGAAGGAAGCAAAGAGAGCAGCGCGGCGAGAGATCGTCGGCGTTGGCGTCGTGGTCGACTGATTCGAAGCGGCGCGCTCGGCACCAGCTTTGGGCGTTTGGCGATCTGGGATTGCGCTTGTAAGGACTGGGTGGAGTGCTTGAGAGCCTCTGCGGGTTTGATTGTGCCTGGAAGGAGAGTGCCGGTGAAGGCGCGGTTGCGAAATCGCTATCATCATTTCTTGTTTTTTTCAGAGATCGAAGGGGAAGTGAAATTTAGTTTTAGTTTTTTTTTACTAGCACCCCGCAATGCCCTAGGAAAAAGCGCGCCGAGTCTCCGTATGTGCGGCCGCAGCAGCTTCGTCCTCTCGCCGGAGGAGGTCGAGGCTCTGTACACTCGCGTTGCCTCGAATCGAAATGCGACGACGACAAAGAAAAGGCCGCAGCAAAGAGGAGAAGGAGGAAGCGAAGAGCGACATCGGCTAGCGTTGCCCCTCGACCTCGACCCTCTCTCGTCTTCCTCCTACCGCCGTTCGCCCAACGTCGCCCCGACTTCGACGCTGCCGGTCCTCTCCATACGAGGAGACTCCAACGACGACGCCGATGGTTTACCTTTTCTCATCGAGATCATGAAGTGGGGAATCGCCACAAACTCTCTGACCCTGCCCTTGGTAATCAACGCCCGCTCTGAGACCGCCGCTTCCTCCCCTTTCTCGCGCCTGCTCTCTTCCGCTCGCGGCAGGGGCGTCGTCGCCGCTGACGGCTACTACGAGTGGGAGGCAAAGAGCAAACAGCCATATTTCGTCTACAGGAGGGACGGAGCGCCGATGCTGCTCGCGGTGCTGGTAGAGAGGAAAGGAAGAGGAGGAGGAAGAGGAGGAAAGAACGACGGAGAACAAGAACAAGAACAAAAGCAGAAGCCTTGCTTTGTTATCTTGACGCGCTCACCACCAAAAGCCCTGCGCTGGCTCCACGACCGCTGCCCCTGCATCTTGCCCAACGATGAGACGGCGAGAGAATGGCTGAGCTTGGGGTCCGGGGAGGCGGCGAGAGAGGCATCTGCAGAGCTTCTGTCGAGGGCAGGCGCTTTGTTCGAAGGCGAAGAAGAAAAGGAAGAAAAGAAGCAAAACCTTTCTCCGCTGCTTTCATGGCATCCAGTGACGAAGGAGATAGGGAGGACCTCGTACCAACGCGCGGATGCAAGCAAGGACGTGCGGCACGGCGGGATCGCTTCTCTGTTTGGGAAGGCGAGGGAGAAGCAGAAGGAAGAAGTGGAAGTGGAAGTGGGAGAAGAAGAAGAAGAAGAACAAGAACAAGAAGAAGAAGAGAAGAAGGAGATCCCGAGTTGCTTGCCTCCTTCGACTACTCTTCATTCGGGAGTGAAACGGACGCCGAATCAGATGCAGCTGCTGCAACCGTCCAAGAAGGCGAAGAAAGCGGTGGCGCCTCTGGACAGGGGCCAGCGCTCGCTCGACTCCTACCTGTCGCCGAAGAAGGAAGAGGAGAAACCTTGAGCGTCTTGGCTCTCTCTCTGTTTCTTTCTCTTTCTCTTTCTCTTTTTTTTGTATGTGATAAAAGCACTGAGTAACAAATGTAAAACTGAAGCAATAATACTATACAGCGGCGCGAGAAAAGGGAGAGAGAAGAAAGGAAAAGGAAACGGACAAAAACAACACTTCTCAACGAAACGCTGCCCCGCTCCGCAAGTCCCTGTACAGCTCGGTCGCGTCCTTGGACCTCGCGCAGGCCAGGCAGAAGGCCTCGAGCTCCATCCGCGACGCGGGCTCGCCCAGCCGCTGCCTCTCCCGCGGCGAGGAGCGGAGCAGGGAGCGGACGAGGGCGACGGCGAGGCGGATCGCGACGAAATTCTCGGCTTCGTTTTGTGTTGGCGTCGAAGTTGTTGTCGTCGTCGAAGGCGCCGATGGTTCACCGAGAGCCGTAGCTGCTGCTGGCCCCGATAAAGGTGACGGATGCTGTTGTTGCGGCTGCGCCGCCTGCAGGGCGTGCGAGACCGCGGCGCGGGCGAAAGAGGGCGGAGGCAGCAAGTTGGTTTCGGTCAGAGCACAGGAGGAACGCCGAGAAGAAGAAGAAGAAGAAGAAGAAGACGCGAAAGCAGCAGCAGCAGCAGCCTCTGCGGCTCCCCCTCCCTTTGATGCCAGCCTCGACGCCGCCTCTGCCCACTGGATGGTCACCGGCGCTTGCAGGAAGGCCTCGAGCCACGCCGAGGCCAGTGGCGAAGCCTCGAAGAGCGAGAGATCTGGAGGGAGCTGGTCTGATCCTGTCGCTGCTGCTGCCGTTGCCGTGGCGGCGGCGACCGCGGCAGCCGCGGCGACTAGAGGGGAAGCCTTCGCGACCTTGGCGAGAGCTTCCGCTCCCTGCTTCTCCAGCAGGTTCTTGCACGCAGCGACCGATCCTTCTAGCTCATGTTCGAAGAGCCTCATCGCGAGGGCAGCGTCGGCGTGCGGCAGCGGCTGGACGCCAGAGGACGAGGTCGAGGTCGAGGTTATTCGTCGGAGCATCGCGGCGAGTGGCGTCGCCGACGCCGCCGCAGGTGCGCCTCCGAGCACGGTGAATCCGGCGGTCCCTTCATCGCTGTTCTTCCCTGAAGAGGGCAGGACCCACCACGGCTCGTCGTCGTCGCGCGGGAGTCGCGGCGGCAGAGGGAGCAGGGAAGACGCTGCTGCCGCTGCTTGAGACGATGACTCTTCCATCGAAAGAGGAGTGATCGATTGAACAACCATCGTTTCGCTCACTTTTTTTTCTCTATCTCTCTTTTCGATGCGTCCTCGAGGAGCTCCCCCGGCAAATGCGCCCGTCGCATCAACTTCTCGGTGCTTCTCGGGCCATGTAGCTGCGTCTCGTCCGCATGCTTCTGCATCGAAAGCAGCACCGTCGGGCCTTCCACCGCGCCAGCGAAAGGCTCAATTCCTTCGACAACACAATTCGATGTCAATGATGCCATCAAACCCTTCTTCATCAACGGCTCTCAGCGCCTCGTGGGTCGACTACATCCCGCGCATCGTCGAAAACATCCCGCGGAGGGTACCGGCGGCTACGCAGGACGCCCTCCAGCGAGCGACAGACGGGACTTCCGGAGCCTCCTCCGGGAACGGCATCGGCGGCGTCAGCTCCATCGTCGACGTCGGCGGCGCGGTCGACGCGCTGCGCCGCCTGGTCTTCCCGGAGTCTCTCGCGGCCCCCTCGGACCTGACGCTGCCCGTGGTGATCTTCGGCGCGCTGGGCGTGGGGCTGGCGCTGGAGCTGGCTACGCTGGTGCTCAAGGCCGTGGACGGAGGAGGAGAAGGTACCGGGAGTGGAAACAGAGGGAGCGAAGCGGCTCCGCCGGTCGACGCCCCTATCGTCCCTCCGACTTCTCCTCCGACTTCGTCTTCTTCTTCTGCTCGCTCTTCCGCCAAGGCCCCTACAACGCCCTCCCGGGCCCAGATCGAGGCCGAGCGCGTCAGGCTGCGGGACAGGATCGTGGCGGAGAGGTACCGCGGCTTAACCTGGCTCGCGGCAGCGACGGCCGCGGCGCTGTTCACCGCGGGCTTGATGAGCGGGCCCACGGCGCTGAGGCCTTGATTTCGATTCTGTTTCTGTTTCGTGTTCTTCGTATCCTTCGCTGTGTAAAATGAACTCTTTCTAAGTTGGAATTTTTCAAAAGAGAAGCGGGAAGAGAGAGAAGGAGGGCGACGGAAGAGGGAGGTCGAGGCCGAGAGTGTTTCTTCTCTTTCTCTCCCTCTTCTTCGCCCTTCCTCTCTCTCTTTTCACAATCAATTCTCTCTTCCGCTCTTCTCTCTGCGCGTCTCTTTTCGAGCAGCGACTAGGCCCCTAGCTCTTTTCTCCCTCTCTCCCTCTCTCTCCTGCCCGCGTTTGACGCACAGCTGCAGAGTGCGCGCGAGAGAGAGGCAGAGAGCGCTCCTGGAGAAGGGGAGAAGAAAAGGAAGAACTCGTTCGACCGTCGTCTGTCGTCGATCGCCGACTCTCCTCTCTCTCTGTGAAAGATGGGCGACCGCGACGGAGGCGGCGGCGCCGCCGAGAGCTACGCCCGCAAGCGTCAGTATGACTACACCGCGGTACGTTTCCGTCTGTGTGTGGTATCGTGGATCTGGCGCGCAGAGGCCAGCGTGCAGCAGCAGGGCGCGAGCGAAAGCGAGAAAACCAGATTCGACGTCGACGTCGACGCCTCTTGCCGGCCAATGCAAATGTTTTTTCGCCGGCCCTATTCTCCCTCTCCAAGCCCGCGCTACAGCCTCTCTCTTCTGACGAGAGGCACCTGTCGACTGTTTTCTATCTCACGGAGTCAAAGAGAGTGCACGCAGAAGCGTGTATGCCGCTGGAACACAGCCAAGCCAGATGGTTTGTTTGGAGCCGTCGTCGCCGTCGAAATCGACCTCCCTCTTCTTCTCAACTCTCTTCTCACCTCTCTCCCTTCTTCCACCCCAACCAACCCCAACCACACCAATTAGAACTCAAACCTGGTCCTCGCCGCCGAGAAGCGTGGTAGGTCCGGCGCCGAGCCCTCTGGCGTCCCGGAGACCCTGGCCGGCCGCCTCTCCAAGATGGGGGACCGCGTCTCGTTCGCCAAGCCCGAGAAGCCGAGCGCCGACGACGAGGCCTCGAAGAGGAAGAAGCGCCGCGGCGGCGGCGCTGGTGGAGACGGGGTCGACTACGACCTGACCGTGGCGCGAGGCAGAGCGGGAGGCGGCGGCGACGCCATCAACGCTGCCGGCGGCTTTCTGGACGCCGCGGCCGCAGCCGGGAGCTACGTGCCCCGCACCCGTGCCACCGCCGACGCCTTTGCCGCCCTGCTCTCTGTCGTCCGGTCGCAGTTCGGCGACCAGCCCGCCGACATCCTCCACGGCGCCGCAGAAGAGGTTCTGGCTGTGTTGAAGGACGACTCCAGGCCCGAGTCTGCCAAGCAGGACGAGGTCGAGGCACTGGTTGGGGTCTTGGGCCCGGAGAGGTTTGCCCAGGTCGTCGCGCTCGGCAGGCTCGTCACCGACTTTGTGCCCTCCGATCTCGACAACGAAGGCGGCGCTGCGCAGGGTGTTCGCGGTGGAGACGCCTCTCTCGCCGCCGCGGCCGCTGCTGCTAATGATGATGGAGACGGGGGCCTCGACGACGAGATCGGCGTCGCCGTCGAGTTCGAAGGGGAGTCGTCCGACGACGACGACGGCGGCGGCGAGGGCGGTGGAGGGCTCCGCGGCGGGGAGACGAACGTGGTGGTCGAGGTCGAGACCGACGACGACGAAGACGACGAGGGTGCTGCCGTCCGCGTCGGCGGCGGAGACGGTCCTTCTGGTACCGCTACGGACCCCGCTTCGGCCTCGGGAGGCTCCGGTGTGGCTGCCCACGACGTCGACGCCCACTGGCTGCAGCGCCGGGTCTCGTCGGCGTTCGCCGGCGCGCTCGACGCCTCGGCCGCGCAGCAGCTCGCCGACCGCGCCTACGCCTTACTGGCCGACTCGAACTTACCCGAACGCGAGGCAGAGAACGCGCTGGTTGCTTTGTTGGACTTCGACAAGTTCGACCTGGTCCGCGCGCTGCTGAAGGACCGAGCGAAGATAGTCTGGTGCGTCGCGCTGGCCAGGGCGCGGACCGCCGACGAGCGCGCGGCGGTGGAGGCCGCCGCCGCTGCGTCCGAAGGAGGGGCACGGGTGCTGGCCGAGCTGGCCGCGGCGTCGCGCCTTTCTGCCAAGGACAGGCAGGCCGCGGCGGAGAGGAAGATCAGGGAGGAGGCGCGGGCGATCAATGGCGGAGGTGACGGAGAGGGAGAGGTCGATGCTGCCGCTGCTGCCGCTGCTTCTTCTTCAGCGTCTCGCAGGCACGAAATCGACCTCGACTCCCTGGCCTTCACCGCCGGGGCCCACACCATGACCAACAAGCGCTGCGACCTCCCGCAGGGCTCCTACCGCACCGCCTTCAAGGGCTACGAGGAGGTCCACGTCCCGGCCCCGGCTCCTCCCGCCTTCACGGCCGGAGAGAAGCTTATCCCGATCGACGCGCTGCCTTCGTGGGCGAGGCTCGCGTTTGCCGGGATGAAGTCTCTGAATCGGATCCAGTCCCGCGTGTGCGACGCCGCTCTGTACGGCTCTGGCAACCTGCTGATGTGCGCTCCTACGGGGGCCGGGAAGACCAACGTGGCGATGCTGACGATGCTGCAGGTGATCGGGCTACACCGGCGGAAGGAGAAGGAGAGCAACGCCGACAACGACGACGGGTCGAAACCTTCCTCTTCCGCTTCTGCTGTCGCCGTCGACATCTCGGCCTTCAAGATCGTCTACGTCGCCCCAATGAAGGCGCTGGTCTCGGAGCAGGTGGCCAACTTCTCCAAGAGGCTGGCGCCCTACGGCATCTCGGTCCGGGAGCTGACGGTGAGAGAGGAGTTTTTTTGGGAGTTTTTGTGTTTTTTTTTCGAGAGAGAGAGAGAGAAAGAGCGCGAGCGGGAAAAAACGAAAAAGCTAACTCTTCCTCTTTTATCTCTCCAACTCTTCTCCCCACCCCCAAACCAACAACAACCGAACTCACACTCAGGGAGACGCCAACCTCACCGCTGCGGAGCTCGCCGTCACGCAGGTCGTCGTCACCACGCCCGAAAAGTGGGACATCGTCACGCGCAAGGCCGGCGACGCGCGGTCTTTGACCAAACAGGTCAAGCTGGTAATCATCGACGAGATCCACCTGCTGCACGACTCCCGTGGACCCGTGCTGGAGTCGATCGTAGCCCGCACGCTGCGCACCGTCGAGGCGACGCAGGAGTCCGTGCGACTGGTGGGCCTGTCGGCGACGCTGCCGAATTACGAAGATGTCGCCAGCTTCCTCCGCGTCGACCCGAAGGAAGGGCTGTTCCACTTTGGCGGGGAGTTCAGGCCCTGCCCGCTGGCGCAGCAGTACATCGGTGTGACGGTGCGCAAGCCTCTGCAGCGCTTCCAGCTGATGAACGACATCTGCTACGAAAAGGTAAGAGAGAGAGAGAGTTGGAGAGAGAAAGAGAGAAAAGAGAAAAGAGAAGAAGTTTTTTGATGACGACGACGGCGGCAAACGAAGAAAAGAAAAAAAACTCACAACTTTCGAAACCTTTCCACACTCCTCCTCCAAACCAAAACACCAGATCATGGCCGGCGCAGGCAAGCACCAGGCCCTGGTCTTCGTCCACTCCCGCAAGGAGACCGCCAAGACCGCGCGCGCCCTCCGCGACAAGGCCGTGGCCGAGGGAACTCTTTCGAAGCTGATGAAGGAGTCCTCGGCGTCGCGCGAGATCCTGCAGGCCGAGGCCGCGACCTGCAAGGACGCCGCCCTCAGGGACTTGCTCCCCTGTGGCTTCGCCATCCACCACGCCGGGATGGCTCGCGCGGACCGCGCCCTCGTCGAGGACCTGTTCGCCGACGGCCACGTGCAAGTTTTGTGTTCGACGGCGACGCTGGCTTGGGGCGTCAACCTTCCCGCGCACACCGTCATCATCAAGGGAACGCAGGTCTATTCCCCCGACCAGGGCGGATGGACAGAGCTGTCTCCATTGGACGTGGGGCAGATGCTCGGGCGTGCGGGGAGGCCGCAGTACGACTCGCAGGGGGAAGGCATCATCATCACGGGCCACGCGCAGCTGCAGTTTTACCTTTCGTTGATAAACTCGCAGCTGCCCGTCGAGTCGCAGCTAGCGAGCTCGAGGCTCGCCGATGCGCTCAACGCCGAGGTGGTCTTGGGCACCATTTCTTCTCTCGGCGACGCCGCCTCCTGGCTGGGGTACACTTACCTGTACGTGCGCATGCTCTGCGCGCCCGCGCTGTACGGCGTGAATCCTGCCGACCTGGAGCCGGGGGGAGCGGACCCGAGGCTGCTCGGGAGGAGGCTCGACCTCGCGCACTCGGCGGCGCTTGCGCTCGACAGGGCCGGCCTACTGCGCTACGACCGCACCTCTGGGGCCTTGCACGCCACCGACGCGGGTCGCATCGCCGCGCACTACTACGTCTCGCACCAGTCGATCGCGGCCTACGCGTCGCACCTGAGGCCCTCGATGGGAGACATCGAGCTGCTGCGCGTGTTCTCACTGTCGTCCGAGTTCTCGAGGCTGGTCGTCCGCGACGAGGAGAAAGTCGAGCTGGCAAAGCTGCTCGAGAGGGTCCCGATCCCGATCAAGGAGCGGCTCGACGACCCCGCCGCCAAGGTCAACGCGCTGCTGCAGGCCTACGTCTCTCGCCTCAAGCTCGAAGGCCTGGCCCTGGGAGCCGACATGCAGTACGTGCGCGACTCGGCGGGCAGGCTGACGCGCTGCCTGTTCGAGCTCTGCCTGCGGCGGGGCTGGGCGCGGCTCGCCGCGGCGGCGCTGCAGCTGGCCAAGTGCGTCGGGCGCCGCGCCTGGGGATGCCAGTCCCCGCTGAGGCAGTTCAAGGGCGTGCTCCCTGACGTCGTCGCAAGGCTCGAGAGGAAGGACGTGCCCTGGGAGAGGTACCACGACCTGACGCCGGCGGAGCTGGGCGAGCTCGTTCGAGCTCCCAAAGCGGGGAAAGCGCTCCACCGGCTCGTGCACGCGTTTCCTAGGCTCGAGCTCTCGGCCTCTGTGCAGCCGATCACGCGGTCTGTGCTGAAAGTCGACCTGACGCTGACCCCGGACTTCACCTGGGACGCCGCGGCGCTGGGGATGATGGTGATGACGGGGTCCGGTACCGCGGCGGCAGCGACGGAAAAAAACAAGACCGCCGGCGCGCTCGGGTGGTGGGTGCTAGTCGAGGACGCCGACGGCGAGGTCTTGCTCCATCATCAGTACTTTGTGCTCCGCGGCTCGCAGGCAGACAGGGAGCACTCGCTGACCTTCACTGTGCCCGTCTCCGACTCCCCGCTGCCACCGCAGTACTTCGTTCGTGTTGTCGCAGACCAGTGGCTGGGGGCCGAAGCGACGCTGCCGCTGTCGTTCAGGCACCTGGTGCTCCCGGAGCGCTTCCCTCCGCCGACCGAGCTCTTGGATCTGACGCCGCTCCCTCCCTCGGCGCTCCGGGCGCCCAAATACGAGCAGGCCTTTTTCGGAAACTGGAAGCTGTTCAACCCGGTCCAGACCCAGGCCTTCGCTTCTCTGTCCGGTGGGGATGCCGCGGTGCTGGTTTGTGCGCCTCCGGGTTCGGGAAAGACGGCCTGCGCCGAGGTGGCGCTGGTGAGGATGCTCTGCCGCCGAGACGCCGCGGCGGTCGAGGCGAAAGCCGCCTCCGCGAAAGCCAAAGCCGCCGGTAGCAAGAAAGTCCCGAAGCCGTTCCGGCACAGGGCTGTCTGTCTTGTCCCTCACGAGGGGCTCGCTGCTGAGAGGTTTGCGGACTGGAAGCAGAAGCTGTCTCCCCTGGGCGTGGCCGTCTCGGAGCTGACCGGCGACGGGCCGGCGGACCTCAAGGTGCTCGAGGCGTCCGACGTCGTCGTCTCGACGCCCGAGCGCTTCGACGCTCTTTCGCGGAGGTGGAAGCAGCGCCGCGCCGTCCGCGAGCTCTCGCTCGTTATCGCCGACGACCTGCACCTCCTTGATGGACCCCGAGGCCCGGCCTACGAGGTCGTGCTGTCGAGGCTGAGGTACATCGCGGCCACGCAGCAGCAGGAGGAGAAGGAGAAAGATGGGAAAGCGCCTTCTTCCCACCCGCCGACGCGCTTTGTCGGGCTTGCCGCCTCGCTCGCCAACGCGCGCGACGTCGGCGAGTGGCTCGGCGCCAAGGCCGGATCGGGCATATTCGCGTTCGCCCCCTCGGCCAGGCCCGTCCCTCTGGAGGTCCATGTGCAGGGCTTCGACGTCGCCAACCCGGACGCCAGGGCGGCGGCGATGGCGAGGCCGACTTACAGCGCGGTGGTGAAGCATGCCGGCGGCGGAAGCGGAGGAGGTGGAAAAACGTCTCCTCCTCCTCTCCCTTCGATCGTCTTCGTCGCCACCCGCAGGCACGCCCGCCTCGCCGCGCTCGACCTGCTGACCTCCGCCGCCGCCGACGGCGAGCCCACGCGCTTCCTGGGCGACGAGAAGGCCGTCAAGGCGGTGCTCGAGGGGGGCAGCAAGAGCGACTCCGGTTCTTCTCCTTCGGCGATCGCCGACGCCGCGCTGCGGCACGCGCTCGAGTCGGGCGTCGGCTGGTGCTACGAGGGCCAGCTGCGCGCCGAGCGCGCCACCGTCGACGCGCTCTTCTCTTCGGGAGCGATCACCGTGGTCGTCGCCACGGCCCCGACGGCCTGGGGCATGAGGCTCAGGGCGCGCTGCGTCGTGGTGGCCGGGACGCAGGCGTGGGACGCCAGCGCGGACGAGGAGGTCGGAGGTGGAAGCGGAGGCGGAGGTGGTGGAAGCGGTGGAGGTGGAGGTGGTGGAGGCGACTACCCCGTCGTCGATATCCTTCAGATGATGGGACGCGCCACCTATTCCTCGTCCCCTTCCTCTGCTGGTGGTTCCCCGTCCCGCTGCACGGCCGTGCTGATGTGCCACGCGCCGCGGAAGGAGTACTACAAGAAGTTCCTCCTCGAGCCGCTGCCGCTCGAGTCGCACCTCGACCGCGCGCTGCACGACCACCTCGCAGCCGAGGTCGTCGGCCGCGTCGTCACCACAAAGCAGGACGCCGTCGACTGGATGACGTGGACGCTGTTCTACCGCAGGCTATCTGCCAACCCGAACTACTACGGACTGGCGGGCGGGTCGCACAGGCATTTGAGCGACCACCTGTCGGATTTGGTCGAGACGACGCTGGCCGACCTCGAGGCGTCGAAGCTGATAGCCGTCGTCGAGGACGGAGGAGGGGACGAGGCCGCCGCCGCCGCAGGCGGTCTGCTGGAACCCCTGAACCTGGGCATGATCGCGAGCTACTACTATATCAACTACGCGACGGTGGAGCTGCTGGGCGCGTCGCTGGGGCCCAAGACCAAGCTGCGAGGGCTGTTCGACATCGTCTCTGCTGCCTCGGAGTTTGATGCGCTGCCCTGCCGCCCGGGGGAGCCCGCCGCCGTCCGCCGCCTGCTCTCTCACGCCCAGCTCCCTCCCCCGGCGCCCCCCTCGGGCTCGCAGGTCGACTGGACGGACCCGCACGTGAAGGCGCACGCTCTCTTGCAAGCGCACCTCTCGAGGAAGGTGGCGGCCCTGGCCCCGGGTTTGGTTGCTGATGCGAGCGCCGTCGTCGTCCCGACGGCCGCTCGCCTGCTGCACGCCTCCGTCGACGTCGCCGCCTCGGCCGGGTGGCTCTCCCCTGCCCTGGCGGCCATGGAGGCGTCGCAGTCCGTGGCGCAGGCCCTCTGGCCCAAGGACTCGCAATTACTCCAACTGCCGCACCTCAGGGCGGGGGACGCCGCGCTGCGCCGGGCCGCGGACGAGGGCGTCGAGTCGGTCTTTGACCTGCTCGACCTCGACGACGACGCGCGCGCGAGGGTGCTGGGCGCCGTGGCGCTGACTTCCGCGCAGCTCGCCGACGTGGCGAGGGCCGCCAACCGCTACCCCGACATATCGCTGAGCTACAAGGTGGAGGTCGAGGGCGTCGAAGGGGCCGTGGAAGGAGGGAGCGGTGGTGGAGGAGATGAAGGTGGAGATGATGAGGATGATGATGAGAAGAAACCCAAAACTTCTCTCCCTGCCCCTGAAGGCGCCAACGTCTCGATCTCCGTCGAGCTCGAGCGCGAGGGAGGCGTCGCCCCCTCGACCCCACCTTACACCCCTCACTTCCCCGGTGGGCCCCACCCGGAAGGGTGGTGGCTCGTGGCTGGCCAGCCGGCGACCAACGCGCTGCTGGCGGTGAAACGCGTCGCGATCGGCTCTGCTGCGAGCGCCAGGGCCACCTTGGATTTCGCCGCGCCCAAGCCCGGTGGTGGCCCCGTGGTGCTTTTCTTCATGTGCGATGCCTACGTGGGGTGCGACCAGGAGTACGAGGTGGAGGTGGAGGTGGTGGAAGGGAATGGAGGTGGTGGTGGTGGTGGAAGTGAGGCGGAGGAGGAGATGGATGAGTGAAGAGGGAAAGAGAGGGGTGGGGGTAGAGAGAAAAGAGAAAAGAGAAAAGAGAGAGGGAGACGGTTTCTTTGTGTGTTTTTGTTCTTGTTGCGCGTGTTCTTTGTGTTAATGTTTGGATGTTCTAGAAGATTTCTCCCAAGCAGATCGTGTAGGAAGGGCGGTCGTGGAGCAGCGATGGCGAGGAAGCGAGAGGGGCGCGGGAAGGGAGGAAGAAGAGAGGTCGAGGTCGAGGTCGCTGATGAAAAAAACAACAATCACAACCTTTGTTTTCCTCTTTTCAATCGTCCGAAGCGGTCTCTCGCTTCTTTCCGAGCTCTTGCCGTTTCTTCTCGACGCTACCAACGTCAAGGTAAGTATTCGTTGAACGCTGAATTGGTGTTGGAATTGGACCGATACCCTGCGAGCCCGCCGCGCCGAGGCCAGAAAAATTGAAGCAGCCACAGACGAAACCACAGGCGAAACCATTCTTTTTTGTGATTTTCGCAAGACGCGGCTCTTGCTATTCCAATAATCTTTCTATTTGCGTCTACGATTCAAACCGAGACTGAATGAGCCGCACGTGGCAAATAAAAGAAAACCGAACGCGGGTTGAAGACGCAGACGCAAAGACAAAAAGAAACGTTCTCCATGTCCGATGTTTCTTGTTCTTTCTTCATCCTCTTCTTCGCGCCCTTGAGCTGTCTCTCTCCGCTCCCTCTTTCTCCATTTCCTTTCCCGTGAACGCAAGAATGAATAGGTTTCTTCGTTTGCATGTTGAAAACAAGCAAAAACAAACACGTTTACTCACCCAATTCTAATTTTCTTTTTATCCGTTTTTCTTTTCTTTCAGAATGGCGTCGTCTTCGTCGTCGACGTCATCGTCAATGTCATTGGCCGCCACTGCAGCGACTCTGCTGCTCTCCTTCCTCTTCTTCGCCGCCGCAGCGGCAGCACCCGCCTCGGCCCAGCCCGCCACGCCCACGATCCCGCAGCCCCCGGCCTGGATCTACAACAAGACCGAGTGGAAGTCCAGGCTCTACAACTCGCTCCGCCTCACCCCGGCCCAGGTCGGCGCGCTCGAGACGGTCCTGGACGCGCGCGACACGGCCAAGGCACCGCTGCAAAACGCGACCTGGAACCTCGCGCGCGCCGCGTCCGCCGCCGGCCGCGCCAAGCTCCGGCAGCGCAACGCCACGCTGCTCAGGACAGAGCTGGTCAATCCGCTGCTCGCTTTCGAGAACGCCACGGTAGTCGCCCTGACCAGGGCCAAGGAGAGCGCCCTCAACGCCACCGAGATCAAGCTGCGGGCCGCGGCGAGCGGTGCCGCCTCCGCGGGCGCCTCTGACGCAGCGGGCGTCTTCCCTCCGGCCACCTTCGCCGCCGCGCTCATCGCCCAGGTCTTCAACCTCACGGCCGACGCCGTCGACCGCCACCTGCAGGACATGCTCACAATCGACCAGTACAGGGCCGCCGCGCGGCGCTCCAAGGTCCAGGCCGCGGCGCTCGCGTCGCCCGAGGCGCAGGCGGAGTTTGCGACGCTCGGCTCGTTCGGCGAGAGCGCCGCGCCGGTCACGACGACGCCCGTGCCGATCTCCGCGCCCGCGGGTTCGGCTGCTGCTGCGTCTTCGAGTACGCCTCTGAGCCCCGAGGACGCCGCCGCGGCCGCTGCCTTCCTGGAGGCCGCGGCGGCGCTGCCCAAGCCCCTGCTCGATCCTGTCACCAGCACGACGCCGGTCCGCGACGCCGGCGACGGATCTTCCGCTTCCGCGTCCGCTTCCGACGCTGCGCCGCTCGCGTCTGTCTTTGCCCAAATGAAAATGGCACCCGCCTCCTCTTCTTCGTCTTCTTCTGCTCCTATTTCTCCTCACCCGGCCTCCCTCGTCGACGCCTCGGACGCAGACATCGCGTCCTGGCTCTCGGAGAGGCCCTCGGAGGCCGACTCGGCCGACGAGAGGGAGCACCTGAGCAAGCTCGCCGCGTGGGTCGCTGCAGCCGAGGAGCTCTCCCTCGGCGACGACGACGACTTCGACGAGAAGGTTCATGCCGCCGAGGTCTCTGCGTACGCCGCAGAAGCGGAATCCGCGCTGGCGGGGGTCGCCTCTTCCGACGCTGCGCCCGAGGGTGGCGTGACCTCCCCCGAAGTCTCCATGGAGGCTGCTGCTGCATCGGAAGAGGTTGAAGAAGAAGCCAAGCCTGTGCTCTTGCTCCCGTCGCGCCTGTCGGCGTCGGCCGCGGCGGCATTCTACCGGATTCAGTACCCCAACGGCACCGTCGCGCGCTCCACCCCGGGCGGCTTGGCACCCGACGAGGGACCGCCGGTCGCCGTCGGTGCCCCGACGTACCCGGCGACGTCTCTGGACGCGATGGCGATCCAGGCTGAGGTTTGTTTTTTGTTTTTCGTTTTTTTTCGACCTCGACCGCCTTTTTCCGGTTTGTCATCGTCTTTTTTTTTTCATTCTCACCCCTCTTCCTCTTCTTCTCATCGTGTTCCCTCACTCCCTCCCTCCCTCCCTCCGTGCACCCCTCCTATAACAACCTCCAACCCTCAGCCGGCCATCAAGGACTACTACCGCTACCTCGCGCTCCGCGTCATGGGCTTCCCCAAGACGCTCTCGGCGACGGCCGTCGCAGCGACCGCGGGCCGGTCGCTGAAGGTCGCGCTCAGCTACTGCCTCACCTCGCTGAAGATCGACCTGGCCGACGGGGCCTCGCCCGTGTGGGTGGGTCAGTCCGCGTGAGTCTTCGTTTCGACGGGCAGCGGTATTCGAAAGAGGACTAGAAAGGGAGAGAGAAAGAGAGAGAGGGGGAAAAAACTCACCTCTTTTTCTTTCTTTCTCGCTCGCTCGCTCTCTCTAACATATCTCTCTCTCCATCTCTCCTTCTCTCCAGGACGCCCTACGTCATCCCCACCGGCACCGTCAACTCGTTCGCGGTGCAAAACACCCAGGGGGGGAACAAGAGCAAGAAGAGGTCCCTGCTCTCTGCCGAGGCGCCCGCGCCGCCGACCAAGGAGGAGCTCGAGGTTGCAGCGATGGCGGAAGCCGCCGCGACGGCCAACAAGGCCGCGCCCACCGCGCCCATCTCTTCTGATTCTGCTTCGTCTTCGCCTTCTCCTTCGTCCTCCGCCGCCGCCTCGACCGCGCAGCGCAAGCTCCAGAACTTCGGGACCAACACCAGCCCTCCTCCCCCTCCGTCGCCGCCGCCCCCGGGGCCGAGCCCAAGCCCCCCCAGCCCGACACCCTCGCCTTCCCCGCCGCCGCCGGCCTTCGGCACCTACTCCTCCTACCGTGCAGACAACACCTTCTCCAGCGCGCAGCTGAATGGGGGCACGGTCGAACCTCCGGTAGAGAGAGAGAGAGAGAGAGAGAGAGAGAGAGAGAGAGAGAGAGAGAGAGAGAGAGAGAGAAAAGCAAAGGCGCGCGGAAGAAAACAAAACTGAACTCCCTCGTCGCCGCATCAAAACCTCACCCCTCCTCCTTGCGCGCCACCACAACCAACAAAACAAACACACACACAGGACGGGGGCACCTGCGCCGGGGCCGGCTTCGTCATCACGATGGCCAACCTTGTCGCCAGCGTCCGGGCGCAGGCGGACCCGGCGACGAGCCTGCGCACGGTGTCGCTGTTCTCGTTCTTCCAGGGGGTCACCGGCGACAGCTACGGCGACCCGCACTGCATCTATCACGCTCCCAGCGGTGAGGGGGGAGGGAAAGAAAGGAGATGGAAAGGAAGGGAGGAGAAATCCGGAAAAGAAAAGAAAAGAAAAAAACTAACTTTCTCTCTCAAACTCTTTCTCAAACTCTTCCTCTCTCCTCGCAACCGACCGACAACAAAAACAGGACGCTTCTTCGCCGTGGCTTACCAGCAAACGGGCACTCTGGCTACGTTCGTGCCCCTGGCGATGAGCGCGGTCAACGACCCGGTGAGAGATGAAATGGACGGGAGAGAGCGCGCGCGCGCGCGAGAGAGAGAGAGAGAGAGAGAGAGAAGACGAAAAAAAGAATAAAAAAACTGCTCCTTACCCCCTCAAGTTCAAAAAAAAAAAAATGCAACAGCTCGGTACCTGGACCGTCTACCGCATCAACTCGTGGAACAACGTCGCCGCGGGCCTCTCCAACTGTAACCCAACGACGCCGGTGAGTGGGATGGAAGCGAGAAAGAGTTGTTTCTTTTCGTTTTTTCTCTCTCGGCCGCTTTAAAAAAAAAAACTCACTCTCGAATCTCTCTTCCACTTTGACCACTTTGACCCCCCAAAAAAAATCGCCCAATTCGCGCAGTGTTTCGGCGATTATCCGATGGTGAGAATAGGACGGGAGAGAAGATAACGAGGGAGAGAGGGAAAAGGAGGAGGAAGAAGAAGAGAAAGCCTGGGTCGAGAATTTCAGATAACTTTTTTCCCCATCTCACTTTTTCCCTCTTTGCGAAACTCATGAAAACACCCCAACTCAACTCGACTCAATCTTCAAAATCCCCCCCCCCCCCCCCCCCCCCCCCCCCCCCCCCCCCCCCCCCCCCCCCACCACCCCCCCACC
>Ga0114918_10001001_pt1 | contig 24918 bp, 25 predicted proteins | sample LantaG_FD_87015 | JGI IMG/M metagenome (GOLD analysis project Ga0114918, IMG submission 87015) | Deep subsurface microbial communities from Baltic Sea to uncover new lineages of life (NeLLi) - Landsort_02402 metaG | ecosystem: Environmental > Aquatic > Marine > Oceanic > Sediment | place...
AAGGGTTCATAACATTTTTAATTTTTCTCTTAATTGTTCCTGGGCTCTTGAAAGCCTTGAAAGTACTGTCCCCAGCGGAAGGTTAAGTATCTCAGCTGTCTCCTTTGTGGAATAACCCTGTAATAGCCTCATTGTCACAACGATCCTGAATTTAGGATCCAGACTCGACAATGCTTTGTTCACAATTTCCTTTGCTTCCACTTTTTCTTCAGTTCCTGAATCTGCAATTTCAACTTCACTCATTTCTTCATTTCCCTTATGGGAAAACATTGAAAAGAACCGTTTTCTTCTTTTAATCTCATTCAGAGTAAGGTTAACCGCTATTCTCTGAATATATGTTGACAATTTTGCCTCGCCCCTGAAACCAGGTAAAGAGTTGTAAAGATTTATAAAAACTTCCTGCCCGATATCTTCGGCGTATACTGAATCTCCGAGCATCCCTTTTACTGTCCGTGCAACCATTTTCCTGTATCGGTTCACTATTTCTCCAAATGCCAGCTTATCGCCATCCAGTGAAGCCTTAACCAGTTCATCATCGCCAGCCAGCTTATAGGATCCTCTCATTATTCTATTGTTATATAGACAATGGTTATGATTCAAATATTCCCGATTGTTAATTTTTATTAACATTAGTACACCGGGAATTTATTCTTCAGTTATCAACTCTCATCATTCCTGTACAGGTTCATATTCACTTATCAGGATAATCTCATAATCATTTGTATATCTGATAGGAAACAGGTTTTGGTTCTCGAATCCGTCTTTTGTTGTTTTTCGGCGAAAATCAAATCTTGTTTGAAGGAGGTCAGGATTATGAATCTCAGGATGTGAAATAAATTTTCTCCCATGAACTGCAAGTCCGCTTATAAAAAAATAGGCAATGTCATATCCTTGCCATGCGTAACTCAGTTCTGCAGGTTCTGTATAGAATTTCTTCCTGAAATCGGAAGTAAAATCCCTTACATCCTGTTTTGAATAATCAATCCAGTATGGCGTATATATCAGGACGTCGAGGTCGAATAAGTATTTCGGATCAAGATTATCAAGGGCCCGCATAGCAGGATAACCGAAAACCTTTATTTCATAGTCCTTTGCGAGAGCATGGATATCCATCAATGATTCACTTATTACAGGATCCTTTTCAGAAGCTATGATAATTACGTTTCCATAATCCTCTGAAAGTGCCTGTGAAAGCCTGTTAATAGAGTCATTGTTGAATACCGACCTGGTGTAAAAAAGGAACTCCTTGAATTTGATCTCCTCAAATGGAAGGCGATTGCTAAGCTCGCTTAATATCCTTTCCTTGAAATATTTTATTCCCGGATCTGATCCCGAGGTATCGGCATGTATAAAAACAAAATTGTCGTTGTAGTATTCTGTTATCTTTCTTGCGATTGCATTTTGAGCTATTTCAAGAGATGAATTGGCCATGAAGAGAGACGCATTGTCAATAAGTGCTGAATTATTCAGAAGAGGTACCGGCGATACGATCGGGATCCTAAGTTTACTGGCATATGCTGCGACGGCAACCAGGTTATGTGAATAAACAGGACCAATGATCAGATCCATGTTTGATAATTTATTTTCATTGATTAGTCTGGTTACTTCAATTGTATCACTCTTAATATCAAATACATGAATATTCAGATCCAATCCGTGGGCACGGAGCTTGTCCGCAGCCAGCAGAATACCTTCATACATTTCTATGAATCCTATACTCCGTTGATAGATCCACTCATCAGGACGGCTGATAGTTTTGTAGGTTCTTTTACCTCTCACAATATTTGAGGAATCTATATCTTCTCTTACATTATTCTCTTCAAGATAGAAAGGCAACAATACAGCAATATCCATGGAACCTTTAAGGTTGTCGACAGGTGTATAGGCTGATGGTGCCGGCAATAACTCATGTGGTTCAGTAGTAAATGCCAGGCTATCTGCTAACAGTAAGCCGGGTGCCTCTGTTTCCTGTGTTGCAATAACCGGTATCCTTATATAATCACCTACCTGAGGAAACCTTATATTCCTGTTCTCTCTTCTAAGCTCCCTGAGTGTAACTCCGTACTGTTCAGCTATTGATGACAGCGATTCTCCTCTGACCACCTTATGGAATACAGGAGTTTTCTCCTGTACCTCCAACTCATGCCTGCCTGTCATGAATTCTCTTCGTGGAACGGCAATTTCAGCACCTACCGGAAGCTTGTTTATATCTATTCCCGGATTTGCTGAAGTTATTTCATTTTCAGAAACACCGTACAGTTTTGAAAGAGCATATACTGTTTCACCCGGTTGAAGAGTATGGTATATATATTTTGAATCGTCCCTGGGTGTTTTTACTATCACCACTTGCTCCGGTTGACTTTCCGGGACATCCCTGTAAGGTATTCTCAGCAGTTGTCCCTCATTTATACCATACAGTGCAGGGGGGTTTTCCTTTGTCAGCTCCTCAACAGTAATTTCATATGCCTTTGAAATTGAATAGGCTGTTTCACCCTTCTTTACCTGGTGCATGTAATATGCTGTTCCTGAAATAATTACCTTGTCCTTTGATCGTTCGACCACAACCTGTGCTGCTGACTGAAGCGTGATTACCAGAAAAAGTAACAGAACGGGTAGAGTTTTATAATACTCCCTGATATTCATCTCGTGGATGCTTACAATGTTTTAAGGAATTTCCTGCAATTCATTTCAATTCTGTCATGTACATTCGATATATCAGTTTTTATGAAATGCTCACCTGTTATTTTTTCGTACAGTTCAATATATCTATCCGATACCTGATTTACAAATTCATCTGTCATTTCGGGCACTTTCTGGCCCTTCTTCCCCTGGAATCCATGTGACATTAGCCATTCCCTTACAAATTCTTTTGATAACTGTTTTTGAGGAAGATTCTTATCAAATCTTTCCTGGTATTCGTCGGCATAAAAATACCTTGAAGAATCCGGGGTATTTATTTCATCTATCAAATATATTTTCCCATCTTTTTTCCCGAACTCATACTTGGTATCAACAAGAATCAAGCCATGTTCATCTGCTATTTGAGAACCTCTCATGAATACCTCCATTGAATATTTTTCGATAAGGTTATATTCGTCTTCGGGAATAAGTCCTCTCTCAATGACCTCATCTCTTGAAATATCCTCATCATGATGTCCGCGTTCAGCTTTTGTTGTTGGTGTAATTAATGGTTCCGGAAATTTCTGGTGTTCCCTCATACCGTCAGGTATTGGAATGCCGCAAATTTCTCTTGCTCCTGCTTTGTAAGTTCTCCAGGAACTGCCTGTGAGATACGCTCTTACAATAATTTCGACCGGATATGGATCGCATTTGTGCCCGAATTTTGCACTCGGATCGGGAGTTGCGATTTTCCAGTTCGGAACAATATCTTTTGTGGCATCAAGGAACTTTGATGCAATCTGATTCAGCACCTGACCTTTATATGGAATGCCTCTCGGGAGTACCACGTCAAATGCAGATATTCTGTCTGAAACAATCATCAGAAGATATTTGTCATCAATATTATAGACATCTCTTACCTTCCCTCTGTAAATGCTTTTCTGCCCTGGAAATGTGAAATCTGTAGTTAAAATTGTCTTATCCATTTATTTTATTCTTTTTCTGTTTTCATTCCCCTTTCAAAGCCTGTCCCGACTGAATGCCGGGAGGGGTTGGGGGGGCATTTTCTTCCTGTTCATATGCTTTAATGATCTTCTTCACCAGTTTATGCCGTACGATATCGCGTTCGTCAAATTTAATTATGGATACTCCTTCAATCCCTTTCAAAATCCGCATAGCCTGGAGAAGTCCCGATTCGTTTCTTTTTGGAAGATCTATCTGGGTTGTATCTCCTGTCATTATAAATTTTGAGTTGACACCCATACGTGTAAGGAACATTTTCAGCTGGCTTATAGTTGCATTCTGTGCTTCATCAAGTATTACAAATGCATTTTCAAGAGTCCTGCCCCTCATGAAAGCAATGGGTGTGATCTGTATTGTTCCGTCCTCCAGCCATGTTTCAAGCTTCTTATAGGGCAACATATCATGCAGGGCATCATAGAGCGGCTGGAGATAGGGATCCAGCTTCTCCTTCATATCACCGGGCAAAAATCCCAGTCTTTCACCAGCTTCAACTGCCGGTCTGGTGAGGACGATCTTTTTTACCTCCCGCTCCTTTAAAGCCTTCACAGATAACGCAATAGAGGTATATGTCTTGCCGGTTCCGGCAGGACCTTCTGCTATAATAAGATCGTTGGTCTTATAATCGGTAACCAGGAGTAGCTGGTTTACCGTCCGTGCCCTGACAGGTTTTCCGCTTGTACCGAAGACCAGAATCTGTTCAAATTCACCGCTGGAGGCAGTTTTCATATGCTCCGCATCGAGGAAATATTTCTCAATATCCTGCTCCTCAAGACGGTGATACTTTTGATAATATTCTATAAGCTCATTGAATTTCTCAGCAAATATTGTGATCTCTGATTCTTCTCCCATGCATTTTATTTCGTTACCACGGGCAAGTATCTTTATTTTTGGAAAAAATCCGCGGATTTTATCGAGCAATAAATTATTTGTGCCGAAGAAAACTACAGGATCTATATCTTCAAGAAAAATTACTATCTCTGTCATCAAACAAAAAAACAATAAAAATTTTCTGCAGAACGATACAAAGTAAGTTTATTTTTCTTTAGAAGATTATCTTTGCCTTAAGTTTTTTCCTTATGGCCGTTATTACATTAACAACAGAATGGAAGCCTGAAGATATCTATCACGGAATCATTAAGGGTATGCTATGCCGCATGTGTCCCGGGGTTATAATAATTGAAAATGCCTCCAATATTCCTGTTTTCAATATTTCACATGCTGCATTTGTCATCAGGAACACATGGAATAATTACCCTGAAGGAACAATTCACATAATATGCGTTCATTCGGAAGTTGAAGCTGGAAAGGATTATCTCATTGTCAAATCGAAGGATCATTACTTCATCGGGTCCGATAATGGCATCTTCAACCTGATCCTGAATTCTGATCCTGATGAAGTTATAAGAATCGATCATAAAAAGTGCACCGATGAACTTGAGATATTTGCCAGGGCAGCTGCAGCCCTGGCTTCAGGGAAAAAGCCTTCTGAACTCGGAAAAACCCTTGGAAAAATCAGCGAGCACGTTCCTTTGAGAGCAACAATCGACAAAGATGTGATAATCGGGAGTATAATCTTCATTGATTCATACGGCAATGCAATTTCTAATATCACAAGGGAAATATTTTACAGGGTTTTTGAGAAAAGGAAATACAGAGTACTGATTCAGAGCAATAAGAATTATACTGATCATATAGTTGAAAAATACGGTGATGTCCCTGTAGGAGAACTGCTTGCAAGGTTCAATTCTCTCAATCTGCTCGAATTATCAATAAATGGGGCAAATGTTGCAGAACTGCTGAGTCTGACACCTGGTTCGGTGGTACGTATTGACCAGACAGAGAAACCGGCATCACCTAACCGCCTCTTTTAAAATAACTTAAGATGAATGATAAAAAAAGAAGTATAAAAGAGTTTGATAAGCTCCTTTCCATAATGGACAGGTTGAGAGAGAGCTGTCCCTGGGATATGGAACAGACCTGGGAAAGCCTTAGAAAGCTGACAATTGAAGAGACCTATGAACTTGCCGATGCTATCTATTCAGATAATGCTGATAATGTAAGGAATGAGCTTGGAGATATGATGCTTCATCTGGTTTTTTACGCGAAGATCGGATCGGAAAAAGGTTTTTTTACAATTGCTGATGTTTTGAAAGGGATAAACGAAAAGCTTATCTACAGGCATCCTCATGTATTTGCCGATGTTAAGGTATCCGGTTCATCTGAGGTTGAAGAAAACTGGGAAAAGCTGAAAATCAGAGAGAAAAATGGTTATAAGCCTGTTTTATCAGGTGTTCCCTCCCCATTACCGGCAATTGTGAAAGCCAACAGGATACAGGAAAAGGTCAGGGGTGTGGGATTTGACTGGGAAAAACCAGATCAGATCTGGGATAAAATGTTGGAGGAGATCACAGAACTCAAAAACGAAATCACTGAAGAGGATAAAGAGAAGATCGAATCAGAACTTGGCGATGTAATGTTTTCAATAATCAACGCATCACGGCTCTATGGTATTGATCCCGAAGCTGCTCTCGAAAAAACCAACAGGAAATTCATTAAACGTTTCAATTACCTTGAAAAAGAGACTATCAGGAAGGGAATTTCCCTTCATGATATGAGTCTTGATGAGATGAATGTGATATGGGAGGAAGCAAAGAGAGAGGATTAAGGGGGTGAGTAAATGGGTCAGGCAAATATATAGCTCAGCAGCTGGTAGATAATTTTTGCTGCCATAAAATCAGGTGATTTATTTGTTGTTGACGGGCATAACTCAACCACATCGAAACCAACGATATTTCTTTTTCGTGCCACATCTCTCAGAAAATGCATCAGCTCGAAATAATCAGGGCCACCCGGTTCAGGTGTACCGGTAGAGGGCATAACCGATGGGTCAAAAACATCGAGATCGATAGTGACATAAACATTTTCAGTGAGTTTATCCACCGCCTTCTGATACAACATCTTATCATAATATAGTTCATGGGCATAGAATATCCTTTCCCTGTCAATAAATGGGAGCTCTTCGGCTGATACGCTGCGGATACCTACCTGGACAAGAGGTGCAAGTTCACGTACACGTGCCATAGTGCATGCATGATTAAAAGGTGATCCTTCATATTCCTGTCTGAGGTCGGAATGTGCATCCAGCTGAAGTACCGACAGATCCGGATAGTTTTTGGAAAATGCCTTTACTGCTCCTATGCTTACCGTATGGTTACCTCCCACGATCACCGGCAGCTTCTTATCCTGCAGAAGGTGTGATGTTTTATTAAAAACAGCATTTACGAGAGCCTCAGGTGATCCCTTTTCCAGAACAGGATCGATAGTGTGGATACCCATTTTATGAACCTCGGAAGCTGTTTCGATATCATAGAATTCGAGGTTGACAGAGGCTTCCATTATTGCATTGGGACCTTTGTCGGAGCCTCTCATCCATGTGTTTGTCGCATCGTATGGCACAGGGACGATGATTATCCGGGAACCTTCATAATCATAAATCACCTCATTACCACCAAAATTCATGACAGAAAGGGTATTATTCAGCTTTCCCGGGCCCTGATGGTTTCTTTTTTGCAGGCGCCTTTTTTTCTCCCGGACTCTTTTTCTTGCCTGCTGCCTGCTCTTTCTTCTTTACAGTCTCTTTTACCTGTGTCCCTTTTTTTTCAGGTTTGGACTCTTTTACCGGTTCAGATTCCTTTGCCTTTACTTTTTTAGATTCCTCCGGGGCATCAGGTACCAGAAGGTTCAGCGTATGAAGGAGGTTATACCATTGTATGATCTTCCTGATATCGCTGTTATAAACACGTTCCCTGTCATATTCAGGTATAATTTCCCCAAAGTAGGTTTTGAGTTTATCAGGCTCAGTTTTATAATCAATTGCAGCTCCCCCATTCTCTTTTTCATATATCAGATCAAAGACTTTACCAAGGGACATATCTTCATTCTCAGTAAATACAGATATCTCCTCGAGTGAGCTGACTTTTGCTGAGCCAAATGCACTGCTTCTCTTCTTTGTTTCAAGATGCTCAATTATTATTGCATTTTTCCCCTGGGCAATGAATTTATAGAGCCCGGACTGACCTGAGATTGCCAGGATATCTTTTAAGACCATGGTATTAATTTTGAGTACTAATTTAATTCTTGTATTGGAATCTATTAATCAAATAGTAAGTTTTATTGATTATCAAACCATATTTCTTTCCTTTTTTATCCTGGAATAAGCTTCATTTACCTTTCTGAATTTCTCGTCAGCTGTTTTCTTGAATTCTTCCCCCAGATGACTGACTTTGTCGGGATGGTATTTCATAGCCATTTTCCTGTAAGCTTTTTTAACCTCATCATCAGTAGCTGAACGATCAATTTCGACGATCTTGTAAAGAGAATCTGTTTCAGGCACAAACATATTCTTTATTGACATAAAATCGGAGGTGGAAATCCCCAGATAACCTGCAATCATGTCAATTGTCTGTATTTCAGACTGATGGATAGTTCCATCTGCAAGGGAGACATTATAAAGAAGGTGAAGAAGCTGAAGGCGTGATGAATAGTCCATATTCCTGCTGATCTGTGTACAGACGTCGCGCACCGGGATTTCCTGTTTCAGGAGATCTCTAAGCATCATTGTTGCTTCAGCAGCCGAATCTCTCCCGAATTGCCTTACAAAAAACTGTTTAACATAATCCAGTTCTGATTTTAGCACTTTCCCGTCTGCCTTCATAACCGCTGCAATAAGTACGAGCAGGCTAACGCCAAATGCAGCAGGTGTTGTCCTCATATCAGAAGAGGTATAGGATGATGATGTCCTGATAGTTGTACTATCGACAATTGATCCAACCAGAAATCCCATGAGTCCGCCAATAGGTCCTCCCATTACCCATCCAAGTCCTCCCCCTATCCATTTACCAAAACGTCTCATTTAATGCATCAGGAATTTAAATGAGTTAACAGGTCTTCATTAATACGAAGAATCACAGGTATTATCATATCGTTTTCGGAATTATTGATTACATAATCCGACATTTTTATTCTTTGATCATCAGATATCTGATTTTTTATCCTTTCCATTACCTGCTCCCTGTTCAGCTTGTTTCGCCGGGTTACTCTCGAAATCCTTTCCTCCACTGGTGCCACAATGGTTGCGACCCTGTCAACAAGTTTAGAGGCACCGCTTTCAAAAAGAATTGCGGCTTCCATAATAACATAAGGAGTTGTCTGTTTTTCTGCCCAGCGGTTAAAATGTTCAAATACAACAGGATGAACGAGTGAGTTTACCTTTTCAAGGAGATCCCTGTCATTAAAGATGAGAGAAGCAAGTTCCATACGGCCCAGCTTACCGCCGGGATAAATATTTTTACCCACAATCTCATTTATTGCCCTTCTGATCTTCCTGTCATTATCCATTATCTCCCGGGCTTCAGGATCAGCAGAAAAAACCGGAATGCCAAGCACATTGAATACTTTACAAACGGATGTTTTACCGCTTCCTATTCCACCGGTAATCCCAAGCTTCATTCCTGGTTTTCTGTTCTGCTTCATCTTATCTGTCAAAAACTTATCTAACCCCAATCATCTTATTATCATTGAGCCTATGCGCCTCTGGGCCTTTGCGCCGAATTATTTAAAAGAGAAGAATAATGTATCGGGTTTTATCGAGGTTATCCTGCATTCAGATTTAATCTGAGAATTGAGATTCTGGATAAGACCTGAAGTCAAGATGTAATAATCGGCTGAACTTCTGTTTCGTGTCGGTCTATAGTTGACTTTTGAGAAATCAATTGTCAGGGGTGTATTATTCCCTGTAACTTTCATTCGCAGTATTGAATAACCGGGTCCGCTCAGGTAAATATATACTCTTGACGGCAGATCTTCTGCCACTCCTTTGTCTTTTGGCATGTTAGTATACCTGACAGGGTATCTGATACTTGTGTCAAGGTCCTTCCCAAGAGAATTGAGATACCAAAAAATAAATGACAGCAGCAGAAAAAAAGCGAATACTATAAAATTCCTGTTATTAAAACTCAATCCCTTCTTAACAGGTTTTTCAGGACGTATTTCTTTTTTCTTTTCCATACCGAATCACCGGGTTTATTCTCCTGCCGACGGATCTTTAAGCAGGGCGTTCTTATCCACCTTGAGTTTAAAATCTCCGCCTACATCCATCATTACATAATTATCTTTTACTTCGTGGACTCTTCCGTGTATTCCCCCTGTAGTAATTACTTTATCTCCTTTTTTCAGGGAGCTTCTGTAATTAGTCATTTCTTTCTGCTTTTTCATCTGGGGCCTTATCATGAAGAAATAAAAGACAACGAATACAAGTAAAAGCGGTAAAAAGGTAATCAACGCATTACTCTGTCCTGTTGATGATGCAGGTTGTCCCATTAAATATAAATACGCAAAATTGGTCATTGTGTAAATTATTAATTATTTATTATTATTTATCTCTATTCATTACTTCTGCTGTTATTCTCAGTAAAACGACAGGGTTTGTGGCATTTGATTTAACAGTAATCGTCTTGGTCTGAATACCGTTCCTCCCGGAGGTATCAAATATTACTTCGAGTGTACCTGCCTTTCCGGGGGCAACCGGTTTTCTGTCATATTTCGGTACTGTGCAACCGCATGTTGTGGTTACTGATACTAATGCCAGGCTGGCAGTGCCTGTATTCTCAAAAGTAAAAATACATCCTACCTTTTCACCTTCGTGAACTTTACCGAAGAGATGCTCATATTCCCTGAAAATAAGAACGGCTTTTCCTGTATCTGAAGAACGGGATTCAGCATTATTTTCACCCTTTTGTGTTTTACAGCTGCATCCTGTAATAATCAGAATAAGAAGGAACAAATATAACTGAATCTTTTTCTTCATCAGCTTCAACAGTCAGAAAATCTATATTAGTTTTCAGGCGATTCTCCTATCAGGCCTCTGCCATACTTTTTAAAAAGACCTTTTTCTCTTATCTCTTTAACTATATTATCCAGAATGCCGTTGACAAATGTACTGCTTTTTGATGTACAATAGTATTTTGCTATCTCAATGTATTCATTGAGAGTTACCTTGACAGGTATTTCCGGGAACTCAAGGATCTCGGTAACAGCCAGTCGCATTACCAGGATATCCATCAGGGCAATACGTTCCAATTCCCAGTTAGTAGTATTATGTTTTATGAGTTCCGAACACTTTTGTTTATCCAGCACAGCTTTTCTGAACAGTATTTTAATATAATTCCGGTCATCTTCATTTTTAAATAAAGGCAATAACAGGATATTTTCTCCGGAATCAGTTTTAAACTTTTTCAGAGTTTTTTCAATCATTATGAGAACATATTCCATGTCATCATTCCAGTAGATGCTCTGTTCCTCGAGGCAAGCAGCAAGATCTTCCGAATCGGCAAAAAGCTCATTCAGGAGTCGAATGATGAACTTTTTATCAAGCTGGAAATTGCTCTCTGAGGAATTCATATATTCCTTATAAGCCGGCCATTCTGTCATATTGATGTAGAGGAGCCTGACGACATGATAATTGTTTATCCAGGATAGTTTTGAAGATGTAATATATTTGTTGAATGCCGTGCTGTTTCTCAATTGTGCTATGACCGGATTATCAACAAAACGTCTGTTCGGGTTAAGATCTTCGGGGTCGGGAATTCTCTTCTGCCGGGCCTGTTTAATCTTTTCGCCGGCAATATCGGCTATTTCCAGAATAAGCAGCATTATATAATGGTAGAGATCGTAGGTTTTCTCAATACTGAAAATGAGTTCCTTTTCAGCTCTGACCAGATCATCATCCTCCCTTCGGTTATGTGCATAAAGAACCATTAGGGCTTTTATGCGTAACAATCTTCTGCTTATCATCTTTAAAGAACCACGAATTTCGCTGCAAAAATACTCTTTTTCATTTCTCAGCAAAACAATAAATCAAATTTCATGGGCAACAGAAAAGCTTTATTTTGATTTGAAAAAATAATTATTACATTTGACAATATAAATTAAATCCCTAACCTTAACTGATTTAGAAATGGAAGAAGAAACAGAAAAAAAAGAAGATACGAACGAGAATGAAGGGAAAAACCAGAAGGAGGAGATTTTCACCAGGGTTGTACGTGCAGGTAAAAGAACCTATTTCTTTGATGTAAAAGCAACCCGCAAAGAAGATTATTATCTTACCATTACCGAAAGCAAAAAGCGTTTGGGAAAGGAAGGTAAGTTCTTCTATGAGAAGCATAAAGTCTTTTTGTATAAAGAAGATTTTGAGAAATTTACTGAAGGATTAAAAGATGCTGTTAACTACATTAATAATGGCAGGGATGAGTCACAGGCTCCCATTCCGCTGGAAGAGAGTAAGAAGAGTGACGAACAGCAAACACATACTCCAGAAGAGTTTACGGACGTAGACTTTGATGATCTCGGGAAAAAATAAGATATTTCCTGTAACCTTTTCTGAAAGCATTCCAAATGTCTGATTATGTTCTTCTTATTTTGGGTATAATCCTGATGATACTTGGTATTATGGGTTGTCTTGTACCTGTATTGCCGGGACCACCCATCAGTTACCTGGGATTAATAATGCTGCACGTTACCAGGTTCGGGCAGTTTACCACAACAGTCCTGGTTTCACTGGCTGCTATTGCTATTGTTGTTACGATACTGGATTACATAGTCCCAATCTGGGGAACCAGGAAATTCGGTGGCTCAAAATACGGAATAAGGGGGGCAACTGTCGGGCTTATAATAGGATTGTTTCTTGGCCCTGTGGGCATCATAGTTGGTCCCCTGATAGGGGCAATTGTAGGTGAGCTGATTTTCAAGGATGATATGAAGTATGCGATAAGGGCAGGATTCGGAAGCCTGCTGGGATTCCTCACAGGAATTGGACTGAAGCTGGCAGCCTCTTTTGTTATTACATTCTATTTTGTAAAGGAGTTGATAGCATAACCTCATCCCCCCAGTGTCGCTACCATTACCGCTTTGATAGTATGGAGCCTGTTTTCAGCTTCATCAAAAACTATTGAGTGTTTTGATTCAAAGACATCTTCTGTAACCTCCATTCCGTCGAGACCATACTTCCGGAATATTTCCTCTCCCACTTTTGTTGCCCTGTTATGAAATGCAGGCAGACAATGAAGGAATTTAACATCGGGATTACCAGTCTTGCTGATAACTGACATATTCACCTGGTAAGGTTTAAGGAGACCTATTCGTTCTTCCCACACTGAATCAGGTTCGCCCATCGACACCCATACATCAGTGTACAGGAAATCAACTCCTTTTACTGCTTCATCAACATTTTCTGTAATCATTATTTTTGCCCCTGTTCCATCGGCAATGGCCCTGCATTTTGAAACAAGCTCATCTGAGGGCTGGTATGTCTTCGGAGCAGCAATCCTGAAATCAATACCCATTTTTGCAGAACCGACCAGCAGGGAACTGCCCATATTGAACCTTGCATCGCCAAGGTAACAGAGCGCCATCCTGTTCAGTGGTTTATCAGAGAACTCGACCATAGTCATAAAATCGGCAAGTACCTGGGTCGGATGAAACTCATTTGTAAGTCCGTTCCATACAGTGACTCCGGCATATTCAGCAAGTTCTTCAACAATCTCCTGTCCAAAACCCCTGTATTCAATCCCCTCATACATGCGACCAAGCACTCTGGCAGTATCTTTCATTGACTCCTTATGCCCTATCTGTGAACCACTCGGACCAAGAAAGGTAACGCAGGCTCCCTGGTCAAAAGAAGCTGCTTCGAATGCACAACGCGTTCTTGTTGAGGATTTTTCAAAAATAAGTGCAATATTTTTCCCTTTCAGATACTGAACCTCCCTGCCCTCTTTTTTTGCTTTTTTCAATTCCATAGAGAGGGTAAGCAAGTAATTAATTTCTTCGGGTGAAAAGTCTAATAGCTTAAGAAAGTGTCTGTTATGAAGGTCGATTTTCATGTTTGCGGATTTAAGCGGCAAATATAATAAAAATTACGGCATTGGGTTACGGGCATCGGGTTTCTGAGTATGGGAAACAGAAAAATGCAATCCCAGCTGTCTGTTGCCTATCGCCTATTGTCTTCGTACTCCATGGTTATCTTTGACCCGTATTTCGTATCGTCAAGCTTAAAGGCTTCGGTGATCACACTCATTTTACCGCCTCCTTTTATAAAGTTGAGACATGCCCTTATCTTGGGTGCCATGCTCCCTTCTGCGAAATGTCCTTCATTCAGGTATTTAAGTGCATCGGCATAATTCAGGAATTCCCTGATTTCCTGGTTGGGTTTTTTATAATTTATATATATATACGGAACATCTGTAAGAATATAAAATTCATCTGCCCTGATAAGATCAGCTAACAAGGAAGATGCCAGGTCCTTGTCAATGACAGCCTCAGCGGGCTGTATATTTTTCTTTTCGTCGATATAGACGGGTACTCCACCGCCGCCGGCAGCGATGACAATATTTCCCTCAAGTGCAAGCTTTCTGACCAGTGAATGGTTAAAAATATCCGCGGGTACGGGAGAAGGAACAACACGCCTGTAACCTTCCGTGTTTTTTACCTCTTCCCTGAAGATCCATCCTTTTTTTAATTCAAGTTCATCCGCCTGCTCTCTGGTGTATATTTTACCTATTCTCTTCTGAGGGTCATTGAATGCCGGATCATTGATGTCGACTACAACGGATGTTACCACACAAATGACATTCTTATCAATACCATGTTTATTCAATACGTTTCTGAATATCCTTTCAATCATATAACCAATTCCACCCTGAGAATCGGCTACACAAATATCGACAGGCATCTGCGCAATATTATACATCTGTTCACCTGCATCATTACGCATGAGGATATTTCCTACCTGAGGACCGTTTCCGTGAGTTAATACAAGGTCATAACCTTCCCTGATCAGGAATATGAGATTCTCAAGTGTTTCGGCAGTATTATCTTCCTGCTCATCAATGGTTCCCGCCTGGTCGTCTCTTAAAAGTGCATTGCCGCCAAGAGCAACAACAGCTAATTTCTTGCCCATATAAATATCTTCCTTAATTATAAAAAGGTGACTATATTATCGTTATAAAATTGATATTTCAGAAAAACAAAGCTATAAATTCCTCCCAATTTTATCTGATAAACTCAAAAACATATTTCAGAGATGAGCTTATAAAAAACAATATCTGGAATTGAAATTAAAAAAAAATGTTATTTTTACATAATTCAAAAAAATAGGTTTGTGAGATTTAGATCCGGTTTAATCATTGCAGCAATATTTGCAATAACGGGATATTCCTGTAAAGAAAAAGGCTTAAAAAACATTGATCAGGGTGAGATTCATTATACCATAGAATATATGGATAATGCAAATATCATCCCTAAGGATTATATGCCGAAGAATCTCGTTGTCTACTTTAAAGATAATAAAATCCTGTTTGAGATAGCTGCTCCGTTTGGCAATGCAGGAATATTTAATCTCTCCAATCCCAAGGAAGGAATATATGACACTTATCTGAGTCTTCTGACATTAAAATATGCCTATTCTTCGGATCCCGGGGAAATTCACCCTGGTTTTGAGGCCATGAAAGGAATGGAGTTGCATAAGACTTCACGCACCACAGTTATTTGCGGATTCAACTGTAAAAATGTTGAAGCTACCTTTCCGGCTGACAGGAAAAAAGTCTTCGATATTTGGTACACGGAAGAGATAGATGTAAAGAATTCGAATGCTTCAACACCATTTCATGAGATTGACGGTGTCCTTATGAGTTTTTATTTCTTTCTTGGTTCAGCTGAACTTCGCTTCAATGCCGAGAACATTTACAAAAAAGAGATCCCCGACAAAACATTTGAAAGAAGAGATAAGTATGTCCATGTTTCCAGAGATGAGATAAGCAGCTTTATTAATAAGATGCTAAGCCTGCTTATCAGTTAAAGAATCAAAACTCAGGGAAAGCCAATCCTTGAAATAAAAAACCAGAAAAATCGTTTTCTGCATTGTTAGTCACTTCAGGTAATTGTTTATAAAAAGGATTTTCCAGTATTTAGTCAGGATTCAAAATTATTACCTTTGAGGTGTAATTTATTGGCCGTTCATGAGTAAAGGTAAGGAAGATAGCACAAAAAAAACGGGGCGATCAGCAAAAAATCCGGCAAAGTCGAAATCATTTTTTACTGATGAAAGAATCAGGTTCGTTTTCGGGGTTCTCATCACCGGTTTTGCAATATATCTTCTGATTGCCTGTATCTCATACCTCTTATGGTGGAAAACTGACCTCAGTCTTCCTGATTCTGATATTGTTTCAGGTCCTGACATAGAGGTAAAAAACTGGTCAGGAAAGAGCGGTCATTTCCTTGCTAAAATGATGATCGGTTATGGTTTTGGTTATGGAGCCTTTTTTATTCCGCTGATATTCGGGACAATAGGATTGTATCTCCTCAACTTTCCAAAGCTGAAGCCATGGGGACTTGTTATAAGGTTTACCTTTGCTGTCATAATTTTATCTCTGATCCTTGGCTATATTTTCGGCCAGTCAAATGGTTATCTTATAAGTGGCCCGGGCGGTGCACAGGGATATTTGCTGACCAGTTGGCTTAATGCTTTTATGGGGAAGATCGGCACCGGCATAGTGATCACACTGCTGACAATCTCATATCTTATTTTTGCCCTTAAGTTTTCCCCTTCCTCTTTTGGATTTAAAACCCCATCTTTAAGGTTATTCAGAAAAAGCAAACAGGAGGGTCAGGATATCTCCGGAGAGTCCGGTGAAGAGACTTTTACAACACGGCCTAAGGGAGATTCGACAGATGAGGAGATGTTTGAATTCCTGGTCAATGACAGAACTCGCCCGGACGATAGTGCTGATGGAGATAAATATGAAAGAATACCGCCTGGTGATGGCTCCCTTATTCATGACCTTGATAATGACAAAGAAGATTCCTCTTCAGCAAAAAAGGTAGATATCGATATCATCAAACCTGAAATACAGGACATCCTCACAGAGGAGGAGGTTGATTCCATGATGGAAAATTATGACCCGCGTCTTGATCTGTCACATTATAAATTCCCTCCGGTTTCAATCCTGAAAGAACATAGAACAGAAAGTGCTTTTGATAATAATGAAGTATTTGAGAATAAGGAAAACATTATCAAGACCCTTGGTGATTATAAAATCAGCATAAAACATATCTCTGCAACAGTGGGACCAACGGTTACATTGTATGAGATCATTCCTGAGAGGGGTGTTAAACTTGCGCGCATAAAATCGCTCGAAGATGACATTGCACTTAACCTCTCTGCCATGGGTATCAGGATTATCGCTCCAATTCCCGGCAGGGGGACAGTTGGTATAGAGGTGCCGAATAAGAAGCCGGAAATTGTATCAATGCGGTCACTGATTGCATCGAAGGCATTCCAGGAGACTAAATTTGATATTGCACTCGCCCTTGGCCGCACCATTACTAATGATCCCTATATTGTTGACCTTACAAAAATGCCGCATCTACTCGTTGCAGGCGCAACAGGACAGGGAAAATCAGTAGGTCTGAATGCTATCATAACCTCGATTCTATATAAAAAACATCCTGCAGAACTGAAATTTGTTCTTATAGACCCGAAAAGGGTTGAATTACCATTATATGCAAAGATAGAACGTCATTTTCTTGCCAAGCTCCCGGGAGAAGAAGATGCTATAATCACTGATACCAGGAAAGTTGTCAATACTCTATACTCGTTGTGCATTGAAATGGATAACCGTCTTGAGCTGCTGAAGGGAGCTCAGGCCCGAACCATCAAGGAGTATAATGAGAAATTCATATCACGCAGACTGAACCCTGAAAAGGGACACAGGTTTCTGCCATATATTGTACTTATAATAGATGAGTTTGCCGACCTTATAATGACTGCAGGAAGAGAAATTGAAGGTCCGATCGGCCGACTTGCACAGGTTGCCAGGGCAATCGGGATTCACCTGATAATTTCAACGCAGAGGCCGACCACAAATATCATTACCGGATTTATCAAAGCCAACTTCCCCACAAGAATTGCCTTCCGTGTATTCTCATCCATTGATTCGCGTACGATACTTGATCTTACCGGTGCTGACCGGCTCGTGGGTAACGGAGATATGCTGATATCATCAGGGGCAGAACCTGTAAGAGTGCAGTGTGCCTTTATAGATACACCTGAAATTGAAGAACTTACAGGATTCATCGGGTCACAACAGGGTTATCAGGATGCAATGCACCTGCCGGAATATATCGACGACAGTGAATCAGGAATGATGGAGGTAGATCTCAAAAAGAGAGATCCTTTGTTCGAAGAGGCAGCGCAGCTGGTTGTTCAGCACCAGCAGGGATCAACATCACTTATCCAGAGGAAACTTGCCATAGGATATAACAGGGCAGGCAGGATAATTGACCAGCTTGAAGCTGCAGGGATTGTAGGACCTTTTGAAGGAAGTAAAGCCAGGGATGTATTCTGCACTGATCTTTTAGCTTTGGAACAGATTTTGAAGGCTATGGAGTAAAAGCGAAAGAAATGAGGATCGTCACACTATTATTTACTATCCAGCTTTTTGCACTGACGGTATCGGGACAGAATGATCCCCAGGCAGTTAAGATACTTGACAGATTTTCTGCAACAGCTACAAATGCTCCCTCTGTCTCCATGAAGTTCCTTCTGATAACTATTGACCAGGTCGAGAACATACAAGATACCCTCGAAGGATCTGTCATCCTCAGCAAAAACAGTTATAAACTTGATCTTCCTGACAATATCATCTGGTATAACGGTGAAACTTCATGGAGTTATCTTCCTGCTGAGAAGGAGGTTACAATAACAAGTCCGGATAAGAAGGATGATTCATTTCAGACCCGTCCATCATCCATCTTTACAATGTATAAAAAAGGTTATAAATGCAGGCTCATTGAAGAGAAAATCGATCACTATGTTATCGATCTGTACCCTGAGGATCTGAAAAATGAGCTTATAAGGGTGAGACTATCGATAACAAAACCGTTAATGAATCTGGAAAAATTTGAGTATAAAAAAAGAGACGGAATAACAATTGATCTGGTTATAAGAGAATATAACCTTAAAGTAAATCCCGAACCCGGTTACTTTGTATTTTCACCTGCCTTGCATAAAGGAGTTGAAGTTATTGATATGCGCTAATCTCTCTCCGGATAGGCAACCCTTACATGGTATATATTTGAGAGTCTTTTCCTGAAAATTTCCTTAATATCAGAGATATTTTTATATGTCAGCGGTATATCTGAAAACTGGCCATCCTGTTCCTGGAGAACAATGATTCTTTCGACCATCTCATTGATATTCTCTTCGGAATAATCACCCAGGCTGCGTGATGATGCTTCAACAGCATCAGCCATCATAACTACCGCTGTTTCTTTTGAAAATGGTTTTGGCCCGGGATAGGTAAAATCCTTTTTCATTTCCGTTTTACCGGGATTCATATCAAGATACTTCTTGTAAAAGAAATAGGCCACTGTTGTTCCATGATGAGTGCGGATAAAATCTATTATCTGGGTAGGAATCTTGTAATTCTTTGCCAGTATCACTCCGTTCTTGACATGATTGATAATCACCCTGGCGCTGAGCCGTGGATCAAGCTTATCGTGAGGGCTGACACCATCTTTCTGGTTTTCAATATAATACTTAGGATTAGCTATTTTACCGATATCATGGTAAAGAGCACCGGCTTTCACCAGCAGGAGGTTGGCACCGATAACTCTTGCAGCCTCTTCAGCAAGGTTGGCAACCTGCAGCGAATGCTGGAAAGAACCGGGAGCCTCTTCAGCAAGTTTCCTAAGCAAAGGCTGGTTAGTATCAGCGAGTTCAAGCAATGTAGTATCTGACATAAACAGAAATCTCTTCTCAAAGATCAGGATCAGAGGGTAACAGAGTAATATCATAGCTCCATTCTCAGCAAATCGGATATATTCAGACAGATTAATTTCTTCTATACTTCCACCGTTCATAAGAAAGATACCCAGATGGAAGCACGAATAGCTTATGATTACTATTAATGCTGTAAAAAGAAGCTGCAGACGCCTGTAAATATTCGTCATTGTAAATATTGCCACCATACCTGATATAAAGTTCATCAGAACAAATTCAAAAGGTCTTTCAATCATAAAAGCGGCAAGCAAGATTGTAATAAGAAGGATGAACAAAGCAAGCCGTGCATCATAGAATGTCCTTATCATTATCGGTATAATAGCAAAAGGAATCAATAAAATGAAACCTGCTCCGTACTTATCTGAAACCACCCTGGTTACAAAGAGAAAAAGAATAATGGCAATTAAAATAAAAAATATCTTCCGCTGAATCGTAAGCACTTCATTGCGGAACTGAAGAAGGAATAAATAAAGTACAACATAACATAACGTAACAACTGATACTGCTCCAATGAGTTCCAGCTTGCTTACTTCCTCTCCATGAAGAAGTATTGCAACAACAGCAGCTATGCTAACGATAAAGTATAAATAGGTAAAAGCACTACCCCTTCTTACTTTTGGAATTTTCAGGATATCTGATGCAGATGGGGACATATAACTACATTGTTTTGGCAACAAAAATAGGGATATTTCCCAATATTGTTTAATAAAAATATTAAAAGAGAGACAACCGCGGAGGGCTGCTTTTAAAAGAACCCTGTATTCCGAAATAATATAATGATTCAGATAATTAGTAATTTTACAAGAAATTAAAAATGATGGAGACTTTTATATGTGAGAATGTTTTTGTCCCGTTACGGTCGGGGCCTGCCCACAAATCCGAAATGTTAAGCCAGGTGCTTTTTGGCGAGAAATACAATGTCCTTGATAAAACCGGCCACTGGCTAAAGATAGAGACTCATTTCGATAATTACCAGGGATGGATAGATTTGAACCACCTTCAGCATACAGAGGATAATGATAAAGATAAATCGCAAGGCCATGTTCTGAACCGCTCACTTCTTTGCTTCAAAAACGACGAGACAAAGCTGGTACTTGAAGCTGGTTGTGAAATTTATAATCCTGATTTTGATAACAGGAAATTTACTATAGGCAATAATATATATACCACTGACAATAAATTCAATAACAGCTATCTAGTTGCCTCTGATTCATTTGCTGATCTCGCAATGAAATTCATCAACAGCCCGTACATCTGGGGAGGACGCATTCCCTCGGGTATTGACTGTTCAGGGTTTACACAGCTTGTTTATAAGGTCAGGGGAATAGCAATACCACGTAACAGCTGGCAGCAGGCTGAAGTGGGAACTAATGTCAGCTTCATTGACGAGGCTATGCCCGGCGATCTTGTCTTCTTCGATAATGAGCGGAGCAGAATATCACATGTAGGAATGATGCTTTCCAGGGGACTTGTGATTCACGCATCAGGGAGGGTAAGAATCGACACCATCGACCATCAGGGTATTTTCAAGCATGAGATTGGAGGATATTCACATTATCTGAGGACTATAAGAAGGATTGTCTGATTGTCAATAAATCGGGAAAACGGGCAGGTAGTTTATTTTTTTTGCTGTTTTATAATTGACTGATCTACCATCTCCATTATTGCATTCTCTTCCATATCGGCTTTGGATTCTATATCACAGCATTTCTTTAATATATCTTTCACAAAATCTTTATCATCGAGGCTACCAACATTTGTTTTAACATTGAGGAAGGCGCCTTTTATACATGACCGCAAAGCCAGTGCTCCTACTGCGGCATCTGTAACAGAAGAGGGATTTCCCTTTTCCACCATCTCCCTTATCAGCGGGAAAGCTGAATATGCCGTTTCCATCACCTTGAATGGCACCATTACGGCATTCCGGGTGGCTGCCTGAACAGCATTATTCCTTACCTCTATCTCTTCCTTTGTCTTTTTTGGCAGCCTGTAAGCGTCAATGATACCGTTAAAAGCCTCAGTATCTTCATCCACAAGGTTCAGAAGCCTGTTCTGTATATCTTTCCCCATTGCTGCATGATCCGAAAACTCTTTCCACCTGTTGTCCCAGCCTCTCTTATGGCTCGACAGGTTGGCTACCATAGTGCCCAGGGCAACACCCAGAGTCCCCATATATGCTGATATTGAGCCCCCTCCCGGCGCTACCGATTCAGATGCCGTTTCATTCATAAAGGCTCTGAGATCCATATCAACGAGTTTTCTTTCACCTTTTTCTTTCATAACAAATTCTATTATTTTTTCTTCAGGGTTGAAAGGATGGATATTATTCAATCCCATTGATTTAATTGCAATTTTTATCAGTTCTTCATCAGATACTCCCACTGATCGTTTTTGTTTTTCAAGAAAGTATCTTCCCGCGTCCAGCATAGCTTTAAGAGGTATCAACCCAACCAGTTCTGAGCCGGTAACCCTGATACCACGTACATCAGCTTTTCTGCAAACCTCGTTAAATGCAATATGCACCGGTGTTACAGAGATATTGGTAAGGTTCATTGATATCTGAGCTATTCCATATTCCTCAATATACCAGCCTATTGCTTTTACATTTTTAAGTGTACCCGGTACATTTATTCTTTTTCCCTTCTCATCTTCAACCATTCGTCCCTTTTCCCTGACATCGAATGCAATTGCATTTGCTCTTCGTGTCGAGGTGGTATTCAGGTTTACATTGAATGCAACCAGGAAATCCCTGGCGCCTACTGCCGTTGCGCCTGACCGGGCATTAAACTTAGCCGGTCCGAAATCGGGTTTCCACGCCGTATCTTCCAGTTTCTTCTTTAATCCTTCATATTCGCCCTCCCTGCATTTTGCAAGGTTCTTTCGTTCCACACTGAAGGCAGCGCTCTCATAGCAATAGACCGGTATATCCAGCCCGCGTCCTATTCTCTCCGCAACCTTTCTTGCATAAACGACTGTCTCCTCCATGGTGATTCTTGAAACAGGAATAAAAGGGCAGACATCTGTTGCACCCATCCTGGGGTGTTCGCCATGATGCTTTGACATATCAATTAATTCCGATGCCTTTTTAACAGCCAGATAAGCTGCTTCTGATACTGCTTCAGGATCTCCGACAAAGGTGACTACCGTCCTGTTTGTATCTTTACCGGGATCAACATCAAGCAATTTAACTCCTTCAACAGATTCAATGACTGCCGTTATCTGTTTTATTACTGACAGGTCTCTTCCCTCGCTGAAATTAGGAACACATTCTATGATCGTTTTCGTCATAATTTTTTTGCCCCACCCCCCATTCCCCCTAAAGGGGGGCTATAAACCTGTACTTTTTTTTTAATTTTAGGTTAAGGGTTTTAACCCCCCTTTAGGGGGGCAGGGGGGTATTCTCTACCTTTTAAGATAACTCTTTCAACCAGGTTGCTGCCAAATGCATACGGCAGGAACTCGTATGATGGTATCTCTTTAGTAATAAATACGTTAGCAACTTTACCCCTGGCAATTGATCCATGTGTTTCAGAGATCCCCATTGCGCAGGCTGAATTAATTGTTACAGCGTTGAGCGCCTCTTCAGGAAGCATTTTCAGTTTTATACATGCCAGTGACATCACCAGTTTCATGTTCCCGGAGGGTGATGATCCCGGATTGTAATCAGACGCCAGTGCGACAGGTAATCCGGCCTCTATCATTTTTCGTGCAGGAGGATCGGGCAGTCCGAGAAAAAATGCTGATCCCGGGAGAAGTGTGGGTATTGTCTCCGTTCCTTTGAGGGTCTCAATTTCAGCTTCTCCTGATCGTTCGAGATGGTCGACAGAAAGTGCATTATATTTAACTCCGGTCTGGACACCTCCCGAGAAATCAAGTTCATTGGCATGGATCTTTGCCGGCAGGCCATATTTAATGCCTGCCATAAGGATCCTTTCTGTCTCCTCTACAGTGAAAAAACCTCGGTCGCAAAATACATCTATATAATCAGCCAGTTCCTCAGAGGAGACAAGCGGTATCATCTCATTGATTACAATATCTATATACTTCTCCCTGTTGTTCTTGTATTCTTCCGGCATTGCATGAGCCCCCAGAAATGTTGCCTTAACCTCTATCGGAGAGGTCTCTTTTATTTTTTTTATCACCCTCAGCATTTTCAGCTCGTTGCTGAGAGTAAGTCCGTATCCGCTCTTTATCTCAACAGCGCCTGTCCCCTGGCTTATTATTTCATTTACACGTATCATAGACTGAGTATACAGATCATCTTCAGATGTCGCATGAAGCTTTTTGGCAGAGTTCAGTATCCCTCCTCCCCTCTTTGCTATCTCTTCGTAGGATAATCCGCGGATCTTATCAGTAAATTCTCTTTCGCGGCTTCCTGCATAAACAAGATGTGTATGTGAATCGCAGAAAGAGGGAAATACAAATCGTCCTGATGCGTCAATTACTTCAGTTTTATCATTTCCCGGCTTGCTGTATTCCCCGGGGATATCTTTCATCTTTCCGAAATCTGATATCCTGTCACTTTCAATATAAAGGTAGGCATCCGATATGGTTTTAATCACCGACATATCCTTACCGCTAACTCTGAGCTTTGGTTTCTCTTCAACCTGTATCAGCCCTTTTATATTTCTTATCAGCAGACCCATATAGGTATTTAGTCATAAAATTAATAGCCGAAGGTAGCAAATATTAAAAAATCAGTTCAATATTTGCGTTTTTCTTTATCTTTAGTGCCGTCAATCAAACCTATAGAAACCTATGAAAAAGACCCTTTCATTTCTTCTGATTACAATTTTTGCGCTTCAGGTTTTCGGACAGGAAGAGCAAAAAGAAGTAAAGGAAAAGAAGGTAAAGACCGGATGGAAGTTCGGCGGTGCTCTTCCTGCAACTACATTTGATTCCAATCTTGGATTTCAGTACGGGGCTCTTGTAGAGTTTTTCAATTACGGCAATCCCAGTGTATATCCTGAATTTCTTGACCATACATACACTGAAGTATCGCGCTTCACAAAAGGAAGCGGTATTTACAGGTTCATGTATGAATCCAATCATCTTATTCCGGGAGTTCACATGGCAAGTGACCTCAGTTATCTCCCCGATCAGGCGAGTCATTTTTACGGATTCAACGGCTATGAATCTGTTTTCAATGTAGACTGGATGAAAGATAATACAGCTGATTACAGGAGCGGTATGTTTTATCGTTTTAAAAGAAATCAGTTCCGGTTCAAGAATGATTTCCAGGGTAAGCTGGCAGGAGAACATATAAAGTGGAGCGCAGGATTTGCTTTTCAACATTTCAGCAATAGTTCGGTTGACATTGACAGGCTTAATAAAGGGAAAGATGTATTGCTGCCTTCGGTTGACTCTGTTCCTGGTATCTTTGA
>Ga0114918_10001002_pt1 | contig 24917 bp, 54 predicted proteins | sample LantaG_FD_87015 | JGI IMG/M metagenome (GOLD analysis project Ga0114918, IMG submission 87015) | Deep subsurface microbial communities from Baltic Sea to uncover new lineages of life (NeLLi) - Landsort_02402 metaG | ecosystem: Environmental > Aquatic > Marine > Oceanic > Sediment | place...
CATCTTTTTAAAAGATGAATATGAATACCCTTTGAACTTGAACCAGGAGCCTTTGTGTAAGAATATACGACGTTTCTCTCTAACCATTTGCCCAATCTTTGTGGCGTATACCACACATCGTTGTGGCACGAATAGAGAGTCGATCATGTTGGGGTTATTTTCCATACACAGCGAGAAATACTTCACGATGTTATAGATCGAAAAGTCATACTCAACTCCTGTACCTCCAAAAGCCTCAGGATCTTTGACATGGTGTTGTTCATACTGCTCAAACCGTTTCTTCTGCCTACCAAATCCTTGAATATCCCCAGCAGTATGAGGAAATACAACATCTTTTGGTGGCACACAGAATCCGTAGATATCCCGGTCGCTGTCTCCAGATGAAACACCGTAGGCTTCAGACCCCATAATCACTTCATACTGCACTCCTCCAGGTACAAATGGAGGAGGTGTAATCAGTCCACGCTTAGATAGATCTTGTACTTTAGACGACATTCTTTTTTAGTTCCTGTTCCAACTGTTCTTTGATCTTACGTTGTTTTTCTTGTTTACGTGCGGCAACAAAAGTTTTGACCGCTACTTGGAATCTATTACTGTCTTCTGGGGACAAGCTAATCCTATTTGATCCATAGTACAAACTAGCGTAAAACGTGCTAGCAGTTCCAGCAGAATCATCTTTTATGCTTACCTCTCCTTTTTTGTCATTGTCACTAATAGGAGTAGGTATGATAATAACTGGGTTGTTTACTAGTATTTTCCATTCTTCTGGAGTACTCGTTAGAGAGGTACAAATCTTTTCCAGAAAGGGGTAATCCCAAGTAATGACATCATTTTTATAAGTAGTACTACCTTCTCTTTTTCTAATGTGCCGCCTGTAGAGTAGAAATATAGCTACTCCAATGAATCCACCTAAAGCAGCACTAGCTAGAATTTCTAACCATTGCATGGAGAATCTCCTTCTTCAACCTCTAGAATTCCTAACTGTTCTGCAAGTCGTCGGTAGTGCTGTAGTTTCAGAGAAACAATATGGCGTGCTTGTCCTCTGTTGAGTTTCCACTCACCAAGACAAATAGGGCATATATACCGATCTCCACCTTCTAATTCTTCTGGAGTTATAAGACCCTGTAGTAATGGACGTGAAAAGAAGGTTTTGTCAGTTTCCAACTTAACCAATGTGGCGTAAGTATGGAAACAGTATTCGCAGTAGTAGATCTTGTCCATTTTTTGTGCCTCAGCTATAAGATAGCCATGAAAAAGGGGCTTGGCAAGCCCCTTTTTACAATGCGCTGAATTATTCCCCTTGTATCAAATAGCCAAGGAGAATTTTTCTAGCTGCCAGGGCAGCATTCCCACGCTGCTCTAAGTAGTCCTCGTACTTTTTGATGCCTAAGCTAAAAAGTTCATCTGTAAACCTGATTCCCTCTGGGTCGTCCCGACAATCCCAGACTCCTGCAATAATTGCTTCTCCTGGATCGTCGTCTATGCTTACCGCGAGTGCCATACCCAAAGGATGCAACACACGACGGTTTATTTCAAACAGTAGACCTGTGTCTAGTAGATCTTTCACTGGAACCATTTTTGGAATATTCGACATACTAATCTCCTTTTTTCCAAAAAGAAACACATTCGCCTTCTTTAAGAAAATCGTGGTAAAGTATAAACATAGAAATGAACACTTCGTCCATAGTGCATCTGATATCTGGAGGAGAATGTTCTACCATTCCCACTTCAGAACGTGGACCGATACCAATCGCCACTAATCCTTCTGGCCAGGTGCACTGAAGGGTATCGTATCTAAAAGCATCTGTTAACAGAGTCACTTTTCCAAGGTTACCAAGTAAGCCCATTGCAGCAAGTGATTCTTTAACAATAGGATCGAATAACTCGTCCATTAATCCACGATTATTAGGATTTGCTACCAAATCCGCTATGCTATCTGCTCGTAACAACAGGCTGTACTCTCCCGGAAGCTTCGTAGCTTTATCTCTAATATACGAAACAAACGTACTGTCACTGAAACCTGAGATGTTAACCTTTCTAGATAGTTCACATGCTTTATGGATGAAGAATCTTTCATCAGACACTAGTAATCCTTCTAGAACATCGATGAAAAGCTCTTCCAAACGATCATCTAAACCTTCATTTGCTACCAGACGATCAGAAATTTTGTCTATGCTTACAAGGTGCTCCGCTCCAATGCGAGAACTAAGTGGAGATGGTTGTGAAAGGCCACTAGGTATCGCTAGCATCGCTCGATTGAATGCCAACATTAGATGTTCTCCACAGGCTTCGTGGCAGGTAAGCTTACACCGTTCTTTGATAGAGATTCCTTTCATTAGTCCAGCAGCATCTTCAGGAGGTCCTCCTACGATACGACGAAACAGTGGAACTTTTACCGGTTTTCCGTCATCAGTCATAGTTTTATCCTTTAAAATGTGAAGCTTTCACCTTTTTGGACAAATCCTCTAAACCCTGCTTCTTCTGCTTTGGTCGCCCAGTTATGCCAATCAGATACCACGTTATCTTGGTAGTGTACTAAATACATCTTTTTCTTGGTTTCTGGAGGAAGTCCAACTAGCTCACTAAAGTGAGCGTGAACCCCGGAAGCATATGGAGCGGTTTCTACATCGTGAAAGATGATAGTTGCTTCGTTGTAAAAGTCCTTGATCTGGTTAGGAGCGAATTGCGTATCCGTGGTTAGAAAAATAATCTCGTCTCCAACGTCGAACAGCAGCCCAAACGAAAGCTCAAAAGTATACCCGTTTACGAAGTGCACCATCTGCACCAGTTTGAACTCTATGCTTGTATGCGGATGTGGTATAGAAAACATTTCATTCTTAGGAATTGAATGCACATTGAAGTAGGTTTCCAATGTCGCACGTTTGTTTTGAAGACTAGCTAGTCCTCCACTCAAACAACGGTTCCATAAGTCGTCTACAAGGAACTCACTAGTATACAGGTCAGGATGCCCTTTGTATCGTGGGTCGAAGTAGGTAGCAAACGCAAGGTATTCCAGACCACCAATATGATCTGCATGCAGGTGTGAGATATACACACCGTTAATGTCTAGATAGGATAAACCTTTCTCTTCTAAGGCAAATCTAATATCTCCTCCACAGTCAATCAAGAGCTTATAACCAGACTCAAACTCGATTAAAGCATTTGTCTGGAAATTTTTCATGCAAAATGCTGATCCGGACCCTAGAAATGTAATTTTGATTCCACTCATGTTAGTCTATCCTTTTTTCAATGTGGTCTAAAAAGCTATCCATACTGTCTACACCCTGCATACTCGTACGCTGCGCCGCAGCATCGATGCAGTAGTCGTACAAATGCAGTCCTTTAGAAGCACAGATGATTTTTCCATCCTCTGCTCCCAATTCTTGGCCTATATACTCTTTTACAAGTTGCAGCCCAGCTAGGTTCGCCGGAAATCCTCCCCATAGATCCCAAGATCTGAAATAGACAAACATGTGTAGTTTGTTATCCCGGTCTAATCGGAAATCCACGACTCTAAGACAAGCTGGATCCCGTTGTCCTGTACCGGGGTCAACGTAATTGTCGGTATCAATATACCTTTCTCCAACTTTGTGCTCGCCCCTGTTAGGACTTTTACCTACGATAGTCGATACCTCAGCAAGCCAGGGACCTCCTGGATCTTCTGGAGCCCAGCCGCCAATACTAATAGCGGCCTGGTTGTTACCCGGTGAATTACGAAGCTGCTCGATGACCCGTTGAACCCCAGGAGCCAGCCAAGTACCATAAATATACGTCTCGTTTGATTCTAGTTCAGTACCCATTAAATATTTAGCAAAGTAGTCGTTTACATAGTCCATTGATTCGACTGGAGGGGGAATATTCAGTTGTGGGGGCATTTCTGGAATAAGCGGACGTATTCCAGGCTGATCAATCGTAGCTAGTACGAAGTTATACTCCAGTCTTTTTTGACCTACATAACTTCCACTGGTAATCTCATACACGCTGTGAGCTGCCCTTCCCCTCATAAGGTTATAGACTAGTTGAAACCATGCATCAGATAGCGATGTTACAGTTATTACTGTTGGAATCATGAAATGTTCTCCTCTACTATACAAAATTGTTGCCGAGCCGAGACGTGCCGGGCCGAGCCGTGCCTGGACCTACCGTGTCCCACCGAGCCTAACCACGCCTACTACCCCGACCTACACCATCCACCACCTGCCCGACCGAGCCATGCCGCGCCGCGCCTACCCAGGCCGTCCTTGCCCATCCTTACCACGTCTTAACTGCCTGCCCCGCCAATACAAGTCCTGCCTCGCCACTCCGGGACTTGCCAAGTCTACTGTAACCGCCTACTTCTAGAGCTTGTCTTCTAAAGCTATCCGCTTCATTCTAAGTTCCCATTCAGACATCTCTTTTTCTGCAGCAGCTTCTTTTTCCTTTGTAGCCTTTTCTTCTAGTGTCTTTTTAATTCTTTTAGCACGTGTTATAGCGCGTCGTCTGGATTTCTCATTTTTTACTCTGGCTTCTTCTGCTTGTATTGCAGTTAATGCAGTAACCCATTTATTACCATTCCATACATAAAACTCACCTGTAATCTTATCTACAAATGCGTCCCCAACTTTCAATACTTTGTTGTTCACCATTCTTAGAAGTTCAGGATGACAAACCTGCCCAAAAATCCAATCACAGTATTGACAATATTTTTCAGGGCTACCTGTAACTACCTTATAGTCAGTTCTTCCGCATCTAGCGCAGAACTCCACACCGTCAGGTTTTTTATCACTAGCATCCATCGTTTAGCCTATCTATGTCCAGGTATCTAACGTGCTGCCCACAGAGTACGCAATAGTCTACTTCCAGTAGTTTATGATTTTCCTGATTACGTCCTATGAGAAGTAGCCCCTCTTCACACACAGGACATTTGGATTTGTACATAGAAGAATCAGAGTACCGTTGTAGCTCTGAATGTAGCACGTCTAGTATAGGCTTCTCAGCATTAACTGGACCTTTATACTCCGATTTGCTTTTGCTATTACTTATCATAATACATCCTTCAACCCAACTCTTCTTACTGTGGCTTCAAGTTCTTCAGTTCTTTCTTTTAAGCCAGCTACCTCACTATTTCTAGACGCTGCTCCTTTTTCGTACGCTTCTTTAAGCTTGCTGTCTAAGCAACTTTTACAAGGTCCTACCAGAAAATATTGGTCGTCGCTGCAAGGTGTATAAATGAAGCTTACGTTAAAATTATCCCTTTTGCATTCCCTACACAGTATGCCAATACTAACAGGTATCGTAAATTGTGGCATTCTACTATCCTTTACATGTACAGTTTGAAGACAGGATTTCCAAATGGACCCTCAGGTCCATATAGCTTCTCTACATAGTTGAAATGCACTGGTCTCGTGCAACCTTCAACTAGTACAGAATTTCTTTCTGGGATAAGTTTTTCTACTTTGCTACGTCGATACTCATAGTACCCGTCATCTTTTAATACGTTGTACAAAACTGAGTATTCTACGAGACGCTCGGTATCTATAATATAGCAAACCAGTGATATCTCGTTAACCAGACTGCAGGAAACATAGTATCTTTGGTGCGGCCCCTCTATGTTTCCAAGGCGTACTTGTTCTTTGACCACTCGGCGTACGATGCGTAGTATAGGCCGTTTACCAAACCATTTTTGTGAAACAGAAGTCCCATAACTAAAATGTAACGCAGCGACCTCTTTTAGTTGGTTAATAATAAGTGGTTGTATATCTATAAATGGTGATAGTTGCATTTGTCCGTCTTACCCTTCTAGAACTCTATCCAGTATCTTTAGCGGTCTTAACGTCTTTTCCAAACACCACTGTAGTGGACCAAGCAGAATGCTGTTTAACCTGTTCCTGGAAATTAAGTGACTTGTTGTAATGCACACGGCAATATCCAGATCTATTACGGTGGTCTAGTTGCCTATTGCATTCTCTGCAGTATTTACGCTCCACAGTTGATTTTGGGAGTTGCGCGTGCTGCTCTTTAACCCATGCTGTATAGCATTCTAAACACTTACCAGTTACAGTGCTCTTTCTTATCTTCTTTCCACATTTACAATGCCTGTCACGCAGTGTACCGGATTTCTTTCCTCCAGTGCTTCCTATTTCTTTAGCGTGTTCTAGTGGTGTCTTTTTAGGTTTTTTACCTTTGCACGTTTTGCAGTCGGAAGAGTGTCCTTTATGAACCTCTCCATTGTACGTGTGGTAGCTACTTACGATAGGCGCACTTTGTTCCTTTTCGCTGTTACTCTTTGTCAAAATTATTTCCTTCACTTACTATGGACTTTACTCTTTTACCCCAGACATCCAGTTCGTTTTCATCTATTTCTTCTAACGCTTGTGCAACTATCTCTGCAGAACGCTGCATAGCGTACTCATAGATCTCTTTACGGTCTTTATCAGTTAATTCCCTGATATTTTTTAGACGAACCTTTTCCATTATGTCCAAAGCACTACACAGTTATCTCCTGGGTACGCTTCTCCATCTTTCCAATCATCCCAAGATTCTCTGCTGTAGGTTTCCGTATCCGTCCAGTTTTTACCTGTGTAATGCCTGTTCTCTAATTCCTGTACTACACTGAATGAATTACCTTCTGCGTCTGCTGAAGTTATTACTTCCAGTTCTCCATCCAACTCTTGCAACTGCTTAATCAATTCTTTTACTTTCATGGGCTCTCTCTTACTTTCTTCCCGTACGGATGGCTTTCACTTTTTCTATTTTCCTAAGTTCCCAAGCATCCTGTGGGTCAGCAGCGTTCCAAGCACCAAATTGATTAACCTCTTCTTTAGACAATGGTAACCCTCCAGGATACGTTGTGTGCATATGGAGATAGATTCTAGCGATGTCCCCTCGTATGCCCTCTCTTGGCTCAACTACATCGCGTTTGAAGTCGATCTCGAAGTCGCAGGCTCCATACGCTCTAGGCTCCCCTGCTACTTCTCCATATGGACGACTACTACGGTCACCGTTGATCTCTCCAACAGACGGAACCAGGTTCATCAAATCTGCTTCCATGATTCTAAACTGTTGGTCAATTTTACGGCAGCACATACGCCCATTTAAACCATCGCAGCCTTTCCAGCAGGCTCGATGCTTACCAAACGCCTGTGCTGGAACAACATGTTCCCATTCTAGCTTAAACGACCTCTTTCCAGGATTTCTAGGTTTATATCCACAGGAAGCATGGTCGATTACTCCGTTTATGGAGTATTTACATCCACAATAGAAAGTTACTTGGTTTCCTAAATAGATCTTTCCAGCTGCTACTTTTGCTGCTTGGAATGTAGTTGGCGCTTTACTCCTAATTGGGATAGGTGGGCTAGTCTGTGTTTTATCGCAGCCACAAACTACTATGAATAGTACGGTTAACACTACAGAAATCGCTACTTTTATGTACATTCGCACGGTTCTATCCATCCTCTTTTTCGTTTATGATACACTCTACTCTACGTTCCCAATTGGACAAACTTTTTCTATATGCAGCCGCATCAGGTATGAACTCACCATCTAGCGTATACCCTGAATAAGTTTCACATATAACACACATAGCTTCGATATAAATTTCGCCGTCTAAACTTAGCTGCATGCCACGAAAGTCATTTCCACCACACTTACTACAACGTAGTAGGTCTTCTCCGCTAATTAATACTGTGTTTCCGATTGGTCCTTGAGTAGATACCGCTTCTTTGGTAGGAATTGGCTCTAAGTGCCAACATCCACCATAGTAAAATACATTTAAAGGTCCGTTAGTTACTAAACAACTTCCACCAGCGTCTTTAATACTGTAAGCAGCTACTATAGTATCGTCTGTTTTAAGAGTACGTGGTCTTCCATAAAGGTCACGGCATTTTTCTGTAAGACGGGTTTTGCAAGAATCACACATGACCATAATATACGTGGTACTTAAAGGGCTGAAAAGATAAAACTTATCTCTTGCACACCTAGCACAACATATATCATTGAGAGCCATCAATCCACTCTATACCGTAGTCTTCTAGACAGCCTTTACATACTAGAATAGTATCATCAGTTTTTATATTGGTTATCTCACCTAGGGTCTTCTCCAAGAGCATACTGGTGTTAGCAGTAATAGGTTCAGGTATAGCTACGAACTCATTCCAAGCGTTACACCTTGGGCATTTAACGGAGGCTTGCATCATTGGTTATCCTGCTCTGAAAGATTTTGTCTTTTTCTTTTCATACTCTACAACGCGGTAGCGAGGACGAAAACGTGGTCCCCAAGCATCCATGTGCGCTTCCTCTTCATCTTGGTAGTCAGCGCCAAAAAATTCTCCTTCAGCATCGTACAAAGCGTACAAAACTTTTGGAGCTGGTTTAGATTTTGGAGTCTTTTTCATTGTCCACTCTTACTTTGGTGAGTCACATTAACCGCAACGAACTATCTAGGAGATTCCTTAGCATCCATATGGAACTCTACTTTTAATCCAACTTTATAGGCTGCTCGTGCAAAATCACGTATAGTTAGAACCTTTCCACACAGTTCCTCTAAAAAATCCAGACCTCTGGGGTGATGGATAATCATCTTCAAAACCGAAACAAGTTCAGTGTCTGTATCTACTACAACAGGTGCTACCACTTTTTTCTTAGCCATGTTCTTTACATCCTATTCTATTCGACAGAGGTTTTACCTTACACTTAGTGCACCAGTCTACTCGTCCTAGTCCATCTGCTGTCTTTTCTGTCTTCCATCCCTTAGGCGCTTTGTTATTCAGAAACCACTTGTACGGTAAGTAGCTGTTACTACCGCAGACTGCGTGCTCTCTTCCACAGTTATCACAGATAATAACCGGTGGCCCAGGTGTAAACCCAAACTTTGCCATCCCTAAACCAATTCCACATCTGTAACTCATGGTTCCTAGTCCTCTCTACGCAGCAGTGGGGCTAGTTTCGTTACTACCAAGTTATACCGCGTTCTTCTATTAGCTCGGACTCTCCGCAACAACATGGGCCACACAGGTCGGTACCAGAGTATCCACCTGGAAAGGTCAAGGCTGTACCACAAACGTCACAATACAGCATCTCACCCCATTCTAGCTCTTTCCTATCTTCTTCGTTACAGGGTTGTCCATGCTCGTCTAGAGGGTAGGTTTTCTTTCCAATTTTAACCCAATTGTCGCTCATTTTGATTCCTTGTATCTTGGTTACACCGGTTCCTATTCATCTTCTTGAGGCTTCTCTGGAAAGTCTTCTAGAGGACCTAGGGAGATTGAGTGTAGTTTTCTAATAAACCAGTCGTCTGAACATAGATCTCCTAGTTTATCCTCAATAATTTTAGCTACCTCGCTGAAGTTAAGCCCACTTTCACTATTTATCTGTACAGAAAAGCGTATAGTGGCTATACGAGCTTTCTTGTACACTTTAGCTTTTTTCTCCGAGGTTGGGTGTGGGTCATCCCAGCAGGGTTCATTTGCAGCTGCTCCGCAGTCGGGGCATCGTTCCTGTTGTTCTCGTTTAGTCATCTTCGTTTTCCGGCGTATACGTGTGGATAACTACGTTATTACGTCCTGCCTCTGTTGCGTCTACCACCAGACGCGAAGAGCTAGTTTTAGGATCTTGTACGCGTACTTCACTGTTCATCGGCATTGCCATCAGTAATCGTACCAGTTCTTGTACAGTCATTCTGTTTCCTCTTCTTTCGCGCTATCATCTACAAGAGGGTCACCTCTGCCCAAGTATTCACAACGCAAACAGTCTTTATGCATTCTAGCATCCTGGCCCTCAAGCTTACACATTATCTTTCGTAGATACTCATAATCTCGACGAACTTGGTATTCTTCAGGAAGACTATTTACAAACGTACTGAGATGCATCTCTGGGGTAACCGATTTCATGGTAGTAACTATCTCCTACTCATACAAACTCTATTAGTATTCTATGTAGTTTTTGCAGATCTTTTCCACTCTAGCGTTGCCTCGCCATTTTGGTAAAAGAACTACTCTGTATTTACCAATATACTTGTACACCTGTTGCTTACTTTCCCTAATGTAGTACTTGTAAACTTTACCTAAAACTTCATTTCGTAGTTTTGTGCCTTCTCCCCATAACGCATGAGTAAGACGCTGCATGTTACAACGTTTACATCTTTCTATGACAACATGAGGTCTTTCTATCTCACTTTTTACCCAAATATGCTTACATCCCACTGGTTTACTCCAATCATTCTCCGAACTTACGCTTCAGTTTTTCGTACAGTACCTGCTCTCTTTGTTCTTGTTTTTGTTTACGAGTAGCAGCGGCTTTCTTAGCAGATTCATTCTTCTTTTTCCAGTTAGCTCTACGCGTATCGATTTCTGCCTGTGTTTCTGAACGAGAAGCAGATATGACGACCTCCACTTTTGAGTAGCGGTCTCCATATTCCCACTCTACACCGTGATACACACTAACATCAATGTTAACACATCCACGTGATAACGCCTCTTCTCGAATACCCTGCAGTCTGGCGATTACATCGTCAATAGGGCCATCAAGCCAATCTTCATCCCCTCTATAAAGGTCTTCTTTTATCACGTGCGGTTTTTTGCTGTTTATGCTTAGATTTTTCATTTTACTTTTACACCATTGGTATAGCTACTACCAAAGAGGATGTTTCCAACTTTTCTATTTCTTCAGTTTCACTGATAACATCCTTCTTTAGTTGTACTACTTTCTCTTCATACCAATCAATGTTTCCTTGTATCACTTGTTTTACATACAGCTTACTGGATTTTATAAGCCTATCCTTCTTCTTCTGGAATTTGTTCTGCAATTCTTCCACAGTGAAACAAATTTTACTTCTGCTTGCTCGATGAAGACCTTTTGCCACAGATTTTACATCTCTTGGTTTAAGACCTTCAGGCCACCAGAAAATACAGTCTACATATTCATAATGCACCGCAGAGGTACACTTAAGTTTCTTTGCAGCATTGCTATCTTTATCGTAAGTTATGACATCCTGAACTAGTATTTCATACACATCTAGAGAAAATTGACTATCATATATAATCCAAGCTTTTTTGTTTTCCATAGGTAGCTCCTCCATTTTATCTATCTCTGTGTCCAACTATAATATAGTCATGAAAAATGGAGTGTCAAGGATAGGGCTCACTTGGAAGTAAAGGGTCATCTTCAACTTCTACGACCTCGTAGCTGATTCCTTGCGAAATGTTATCTGCAATCTGATGATCATACGGATTTAACATCCACCCTCTTTCGGCGCGTTCAGCTTTATGAAATATTTCATATTCAGCATCAGAGTAGTCTTCTTCTCCAAAAGCTTCTTTGAGACACAATTCGCCTTGAACCGTAGATCCGTCTATAGACCACTTCCATTGCGTCTCTGGATAGGTAGCGTCTACTTCGACAGCGCTATCCCAATTTATTTTTCCCTCGTCTAATAGAGATCGGTCGATTAAACGGCGTTCCTCAAAAGATGCTTTTTCCATTTTGGACACCCATTGCCCATAATAATTGCACCTCTTACACCATTCCTCAGCTTTACCGCGAGATGAAAAGGAAGCTACAACCCACCTATTATCCAATTCATACCAACAAGCTGAACCTAAGACGATGTAACGTTTGTTGTTAGAACTGTTTGTTATCTTTCCACTTTTCATAGGCTTCCACATACATACAGTAATTGCATTCTTCACAACCACAGTATGCTACTTTTTTGCTTGTTTGGCGAAGATTAAATAGTAAATCCCGTTCTTGCCGCAGTTCTGAAGCAGCTTCCCAAGCATCCACTAAAATAGCCGAATCCTCATCGCCCATTACGCATGTGACGTTGGAACACAGAGCCATTCTTGGAGGAGAAGTCCCACACATCTTACCTGGGGCTAAACATAAAAAACACTTACCTAGCGTGTCCTTTTTCATAGTAATCCTTTTTATTTATTGTTTTACACTGTATATCATACTAAATTCGGAGTCTACCCTCATTATGCTCTTTTAGCATGTTACAGAAAAGTATCCCTTGGTCTATAGCGTCGTCTAGCGCCATGTGCGTATGAGGTTTATTGCTGAACCACCGACGTGGCATACGTCGTTTAGTTGAGTCACGATAACCTGTACCCATCATCGCCATTGCGAAGGTTTTGATATCCAGTCCGGAATGGGAAAATGGATTCTCTCCAGCAAACTTTATCAAGTACCAGTATACAAACATAAAATCGTAGGCAACTGGATACCCAACAAATACTGGACGACCAGATAGACTTTTTAGCCACGTTACATATTCGGGCATGACTTCTTGTGGAGAACGAGTGTTAGCTCTACAGGCATCCCAAGCTTCCTGTTGTGTTTTCCACCACTTCATAGTGTCAGGATGCCCCGATGCACCAGGAAGGGTTTCCAGGTTTGCGTTAAACCATGAAACCATAGTCCCATCTGCTTTAAACGCCGCTGACCCGAAACTCAACATTGAATGCGGTCCTGGAATCGGACCATCAGCTTCTATGTCAGTGCTTACATATATTTCTGTGTTTTTGCTCATGATTACGCCTTTTCAGGTAGTACCCTAAATTCAATGACCCAACACCACGGGTTTTTATCCCACCCCCACCCCAAAGCTTCGTAGATGGAATTCCAAAGTTCTATAAACCTGGGCTTCTTGCAATCACGAGTTATAGGGCTTCCAACACCTTCCGCAATACAGTCGCGTTCCTTGATATCCTGCACTTTACTTACACTGAGTCCGGTTATCTCTAATTCGATATCCGTACCCTCTACTACTAAATGATCTCCAGGCTCCCCATATGGGCATAAAAACCCAGCTTCATACTGCTGTAGTGTGAACTTAGTTAGCTTTTCAGGATCCTCTTCTCCAGGCCACCACGCTATCCAACCAGAATTACGAGCTGGAAGTATCAGTCCAGCATCAGCGCCTTCTTTGATCACACGTCTAGTTACTGTTTTACTCCCGTCTCTGATAGACGGCAGCAATTCTTCAATAAACTTAATAGATTTACTAGCTATAGTCTTGTTTTTCATTGTATTACTCTGGCAGAGTAAGGAACCGTGCTACAAATTCATCAAATGATAGCTCCGATTCATTTTCTCCTGCTCGATTACACGATAGACATTCTTTCAAGTTTTCAGATCTAGAACTACACCCAGTTTCGTGTGCTCTTTCTAACCTAGGTTGCAGGTCGCTAAGATCCGCGTTTCCATATTCCTCTTTATACCAATGTTCTAGCTGCTCTAGTGTACAGGCGTACTCAAGCAAAGGGGCATCCACGATTGTGGAGTACACATTATACGCACCATCTTTGTAAAGTATATATCGTGGCATTTTGTTCCTGTACTAGCTAGACTTCTTCTTTTGGGTCGTAGTCTCGATTCAGAATGATATTAAGCATTGTTTTTTGTATCCTCTTATATATCATACAGTTACTACAAATACACCCATCTGTTGTTCTCTTACAGAGTTCTTTTGTTTCCAAGCAAGTTAGACCTTCTTCTACTAATGCTTGAACTATACCTTCCATTTTCCATAGATCTTGTAGTTCCTCTTCCACATCTAGGAAGTCTAGATGTCCAAGTTCAAACTGTTTTAGGATTCTGGAAACTCTGTCCATTTTACGTCTCCCTATTAACGTAGCTACGATTTAAGAAAAAGCAAGATTTACTCAGTTTCACCGTATCCTTCTACTACCTGTTTTACCCGCTGTTCCCAAGGAGACGGTTTGCTCCAGAAAGACCCACTGTACTCACGTTCGTAGCAGGTAGCACATGCGTAGGCCATAAGACATACATCGATTATCAGGTCTTCCTCACTGATAAGATCCTTGCAAAACACACAGCGTTGACGAGTATACTTGTCTGACCTAAGCATCCTCTTCACAACAAATACTTCTTCCAGTGATACTTAATACCTCCCGCAAGACATTTGTTTTTGAACTATGTATCAGTTCTCGTACATCATCTTCCGATTCATAGTATATCAATGCACCCTCTGTGTGCTCTTTCAGCAATTCTTCTATTTGACTCACTGCTGCTTCTAAAGCGAAGATCCACGCAGTCATCTGCTGTTCTAGGTACATGCCAAGCATTCCACGTTGTTTATACAACGCATCTGATATTTCTTTGGCCACTCGCATTACTAGTTCTTTTGTCTCTCCCTGAACAGGAGCATCTGTTTGCAGCGACTTCTGCTTCAGTCTAACCAACTCAGCTGCCATCTTCTCCCTATCATTTACAGCTACTGTATGCAGCGTTTGCGCCACATTAAGTTCTCCTGCCATCTCTGCTACTTTTGCTACTTTCTCGTGATATATCTTTTCCAGTTTAGTGTATGCTTCTTTCCACTTTTCACATTCTTTACACATCATAGCCATTATAATTTCGACTTTCTATTAAAATCCCGGTCGATAAAAGGCCCACCGTAGTCTTTTACCATTGTTTTGAAGAAGGCGTCTGTCTCTGTAGCAATTTCCATCCTATAATGCGCTGATTCGGAGTCTTGGACAAACTTCTCAAGTTTCGCCGCTTGTTTACCAGAGAATGCGTACAACTTCCTTAGACCACCGGACGCCATAATCACTGCTACGTTACACATCCTGCTGTCTCCGTGCCTCCACCAATCTGACTTAACTTTTGCGTCCCTCATCATTCTCCGGAGAAATATATCCACACGTTCCATCATAATACCTACCATTTTTAGGCAGATATCCTCTCCAAGTGGATCTGGGCAATCTTTCAAGGATGCGATCCTTTCTCCCAGAAACGTGTGGAGCTTCCTCATATTCTTGCCTCGGGATAGTACAACAGCAACGCTAGTCGTTACGTTGTCTAGCTCCCACCACTGAAGGGCATCTGGCATCGGGCTGAAAGACTCCTCATCATCCACTGCCTGTATTGGTTCCCTTATAGTCACTGTAGGCCCTTTTAACAAGTTTTTACTCTTAACCTCAACTTTGGCTTTTGTAAAACCTAACGATTCAACAACCCCCTCTTGATACATTAGTAATACACCCCAAAGCACCGAGGTAATAGCTACTACTGCTACCAAGGTACGTAGTATACTATAGTTTTTCATCCTACACCTACTCCTCTAACACACGTTTTATTCTAAGTTCCAGTTCAGACAACTCTTCTTGTTCGGAAAGTACACGTACACCCTTAATCGGGTTTCTGGATACCATTAGATACGTATTATAACACGTAGCGCAGTAGACGTAGCCTTTGATATGGTAGTTCCACATTACATATTTTCCACAGCTGTCGCACAATACTTTATTCATCCATAAACCTACTGATGTTACTCCAAAATATTCTTTATACGCTGTTCCCATGGTGACAACTCAGGCTCTTTTACCATCTTTCTTGCAGTTGTAACCACTTTCCTACCCTCAATATAATCATCGCAGCGTAGTCCGCAATAAGGATAGCGAAGGTTTCCGCTGTTTTTTATCTTAAGGCAGGAGACGCATAGTTTAGGAATTGTCCGCATCTATTACCGTCCAATACACTTATCCCATTCATCCCATCTGCCAGTCAAGTCGTAAGAATCTAGGGATGCAACGATATCGTCCGCCAATTCAGGTAGATAAAATCGTATTCGTTGTGCGTACGCTTTTAGAGCCGCACGACTTGCGGCAGCATGTTCGGAGTCTTTGCTGTCCATCTTGAGTACGAAATACCTTCCTCTAACTGGACTCCCGTCTGTTTTACTAACAATATACTTGCGTTTAAGCCCTTTTACCGTGGTACTCATTAGCCTTTCCTTTCTACCTGCTTTTCCAGTATGGCCTCAAACCTTCCCAGCCAATCCTCTAGAAATTTCTGCTGTTGCCATAGTGACTCTTGGATGGTATTTGCGGCACGCGTCATTTCCGTTGCAGCGTTACGCATTGTACTCGCTGCCTGCCTAACCTCTTCAGCTCCCATTAGTGTGATAGTTTCCATCTTATAAGTTTTCCTTTAATTCGGATTTTCCTTCAGAAAGGCGCGAACTCCCCTTCTCTCTCCCCATAATGATGCACACGCGGACTTCCCATTCAGTAAGACTACTACTAGCAGCTACAATTCCAGGTCCTTCACTTACTATATACTCACATCCGCATGTATCACAGGTGGCGCTATAGTGGGAAACGCTATCTCTAGATTTTGCGGGTATTCTCCAGCCACGCGATTTTATAGCACAAGTAGGGCAGGTTACTAATTTTACAGCTGCGACTGTCATAGTACTACTCCATGATATTCTTTACTCGTTGTTCCCAGGGAGTTAATTCACGATAATTAGGGTCCATTTTAACACTTTCCCGTTTTGCAGCTTCTTCCAGGTACTCGTAGTAACAAGGATAGCAGTAGACTTCGCCAGAAACTTTAGAAAATGCCCTTGTCTCACCTTTCATTATAGACCGTCCACAACTGGAACAAACTACAATTGTGTAAAGTGGCATAATTACGGTTCCAGGATACTCTTTACCCTCTGCTCCCAGGGAGATAACTCAGGCTCTTTAGCTTTCTTCTTCCTTATTACCGTATTTATTGCGCTATATTTTTGATAACAAGTGTAGCAACAAACTTTACCACTATTCGTTTCTTCTACTTTAGGCTCTCCTTCCAATATAAAATACCCGCATGCGTCACAAGCTCTAGTAGGTCCTTTAAAAGAAATAACTGTTTGTTTTATCGTCATATCCATACTCCAAGCTAAACTGCTTCTTTTACAAAACGATAAAAACTCCAAAGGGACCTGAGTTTATCGGGAGTGCGTTGGTAATCTCCATGGTATCTTTTTAGCTCTCCAAAGGACCAACTTGTAAACATGTAGTAGTAATTAGCAAAACTAGAAGCAAGTACCTCTAGAGCTTCTTGTTCTGTAGTAGGAAACTCGTGGCTCTCCCACCCCGAATGTATTTCTAGCTCATCGCAGTCTATACATACTTGGCTCCTACCTTTTTCGTACTCGTACATCTGCTCTACCCAAACCTTTACATTTGGGTCGTACCATTTGGTAATAGTCAACTCAATAGGATGGGGTAACAGATAGCTAACTCTATCGTAGCTAATCTTTTTTGAGTCTGTACAGAAAGTAGGACTATTTATATACAGTATTTCTGATACTGTACGCTTCTCTACAAGTGCATTCGTGTAGGTTGGAAGCGCTATCCTTCCCTCCGCTTTGGTTGTGTACCCACACCGAGTACACGTTGCCCATGGAACATGGTCCCATTCTAGCAAGAACTCTATTTTGCAGAAAGGACACTTGGAGTTCCAATCAGGTTCTATCTTAGTATTGATTTTTATTACGTCATCCATTCTGCCTACTCTATTTCTATCTGTTTCACACGTTGTTCCCAGGGAGACATCTTTTCTTTTGGTTCTGTTTTACCGCTATAACAGTCATAGCAGTAAAAGGTGCTTAAACCAGTAACAGTGCTCTTACCCATAGCTTTACGGCAACGCGTGCAATATATGGTGTACAGCGTAGTTTTCTTCTTACGCATCCCTTCTCTGGTTGCAAAAGAAAAGCAGCGTTTGCAATAGTACCCACTGTCCCCTGCAACTAGTGCGGTACCTTTTATAAGGTCAACTCCGGTAGTAGTACAACTTTTGCAGTAAGGGGGACTAGCCTCTCTTCTAGGATTCTTTCGTCCAATCTCATAGCAAATGGAGCAATAAAACTTTCCATACGTGTAGATTATGTCATTTCTTGCTATAATATTGTCACACATCGCACAATTGACACGAGTGCTCCACTTTTTCTTCTTATAGCACTCATCGCAATAGAAACACCCTAGGTATTCCTTTATAGATTCTTTCAGCTCTTTATTGCAGGATACACAGTTTAAGTAGTATATAGCTTCCATGATTTACTCCATAATTAACTTTATACGTTTTTACCATGGAGTCGGTATATTCTTTTGGAGCACTCGTTTGAGGGCCAGTTGTTGCTCTTTTCCATTTCCACCATATTCTTCAACAATACTAGCGTATTTATTACATAGACCGCAGTATCCAGATCTACTCATGGCAAATACACCGGTTATTTTTGTGAACGTAAGTTTTACCACACTCCATACAGTTCCATGCGTCCTGTTCATTCAATTCTCGTTTTGCAAGATCTTCCAGGTCACATAGGATATCCCCTAGGCAGCTAAGGAGTGACAGCGGTATATTTCCATTCTGTAAAGAATCCTGCCAGTGCTCGATGTTCCTCTTACTTATCCTCATTTACCACTCCAGTATCTGTTTCACACGCTGTTCCCAAGGAGATAGCTCTTTAGGTTTTGCAGCTGTCTTTGCCTTGAACTCTTGAATAGTAGAACCACCTTTTTTGGTCTCTTCTAAGTAATCGACGTAGCATGCCGAGCAAAAACATATAAAAGTGGCAGTTACTTTCCTGTTATCCGTGTATAATGGCATTGTCCTTACTTTAGCGTCATTACTGCCACATCTACTACAAATCCGGGGCTTACTCGGCATAATTACGGTTCCAGGATAATCTTTATCCTTTGCTCCCAGGGGGAGAACTATTGACATTTCCATTGTTTCATCTAGGTTTTCCTATTAAAAAGGCGCGAAATCCTAACTCCCCATAATACAAGCCACACGTCTCTCCCATACATCAACACGACTGCTGTTGTTAATACTATCTGGTATAGTCCAAGAGTCCCAAGTACCGCTATCTGAGTAGAGGTAGCTCTTCCTACAGCTAAGACAGGATACTTTATAGTAAATATTGCCCTTGGAGCCTATTTTAACTACATTCTCTTTGAGAGTCTTACCGCAGACTACACAGTCGAAGTATTTGCCTCCTATACTACTCATGTGCTTATACCTAGTAGATTTTCAACTGGTTGATAGCTTTATCGAGTATGTCGTCTTGCGCTGCTGCTTCAAGCAGTAGAGACTTTTCTATACGTTCTTGTAAGAAGTTCATAAAGCAGTAGTAGAGTCTTACGGTACCTTCTCCTTCTTTATGATAGTACTTGTCCTTTACTTTTTTATACATGTCATAGCAGGATTTACAGACTTCACGCGTCAGTATTGTACGCATAGGTACAGCCGAGTCTTTTATTTCTTCTCCACAGCAGGAACAGGACATTTTAGATAACCTTTCTATATTGACATTTCCACGTTTTCATCTACTACTTCCTTTAATCATGGCTCTTTATACCTTTTATTATGACGTTCTATACAGTCCACTGGATGTCGTTCCATTGGGCTCGTATAGCCGCAGCCATACAGGATACGGACTGCTAGTTTATTATCGTCCACAAAATCCAGACGTGGATAAGTGCAGCATACAACCATCTTGTCACATCTAATCTGTACCAAGCGGCAAGGTTCTCCGCATTCAGGGCAGGGATTTATTTCCAGGTTGTTCATATGCTCTTCGTATTCTTGCACGTAGAACGAACCATTGTTATCCACCCCTACAACCTTCTTACACACACCGCATCTTAGACAGTGTGCTCCGGATTTAGGATTTTTCTGGTTCATAGTTTTCAGTTGGTCTTCTACACCCTTCCCAACCTGGCGTAGGTCTTCAAGCAGAACTACACAGTTACTGCACATCTTTGTTGTCATTTTAATTTTTCCTATTAAAAAGGCGCAAACTCCCTTTCCCAGACACATCTACAGACTTCTACTTCTTAGTGAACCAGGTAATTGTTGTACAGTCTGCTACAGTAAAGATGTCAACTGTACATTTGACTACATAGGTCCTCTCTAAGCACTTTATCTCTAGTATTGCTCTACCAGAGGATGTTAACGTTCCTGTTTTTACTAATAAAGGCAATTTGTCCTTACCAGTACAGTCTGCGTAAGTGCGTCGTACGTAGCTACGTGCATCTATTCCTTTATCGTAAGAGCAGCCACATACGAATAGGAGGCCTACTATAGATAGGATGTAGAGTAGTCGGTACATTGGATGCCTACTTTCTATTTAATTCAGCCCATACTTCTACTGGGAAGCGTACAGCACCTTTACAGCCTGCAGCTTTTGCGTCTTCTTCTTTAGCAAACACTCTAGGGCATATACGACCGTGGTCATCACATTTCATTACCAACCACACGTCTCCATTGGTTTTAGGTTTAAATACGTCTTCAAATAGATCAACATTATCGTTGTCCCAGTATGCACCCTCGTCTGTCTCATCGTATTTCCATGAAGTCAGTCGTTCCAGAGCGTATTTCTGGGTACGGTACCACCAATGGCGACGTTGAATGAATTGACCGATTACACCTTCTTTGAACATGGTAACAAGCCGAGACATCTCATAGATAAAGTCGTCCTGCCAGCTAGTCACTGAGATAGGTGCTGGGAATTCAGTTTGTAGTCGAACGTGCTCAGCTTCTACTTCATAGTCAACTGGTGCATTTTCGTTTATTTTTGCTACAACGTGTAGGGATATACCACAGCTGTATTTATCTCCTATCTCTTCATGCGAGGGAAATATTTCAGTACAGCAGACTTCTTCTCCTTTAGGAGACAGTTGCTCGTAGTCCAATACGACAGGGTCTTCCAATTCGTATCCTTGCAGGACAGTGAGCATAATATGTTCGGTTTTGAACCTTGCATTGGGCAGTACGAACATAAGCAGTTCCGTCAGTTGTTCACTTTTGATATTTGGATGTTTATTTATCAGCAGCATGGTTTTCCTCTTGGTTATTTCTCACCAGTTCATTTGAAATTATTTCTGCTCGATGTAATGGGCTCTGTATTTCGGTTAGTAGAAACTCGTACCAACTTAGCAGCTTCTTAGCTTCTCCGTCTTGTCCAATAAGCTGCTTGGCTTCCAAATGTTCACGTAGGCGAGCTACTAGAAAAGAAATACCGGTGTTACCTTTATATAGCAGCTCTTGGATATCTTGTATCTCTTTCATCCTACACCTCTCCTTTTAATTTTTCCTACTAAAAAGGCGCAAACTCCCCTTCCCTCTCCCAGACTACTCTATACCAGACACTATATGGACTCTACTATCTCCTATTTCCCTACTATCTCTCGTATACGCTTCTCCCAGACATCTTTAATGGGTTCCTTTACTACTGAGTAGTTATTGATGAGTCTACCTGAGTAGCCACAGCGGGTACAGAAGACAATTAGGATGCGGATACCGTAGATATTCTTCTTACCAGTTACAAGTGCCTCACGGTAGTTGCAGGAGGGACAGATTGCTGTGGGTGTGCTGGGCATCTGGTTACTACTTTTACAGCTTCGATATGTTTTTCCCAGTTATTCTGTCATCACACCGCGTACACGCTTTTCCCATTCATCTGGACCTGAGACTGACTCGGTCTTTTCACGAAGTTTAAATCGGACGTGGTAGCCCTCTTTAATTTCCATGCGTGCCCAGAAGGTACGGGACTTTGGTTTTTCTTTCCAGCCGGTCTCCCATTGTTTATCTACCACCCAACCTGATTTACGGGGTTGGAGAGTTTGGAGTTCTGCAATCTCTCCTTTTTGCCAGTCGAGGAATTTGTCTTCTGGGATATTTGGTTTAATCGCTTCGTTGTAAAATGCAAATGCTGTGGCACGCATTTGGAAGCGTAGGTTCTTTTGTTGTGCACGCAGACGTGCTGAAAGAATATTGCATGAGTCGAGACCATCTTGGGTATCGGGGTATTGTTTATATTCTCCGATTAAATTGAAGCCATCCAGCTCGACGTTCATGGCCCAGATTTTAATTTTCTCTTCGTCACCAATCTTGGATGTCTTGGGCCATACTTTGGGTTCGATGTTTAGTATTTCTTTGAGGCGCTTTGATTCTGTTTTTAGGAATCGAAGTTGATCGGATATACGTTGGTCAGCTGCCAGTGCTAGGAGGTGTGGTACTCCGTAGAAGGAGGGCCAACGATTTGGGTGAATGAAATATTGGAATACCAGAGTGCTTAGTGCACCTGCTAGTTTTTGAAATACTTCACCTGGGAGACCTGTGGGAAGTAGGTCAACTGATTTCCAACCTTCGTACCATTGTCCATCGATGTCTTGCATGAGGTAGGTACGTGGGAGACCGACGTTGCCTTGGTCGTCGATGACGTTGGCGTCTTCGCAGACGAAGCCAAAACTGAAGGCGTCTTGGTTTGAGGACAGGCTGATGATTCGACCGTGTCGGTTTTTGTTGCTTACTACCATTTGGCCTTCGGTGACTGTCTTGGCACGACGGACTTGGTACTCGGGGAGGTTGACCACTGCGCGTGCGTCTGCCAGTGCTGATAGGAAGCATGCAAGGTCCAGGGTGGTCACTGCAGCACCCGAGTCGTCTACGTAGGCCACTCCGGGCTTACGGGAGGAGAGATCGAAGCTCCAGGCGTCCAGGAGACGGTTCAGGGGAGCACGGATGTCCGTTGCTCTGTCTGATAGGGAGGCCAGTTCCTCTTTCCAGTGTCTACGGAGGTCTTTGGTGGTGGCTTTACGTTCAGTGGTACTGTTGTCTACGTCGGTCATCTTTAGCTCCTGGTTTTTGTTGAATTTGCGTTGTTATACTTGAAACTGTTTTTCGGATTACGTCTGCCTCGTGTTTAATCTAGCCATGATCTCTGTGAAGTCAACTGATTTTTTGTGTGTTGTGTGATGATTTACAGGATTAGGTGGGTTGTTTTTGAAATTGGAGTTAAATCGGTTGTGTAGTTAAAAAGTTTGTAAGTTGGGTATGTGTATGCGCGAGTGTAAGTATAAATTACGGTAGAATGCAAGTAAAAAAGTGAAATTTGATGATAATTGGGGTATCTGGTAAGGGTGAAACAAGGGCCAAGGGAGCCTAATAGGACCAAAAAGGTCCGTTTACTTGGGATCCGAGTGTTAAATTGATCTACAAATGGATCCGGATCCATTCACCGGGTATTGTTGACCTTATTACTCCAGATCAATTAAATACCCTTGTGTACCTAGTTGATCCGAATTAAAGTAACTCTAGATCCATTTTTGAGTTACTGCGCAGTACTAGATCCATGTTTTGTACTAGATCCGTGTTTACTTTTGCTAACTTTGGATCAAATAAATCGTTTTTGAGTTTAGATCTATTAACTTTGGATCAAGTTTAATTGTTTTTGAGCTTACTTTAATTATTTTGCATTTAATTTTTGCAGTCTGATCCCAATGTGGGTGTTTTAGTACCCAACTTGATCTACAATACTGTATCTTTTTTTCACACTGGGTGTTTTAGTACCCAACTCAACTTGGAAATGTGGGTGGTGCAGAACCCACCTGGGTGTTTTAGTACCCACCTTTGTTGTAACATGACGACAAAGGTGGGTGGTGCAGAACCCACCTGGGTGTTTTAGTACCCAGGTGTACCGAAATGTTTTGGTACACACTGAAAACTTATTCAGTTACAAACAACTGTACTCAAAAACGAATTGATTGGTGGGTACACGCGACGTTTATTTTTATTGGGCACTGCTATTCAAAATAAATAAACGTCGCGTAGGATCGAAATGGTGAAGCGTGAGGGGTATTTAATTGTTGGCGGTTAATTCTTTTAATCACAACCGACTGCTGCATACCATAGGGTAAGACATATGGGAATCCCCAGAGTAAAACCTATGGGAATCCCCGTAGGGGAAATAAAAAATGGATCCAGATCCGAGTTAATCGGATCTGGATCCATTTAATGGGGAGGGGCGGCCTATGCGCCGAAGCGCATTTCTGCCGCCCGCTCGATCATCCGATACTCGCGTTCCTCCAGATACGTGAAGTATTTGGCGGCGAGGATCGGATCCCTTGCCTCAAGGGTATCCAGATCTACGATCAGGATTTTCCCGCTACCCTTGCAGTCGGGACACGCCCGGTCATATCGACCGGCCATGTAATCATCCTGAAAATCAGGGTCTTCCTCGGCCCATTCGGATCCTGTCCAATCGCCTAGGTACGCGCAAGACGTACCCTCTCCCTCACAGTAGTCACAGATTTCCCAGCGGGTGGGTAGACTGTGAACGGCGACCTTCTCGCCCTCATCATCGTATTCCGTCCATTCCTTATCCTGTACCATTTTAGACCTCCATTTTTGAAAGGTGGATTAAATGGATCCAGATCTAATAATTAGATCTGGATCCATTTAATTAGTTAAGATATTCGCCCAGGATCACGGTTCTCTCAGACGGAACCATTTTGTTAACCGCGACTACCTCTGCCTGAATATCACCAGGGAATTCGTGCACAATGCGAGCCGCGTCCCGCATCGTGTCATACGGCAGGTTACTGTCGCAGTTCACCGTAAACTGCGCTGACGCGCCCACTTTATAGGCGCGACTTGCCACGTCGGCGTGCGCGTCCCCAAACCATACGATAAACATATCGTCCACCGCCTCTTTGGCGGCCCTCAATCCGCAGTGTGTCACTTGACGCACTGCCTTGATCAGTTGGATCTTCCCTACCGTAGCAGGGAAAGTTAGCACCACACCCCATTCGTAACTATCGCGGGAAGGGGTGGCCACCTCGGCCACCTTGAGCGCCGACGCGCCCACGATGGCCCCACCGAATGCGCATGCGGTGCCCTCACCACAAGCGCTGTCCATCGCCGCCGCCAAGGAGACGATCTCCTTGACGTTCATTGCGGCGAGCGCCGCCGCGAGAATTACCATTGCGTCCATCTTGAACCTCCATTCTGTGAAAGGCGAAATTGCCTCCACCGCAAACATGATCACGATTTGCAAAAAGAAAAGGGGTTGCGGTTATTTTTTTGATTTTTATTTTTCAACTTGTTTCTTGATAGATCGTGATTAGATTTGATGTGAGGCGAATTGTGCCCAATAAAAGGAGGTTTACCATGTGCATCTTGAAGGATAGCCTGGAGAGAATGCGTATGCGGTCCTTGCATACGCGAATGGTCCTCGAATGCCGAGGAATCGTGTTCCGTGGTCGCGCTGCGACTGCGGAGGTACGCGAGAAATACGGTATCGCGGCTCGGTCAAAGCTCGGCGTGGTCCGGGCATTCGAGCAGATATGCGCTGA
>Ga0114918_10001005_pt1 | contig 24861 bp, 20 predicted proteins | sample LantaG_FD_87015 | JGI IMG/M metagenome (GOLD analysis project Ga0114918, IMG submission 87015) | Deep subsurface microbial communities from Baltic Sea to uncover new lineages of life (NeLLi) - Landsort_02402 metaG | ecosystem: Environmental > Aquatic > Marine > Oceanic > Sediment | place...
GCGGCAATTCGATAGGTTATGACGCGGGTCTTTCCGCTGCCCGGGCCGGCGATTACCAGCAGAGGGCCTTCAATGTGGAATACTGCTTTTCGCTGAGAAGGGGTCAGTCGGCGGGCAAGCTCCTCTCTGGCTGTGGGTTTGCCTGGGCCGGTCATTGCGGTTTTTCTTTTTCTTCAGCTTCTTGTGCTTCTTCGAGCATTTTCTCCTCCAGTTGTTCGAATTGCTCGGCCAGTTTGGGCCTTTCGTTTTTGATACGCGCAAGCAGCGTCTGCCTCAGCTCAAGGGGATACTGCCGGTCGTTGAAGAAGTCGAGCAGAGCGGTATATCTGAGGATAGTGAAATCGGGTATTTCGAGGCGTTCCTCGTCGGAGTAATGTCTGCGGTAGTCCTTGAGGAGCTGCTCGGCTATTTGCTCCCTTGCGGCGGCAGTGTCGTCATCGTGGATGGCTAAGCGGAAGTAGGCCTCCCGAAGCATCGTCTGTATGATTTCTACTGCGTTGTTTATCGTGATGTTCCGGAGCTCTTCACTCAGCCGTTTTTTCACATAGACCTCAACGGAGGGGCTATTGAATTCCTCTCGCGGGTACACTTCTCTCAGTTGATTGTAGATTATCTGCGATTCGCGCCTGTGGCCTGCCTGATAGAAGGAAAGAACAGCGTTTTTGAGCATATTTCGATGGCCGACTTCGTGAGAGCTTTCATAGGAGCTGTTCGGGTCGGTATATTTGTTAATGATGCTGATAATGGCGTAGTTGTAGGGCTCGAACATCCTCAGGTCCGGACGCAGGTAGATTTGTTTTCCGGATGTCGGGGGCGTCTGGTCGGCTGAGGCGGTCTGTGACGATGAGACCGCGCTTTTCCGAGCGGGCGCCTCGTAAATAAATATTTTACCGTCCCGGAACAGGGCCTGGAGACTGTGGGCAACAACTCGGTCGGTGTTAGTTTCATCGGCGGAATAGGTTTTTTCGTCGCCTTTTTTGCCGGCTGCCCTCAGCCCTTTGACGGCCCAGTAGATTGCATGGACATTCGGATGTCGCCAGTCGAGCGGCCGCCGGGAATTGGCGTCGGCCAGGTCGTCGAGCGGGCCGTATTTGCGGTTAATCTCGAGCATAAGCTCCGGGTCGAGCTTCCAGGTGTTACGAATTGCCCAGGCCTTTGCAAAAATGTCGAACTTTTTAAGGGCCTGGGTACCCCTGAAATCCTCAATTACACGGAAGACGGCCTTGCTGAACTTGGCCGGGTTTTGTCTAAGCGCCAGGTAGCTATTGACGAAGTTTTTGTCGTCCTTAAATTGCTCGTCGGCGGCTTTGAGGGCCTTGATGAATGGGGCGACGTTGGGGTCATTTGCGATTTGAGACCATTTACTCGGCGCCTCGGTCAGAAGCTCGTAATATCTGTTGTCGTCGGATTCCAGGCCGTTGTCGGCGGAACTAAGCAGCGGCTGCATCGCCTCGGCGAGACGGAGCTTATAGTATTTCTGGTCGTCGTCGGCGAGACCGCCGATTTTGTGCTGAAATATCCTGGCCAACTCCTTGTAGAGCAACATCGCCCCGGGGTTTAGCGGTATTGCCTTGTCCCGGAGCAGCTCGTAGCCGTTTTTTACCCACATCCATCGCTGGTCGGCCTGCTCGGCGGGTATCGCAACGGAGATGTTGTAAGCCATGTTCCAGGCCTGGAATTCCCAGACCTGGGCGAATCGGGGCTGCAGGATGGATATCCATTCGGCGAGCTGTTTTGCGTCGAAGAACTGGCCCTGCTCCTTGAGGTGGTCGGCTCTCATCCAGAGCACATCGACAACAAGTCCCCGGAAGGCGCCCATAGCGACGGTGGCAAAGGCCAGTGACGGGGGCGCATTTTCAAGCGGTTTGTTGCTTATGAGCTTCATCTGCCCACGCTGGGAGTTGATAAAGCTCAGGCGCGAGCCGGCGATGATTATTAAAGCGACGGCAAGTGTGACCGAAACGATATAAATTAGCACGTCACGCGAGCGCATTTTATGGCGAATAACGTTATACCCTTAAGGGTAGTAGATGTCCGCGAATAAAATCGCAACTGGTTGTTCTTAAGTTACTTACCCGCGGATAAACGGGAAAATTCAATTAAGATCAGTTTACAACATAGAAGAATAATAACTTCAGACGGTTACTTTTGCAACCTCCCGACGGCTGAAAATGAGCATTGCAAGCAGCAGCAGCAGCAGGGTCTTTATGCAGAGCGTGGACAGGGCGAGTTTCCCCAGCAGAGACCAGCTCAACAGTCTGCCAGGCACGAGGAACCTGGAGGTGCTGAACTTGTCGAACTGCGGCAGCAGTTGAATCAGAGATTTGAAAACGGAGTTGTAAACGCCGCTGAGCTCCTTTGCGACATATTCGAATGATTCAAGGATGAAACCGCTTATATTTGCAGTGAGAAAGACGCTCAGGCAGAGCAGTATCGCAACCGGAAAGGAGAGGAAGGCCGCCGCAAGCAGGCCCAGAACGGCAAGAAAAATCAATCTTATGAGGATGAGCATGACCGCTCTTATGAAATTTGCCGTGAAGGTATCGGCTTTGTAAAGGACCTCGATACCCTCTTTCGGAGGAAATATAACGACGGTATTGTTGATGGGCGGGTTTATAAAATCAACACCGAGGTAGCCGTCCTCGGCGACGGCGTCGGCGGGCACCTGTATTTCGTAGAAGGTGCGGATGAGGTCTTTCCGGTCGGCTCTGTAGATTGGCGTCTCGATTCCGGCGGCGTAGCTGAGCTGCCGGTCGTCACCGATAATCCATCTTCCGTAAATCATAAGGTCGGGCGGGTTGGCGGAGACATCGTACTTGAATCTTACGAACAGGTTTTGCCGGGAATCGAGCGGCTTGACGTTATAAAACTGCCAGAGCAGCTCGCCGCCGGGCCTGACGGCTCGCTTTCTGAGCTTGATGCGCCTTTCGATTTCTTTTTTGTAGTTGCGCTGTGCCGGCATATTTTGCTCAAGGCCGGCGGGAAGTTGAGAGCTTTTCCTGAGCTTTTGATATTCCTGCTCGACTTCTCTGGATACGTCGGCTTCGGCGGGTCTCAGGGACGCTCTTGCGGTGTAAAACTGATTATCGACATCCGCGAGCGTCTGTTTGTCGGCCCTGACAAATCTCGGCATATATATGGTGACAGCATATATTATCGCCGAGAACAGTATCAGCAGCATTGTGTCAACAAGTATAACACCGAGCAGCTTACCAAGGATGAGCTGATAACGACGAATCGGCTTTGTCAGGACGGTGTATATCTGCCGGCGATTGAGGTCGTTTGTCAGGGTATAGACGGATACGATGACCGTGAACAAACAGAGCAGGAAGCTGGTCAGCGACAGGCCGTAGCTGACGAATGTCTGGAGCCGGCCTTTTAGTGTGCCGTCTCCGGTCATCTCGAAGCCCATAACGGGCAGCAATACGAGCAGAAGAAGCGTAAAGGCGGCGGCAATCTTCATCCGCAGGGCCTGTTTGATTGTGTTGACTGCGACGGCCCAGACCTTACGCATCGGCTGAGTCTCCAGTGTCGGTCTCTCCTTGCGATGGGTTCTGCGATTTTTGCTCGGTGCCGGTGAGACGGTCCAGAATGTTCTTTTGGTTTTGCTGCCGCTCTTTGGTCTCAGCCGGCGCCGGCTGTTTCCGGTCTCTTCCAGGGGGTGCAGGCCGTGCGGTTTCGGTCAGCTTGCTCAGCAGCTCGTCGGCTTTTTTCGAAGGTTCAACCGGATGAATATGCCTGGTTTTGTCAGGTTCGGCCGGCTGCGGGGGCGATACCGGGGCCGAGACAAGCTCGTCCAGGATAGCGGAGCGATTCGACTTCTCTGCGGCCTGGGCCGTTAAGAAGTCGCTGATATGCGTCTTGCTTTCGGCGCCGCTGGTCGGCAGGGCCTGCCGGCGGGCACGGGCAACGATATTCATAAAGAACGTCTCGAGCTTATCCATAGGGTTGGTCACGGTGTACTCGGTATGTTCGGCGTTCATAATCTGCTCTATTTTTGCCAGGGCGGCGCGGTCGAGGACGCCGGTCGTAATTTCTGTTTTATCGGTGCGCTGCAGCAGGTCGCGGACGTGACCTTCGGCCTGGATTTTGCCGCCGTAGAGTATGGCGATGCGGTCGCATACGTCTTCAACGTCGGCGAGCAAATGACTGCACATCAGTATCGTCTTGCCCCGCTTTGCAAGTTCGATGATGAGGTCTTTAATCTGCCTGGTTCCGATGGGGTCGAGTCCGGTAGTCGGCTCGTCGAGGATGAGCAGGTCGGGGTCGTTTATGAGGGCCTGGGCAAGTCCGATTCTTCGCGCCATACCCTTCGAGAACGTGCCGACGTGCCTGTGGGCAACTGCCTTGAGGCCGACCATATCGAGCAGCGCTTCGGTGCGCATCTTGCGCACCCTGGCGGGCAGCCGGAACAGCCGACCGTAAAAATCGAGCGTTTCAGCGGCTGAAAGGTACCTGTAAAGGTACGACTCTTCGGGAAGAAAGCCGATGTGGGTGTTGATTTGGGGGTCCGTAGCGTCTCCGCCGAGGCATAGCGCCTTTCCCTTGGTCGGATGCAGCAGGCCGAGCAGCATCTTGAGCGTTGTGGTCTTGCCCGAGCCGTTGGGACCGAGCAGGCCGAAAACCTCGTTGTTACGAACCTTCAGGTTCAAATCGTCAACGGCAAAGACCTTGTTTCTGCCCCACCAGTCGGAGAAGATTTTCGTCAGCGATAATGTTTCAACGGCGTAATCCATAGTTTGTTATTGCTTGTTACGTACCTTATGTCTTTCGCAGTTCAATGTGTGTGTTGTTCGAGCTGCTCGCCGTGCCGAACGAGCCGGGCGCTGTTGAAGACAACCACCAATGAGCTGGCGAAATGCAGGAAGGCGGCTAATGTCGGCATAATGAGGAAGAACAGCGATATTCCCGTAACAATAAACCCGACGCTGAAGCCGACGTTCCAGTTTATGACCGACCTTGTTCTTCGGGAAAGCTGCACGAGACTCGGCAGCCGTCTGAGGTCGTTGCTCATCAGGGCGATCGAGGCGGAGTTGATTGCGACATCGCTGCCTGCGGCGCCCATAGCAATCCCCATGTGCCCGGCGGTCAGGGCCGGGGCGTCGTTTATACCGTCTCCCACGACGACCACGGTATGTCCGTCCTTTTTCATCTGCTCTACGATAGCGAGCTTGTCCTGCGGCAGGCACTGGGCCTTATAGTCGGTGCAGCCAAGCTCGGCGGCGACGCGGTTGCCCACCTCGTCCCTGTCGCCCGTCAGCATAGTTACCCTTTTGATTCCGAGCCGTGTCATTTCGGCGACGGCCTGACGCGCCTCCGGTCTTGTTTTGTCCTGCAGTCCTATCCAGCCGATGCACCTGTCGTCCTTTGCGACGTACAACGTGCTGAAGCCCTGCTCTTCCTGCAGCTCGGGGCCGATGATGTTGTTCATATCGACGCTGTTTTCTTTAAGGAAGGTATCCCGTCCGACAAGAAGGCGGGCCGAATCTACAGTTGCCGAGACGCCTTTGCCCGGTGTTTCGGTGAATTTTTCAGCGGCCGGCAATGTAAGCGCCGCCTCTTTGGCGACCTCCTGAAGCGCCCTCGCGGCCGGGTGTCTGCTCAGGTGCTCGGCGGCGGCGGCGAGCGACAATAACTCGGACGGCTCGACATTTTCGGCAGGCGTAAGCTTGGTAACGTAGAGCCGGCCCGTAGTCAGGGTGCCGGTCTTGTCAAAAACAACGGCGGTCATTCTGCCGGCAATTTCAAGGTCGGCGACGTTCTTGACAAGGATGCCGAGCCGGGCGGCGGCGGATATGGCCGCGACCATGGCGGTCGGGGCCGACAAAACGAGCGAACAGGGACAGGAAATTACAAGAATCGTAATTGCGTAGTTCACGTTCTTGCTGAAGAAGAGCACAATTCCGGCAATCATCAAAATCGTCGGGGTGTACCATTTCACGTAGCGGTCAACGACTCGCATAATGGGTGTTTTGGTTTTCTCGGCCTGCACAATCAGCGACTGGACTTTGCCGAGAGTGGTATCCCGGCCGGCCTTTGTGACGGTAATATCGAGCATACCCGTGAGGTTGTTGGTGCCCGCAAAAACGTACATACCGGGCACTTTGTCAACGGGCAGGGCCTCGCCGGTAATCGTGGCTTCGTTGACGGAGCTAAGGCCGTTCGTAACCTCGCCGTCAACGGGAATATTATCGCCGGGCCTGACGCGGACCCTGTCGCCCGGGCGAAGCATGCTTACCTGGACCTGCTTTTCGGAACCGTCAGCTTCGATTTTGCTTGCATTTTTCGGCGTAAGCTTTATCAGCGATTCTATCGAGGCGCGAGCGCCAAGGGCCGTTCTGCTTTCCATAAGCTCGCTGAGCAGCATAAAAAACGCGACAAGGCCCGCGCCGACGTAGTTCTTGGAGGCGATAGCGGCGATAATTGCCAGTGCGACCAGCTCGTCCATATGCGTTTCTCTTTTTACCAGGCTCTTAATCGCATGCCAGATAATGGGCGAGCCCAGCAGCAGGGCGCCGGCCAGCGCCAGCAGCTCGGCCTGGAAACTTCCCGAGCCGTAGAGAAATTTCGACCTTGCGATTATGCCGTTGATAAGAAGAACGCCGCCCGTCAGTGTCGCCAGCAGGGCAATGCTCACACGAAGCTGCCTGCCGTGTGTGGATTCAACGGCTATATCGTCTTTTAAATGTAAGTGCTCATGCGCCATAGTCGTTATTTCTCATTTTGTCCCTTCGGATTTTTTCTTCAGGCTCGGGTCTCTGTTAAGCTGGATTCTTATTTCAGCGCCGTGCAGACCCTGTGTCGGCTGGATAATCATTTTTTCATCCACTTCGTTGAGAACCCGCTCAATTGCGTCCTGATAAATCTTCTGGAGAACAAGCTGTGGTCTCTTTCTGTATTGTGGCAGGACACGGATGAGATACTCGGCGTTTGCCTTGGCGTTTTCGACCACTTGGGTGCGATAGGCCATTGCCTGGGCGATTTGCTCCTGGGCCTCGCCGGCCAACTGGCTCCACAGGCCGGCGAACTGGTCCCCGGGCGTATTGGCATCCTCAAGGGACCGAACAAGGTCTTCTGCAACAGGACCGGCGGTTTCGTTAAGGGTCTTCTCGGCGTAGAGTTTGGCCTCCGTGATGGTCTTTTCCTTTGTGTTGGTCGCTTTGTGGGCCGCCTGGAAGGCCTTGTCAACCTGCCGGGGCCAGGTGAAGCTGGTCCGCTGTAGTGAGACGATTCTTATGCCGCTTTCCGTTTCGTCAAGTTTGTTTTGCGCCAGCTTTCTGACGTGCTCGATGACGGCGGAAACCTTGCCGGACAGGGCTTCTTCAATCGTGTACTCGACCATAGCGGTAACGACGGCGTCGGCGACAATGTTCCTCAGCACAGGCGTTACGCTTTGTTCAATCGTGTCGGCGTAGTTCTGGCCCGCCTGGAGTTTTTCGTTCACCAAAACATTTCTGTAGAAACGCTCCGGGTTGGTAATCTGATATGTCAGAACCCATTTGCTGTGGGCAATGTTGTAATCACTTGCGCCAGAAGCGACGGCGAAGGCCTTTTGCTTTTGGCCTCTGAGTATGTTATAGCCATCCGAGAGGGGATTAAGGTCGGGCGGTACGTAAACCGGATTGGTAACGTCCTCGCTCATCTCTTCGCCGGGCTTCTGGTAATACCAGAACGTATTGACGGCAAGGTCGATCTTCTTCTCGACCGGTATCTTGACGACCTCGTGAATCGGATACGGGAAAAGTAGCTTGTATCCCGGTTTAAGCAGGCGGTTTTCTCCGGCGCCGCGGATTTTTCCGAACCGCAGCACAAGGGCTCGCTCGTCCGGCCCAATCGTCCTGAAGCCGGAGGCAAGGAAGATAACGATAAGAACAATCATTATGATTTTGAGCAGCGTGAAGCTGACCTTCAGGGCGTTCGAGAGGTACCTGTAGCCCTGCTGCTGCGAGTCCGGCGGTGTCGGGCTGACCGGCATCCCGGCCTTGTTGTCGCCTTGCTGTTCTGCGTGGTTGTTCTGCTGTTCTGTCATAGCTTTAGCTGATAGAGCACTTAAATCGGTTAATAACGCTACTTCTTCGGCTTGATGTCCGGCATTTCCCTGAGCAGCTTGAACGGCTCCGTATCGGCGCTGAATACGATAGTTGACCTGTTCTCGAGGATTTTCTCGAGCGCCTCGACGTCACGCAGGAACATTGCGAACTCGGGGTCCTCTTCGAGCAGTTTGTAATACTTTGCGGCTTCGGCGTCGCCCTGGGCCCTGATTGCCTTCGCCCTTGCCTCGGCGGCGGCTAACAGAACGGTCCTTTTCAGGTCGGCATCGCTTTTGATTTTGCGGGCCTGTGCATTCCCCTCGGTGATAGTCGCCTGGGTCCTGCGGTTCCTTTCCGCCCTCATTCTCTCGAAAACGTCCTTGCTGACGTCACTGCTGACCTTGAGCTGCTTTATGCCGAGCGCTTTGACCTCGATGCCATAGACGCCTCCGACCGCCTGCTCCAGCTCGGTAAGCATCTCCTGTTCAATTTGAGGAAATTTTATCTGCTTTGGGTCGCTGTTGACAAATTCGGAAAAATAATGCCGGCCGATGACCTTGTTTTGTACGTCGTTGATATGACTGAGCAATTTGCTTTCGGCTTCGGTTGCAGTCCCGACGGCATTGAAAAAGGCCAGCGGCTCGGCGATTCTCCAGACGATATAGGTGTTGACGATAATCGGCACGGCGCCTTTGGTGGGCGTCTCACCGAGGTCCGCCTCGAGAACCCTCATTCTCGAATCGAACTTCTGCTCGCGCTCGATGGGAGGTGGCCACTTGAAGTACAGGCCCGGCTCGGTGATTTGCCGTACGGGCCTGCCGAACCTTGTTACCAGAACCGACTGCGTCTCTCTGACCTGAAAACAAATAAAGACGAGCGCCAGAACGACAAACAACAGTGCCAGAAAAATTACAAGGGTTATGTTTCTCATTTTTATTACTCCTTAACCCCGCCCAGTTCATAGAGACTCGGCGTCAGCTTCTCTTTGGCGTCGAAAATGAAGACCTGCTTATCGTTGGGGTCGCCGATGACGACCATTTTACGCCTTGCCTGTAGTGCCCGCTCAAGCACGGCGAGGCGTTGTTCCTGTTTGTAAATCTGTTTTGCCGCCCGATATGCCTTAAGCTGGCTCGCAAACCTTTCGCCGGTGGCTCGCGTAAGCGTTACCCTTTCAAAAGCATAGCTTTTCGCCTCGCTGAGTGTGCTGAAGATATTGCCGCGGGCGTCTGCGAAGGCAATGTCTAATTGGGAGCCGAGTTTCTCAAGCTGTTGAGAATCCGCGGCACTTTCCGCCTGCTGATATTTTGCGGCAAGCGCGTACAGCTCATCCGCCTTCTCGACGGAGCCGGCAAGTGTGCCCAAGGTTTTGTTTCTTTCGCCGTCGGCATCGAGGATGACGGCCTGCTTTTTCTGAACGGCGCCGACGACTTTTTCATAATCCGGTGCTACATCGGTGGTGGGGTGAATACCCTGGAGTCCGAGAAAAACGATTTCAACGCCGAGTCCCGCCCTGTCGGCGGCCTTTTGGATATTTTCGGTAAGGACCTGTTTGGCGACGGCCCTGCCGGCGCCGAGCAGACTTCGCTTTATGGCCTGCGGGGTGTCAACTTCGATTGTGGCGCCGGCTGCAAACCTGGTCAGCTCCCGGTAACAAATGTCTTCGAGCCGTTTCTCGGCTCCCGGCCTGACCTTGCCCACACCCTGCTCGTAGTCACCGTAATTATAGAGGAATGCGTGCAGGTCTTTAACTCTATACTGGACGGGGATATTCGCCTTCAGGATACTTATCGGTACCGCTCCTGCGGTGCCCTTTTCGGTCGAGTAGCCGCTTGCGACGAGGACATCGTATTCTTCTTCGTAGTGCTGCCGGCCCCAAAGCAGCGGTTCAGGTACTATTTGTCCGGTCTTGGGGTCTCTTTTCGGCTTGAAACCGATGTAGAGGTCCTTTACCCGCTTGGCGGGGTATTTTCGTACGGCATCAATGAGCCAGGGCCATTTGTAATGAAGCCCGGGTCCCAAAACGCGAACCTCTCCGTTCGCCTGCAGGGGCCTGCCAAAATGCTCTATTATCGCCTCTTCCTCCGGTGCCACGACCACCAGGCAGCTCAGCAGGTACAAAGTCAGAACGGCAAAGAGTACCAGCGGCAGCACCGCCTTTGCGAGCAGCTTGTAAAACCAGGTCTGGGAGACCTTGAAGCCGAACTGGTAGTCGATTGTGCCGGCTGCCGTGTGGAGGATTTCGCTGGGCTCATTGATGATGCCGAGCAGCCGGCTGTCAAATGCGCTCCTGGCGTACTGACCCGGCAGACGGGGCCTGTACAGGTCAAGAACTATGTTGAGTGCGGTCTCAATACCCAAAACAATAAGCAGTACCGCAAGAACAAAATTGATGATGACAAGAACGATGAAGTATTCGAATTGCGCCAGGGCCAGGGCGACTGCCAGTATGAACGAAAGAATGGCGGCGGCAAAAAGAAAGCTGCCGCCGGCCCGCAGCGGCTTCCAGCTTATTTGCGACGACATCCCGGTTGCGTATCTCGATATGAGAAAGCTCACAAAGGCCATTGCAGTCATACAAACGGCGCACAACAGCGGCTGCTTTACGCCGGTCATGACCACGTATTTAAGGGTCTTGAGCAGATAGAAACCGACAGCCGTCTGAAGTGCGGCTACCATTAACGAGAAAATCGGCAGGAACCATTTTTCGAGTATTTCGAGCCGCCTCTGGGCGACGGCAAAGAGCTGGGCACGCTCACCACGGGCCTGGAACATCGCCGATGCCTCGCGGTCGCGGGTGAGCTGGCTCATTTCGAGCTTTTCCCGTTCGGCCAGAACCCGCTGGTAAAACTGGATGAACAGGATAAGCCATATCAGGCCCGATGAGAAGAAAAACCAGCTCATCTCATATACTGCGAAGAATCGGCTCCATCTGCCGAGCAGCAGGGTAATAACAAAGAATAGCACACTGACCGCCAGTGCGATAAGGGCAACCCGCTGAGCCGCTTTGGACGATACGGTCATCTCTTATCCTTTGTGTTTTCTTGCGAACAAAAAACGCTCATCTGCTATATGTATATTATTCTTTAATTATTTACAAGGTCGAAACCGGATACTATCATAACATATCGCCGATTAGCACAGAAGCGGTTACGAAAAAATGCGGCCCACAGCTCAATCGCACCGTGCCCGTCGGTAGGCTATCGACACCGGCGATGGGTACTGCGCAAGCGGGCGGATGAATTTGTGAAGAGCTATGAATAAGCTATTTACGATTGCGAAAAATACCTTCATAGAAACCCTTCGCCAGCCGGTCTATGCGATAATAATCATTGCCGCCCTGCTTCTGCTCTTCATAAGCCCGTCGATTGCTATGTACACGATGAGCGACGACAATAAGCTTCTGCGCGAGTTGGGGTTATCTACGCTGTTTCTCGCCAGCTTGTTCATCGCAATATTCTCCGCTTCCGGGGCCGTCGCCGAGGAAATTGAAAACAAGACCATCCTGACGGTTCTCAGCAAGCCGGTTCAACGTCCGATATTCATAATTGCCAAGTTTTTTGGCGTATCCGGGGCGGTCGGGCTGGCCCATTATCTATGTACGATTGGACTGCTTATGGCGATTCGGCACGGCGTGCTGGAGAGCGTCAACGACACACACGACTGGACTGTAATAGGTGCAGCAGTGATGGCGGTGTCGGCTGCGGTGTTGCTAAGCGCTTTTTTCAACTACGCTTATGACTGGAACTTCTCATCGACGACCATATTGCTGCTGGCCCTGTTCGGAACGCTATGTATGGTGTTTTTGGTGTTTATCGACCGTAACTGGCAGTTTGCACCGCAGAACAACGGCATAAACGCCCTCGACGTCTATGGCTCGCTGCTGCTGCTGTTGGCTGCCCTGATAATCGTGGCCCTGGCGGTGGCGCTTTCTACAAGATTTAACATAGTCGTAACGCTGTCGGCCTGTGTCGGAATCTTTTTGCTTGGCCTGGTTTCAGACTGGGTTTTCGGACGATTGGCCGAGAGCCATCTCTGGGCGAAGGCGTGCTACTTTATTGTCCCGAACCTTCAGGTCTTCTGGATAAGCGATGCAATTTACGAGGGCAGTGAGGTGCCGGCCAAATACATCCTGATAAGCGCCGCGTACGCGATTTGCTATACGGCAGGAATACTCGCCCTTGCGATAGCCCTGTTCCAGAGACGCCAGGTTGGCTGATCCGTATTGCGTATTGCGTATCGCGTATTGCGGGGGATACCCTGCTGTTTCGCCTATAAATCCTTCACCAGTGCGATTTCGTCGCAGTTTTGCTGCTTCGGACAGCGGGCACAATCACTCCAGACCTTCATCGGAAGGGAACTCTTATCGACCACGGCAAAACCCTGCTTCTCGAAGAAGCTGCGGTTGAGCGTCAGTGCAAACACACGGCCCAGGCCGAGCCGACGTGCCTGGCCGACGGCGGCATCGACGAGTATTTTGCCCACGCTGGCACCCTTGTTTGCCTCGGCGACGGCCAATGATTTGAGCTCGCCCAAATCGGACCAGACGACCTCGAGCGCGCAGCAGCCGACCACCTCTCCATCGACCTCCGCGACGAGAAAGGCCTGGAGGTTCTTATAGATGTCCCCAAGCGGGCGAAACAGCATCCAGTCACGCTCGGCATACGAGTTTATCAGGGCGTGAATCACCTCAACATCCGAGATTTTCGCACTGCGTACCTTCATAATGAACAAGTATAACCATTTATGTGGCCGGTTAGAACAACGGTTTCTTTTCCATCAGTTTAAGTACCCTTCGCCGTACAAGCCGGGCAAACCCGACCGCCTCCTTTGCCTCGGACAGACCGACCGGCTCGTAAGGCCCCGGATACCTCATAACCGTTGCGTACTCTGTCAATCTCCTCTGCTCAGTCAGCGTCAGGCCAACACGCATACCTTTAGGCAGCAGCAAAACGAGCGTTTCGATATCGTGTGTTTTCGGAAATGGGATTTATGCAAGGACAAGAAAGGCCTTGATGTATTTCTCAATGCACTGCTGCGAATGAAAGCACACGGTATCCGTAGGACAGTCTCTGCCCATTTTCAATGTATGAACAGCGTTCTTCAGTGAGAATCTTATCATTCTCTGGCATACAGGACCCGCCCTTCTCTAACAGCCGGCCACTCGATGGTGCCGACAATGTCCTTTCGCCACTCGAATTCATCCGGCGTGACGACAATCACATCTTTGGCGATGCGGAACTCGTGCAGTGCGACACCGATTTTCACCGCCTTCTCGCGTCTGGAGCCGGCCACCGGCATCACGACAAGCAGGTCAACGTCGCTGTCGGGCGCAGCGTCGCCGCGGGCGTGCGAGCCGAAGAGGATTATCTTCTCAGGCCGGAACCGCTCGACGATGCGTTCAACCATCCTTTGAATCTGTTTTCGCGCCTTGTTTTTCGCTGCGGAAACCATATCTGCTCCTGATGCGGGACAGCCAACAGCATCGCGTCCGACTATTGTTTCTCCTAAACCTTCTTTCAGGATACAGCGAAGAGAGGGCGTTTGCAAGCCGAAATACTTCTCTGCCCCGGCCCATCCGGCGTCCGCCGAAGATGGTCGATCATTTGCCCGGAGGGATTTTCGCAGATTGTTCCCTGTTGCCGTATCTCTGAGTCAAGAAAATCCCTGTCTTTTTGTGCCTTTTGTTGTAACCTCCTTAAAATAAAGAACTTATCCTTATTTCTCCCGCTATTGCGGGCGTGTAAACATCGTTTTTAAGCCAAAAAACGAATTTGATTAGCCGTAAATCAAATTGAGTTAGCCGCAAATCAAATTGAATTAGCCATAAATCAAATTGAGTTAGCTGCAAATCAAATTGGTTTTGCCTCTGCCCAGCGTGCGCAGACACAAAGCAAACCGACTTAGCCGCAAAGTCAACTGATTTTGAGGGAAAAAAGGCGGCAATATCACGATGTAAGCCGACTTTGTCACAGAGTTAACCGACTCTGCCTCAGGTCACGCCGACTTTGCCACGGAGTAAACGTCCAATGCCCATTTTCAGCCCAAAAACCCAACTTTTCGGCCTTTTCTGCTCCGATTTCACCGGCTGCCTTTAGGCGATCCGAGTTGACACGCTTGTTAGACCGTGGTTGTGGCATAGATGGAAACTTACCTCAAAGGCCGTGTCGAGAAAATCCTCTTGCTTTCGGCCCGACCAGTAGTACTGATATAACCGTCGAGTTCAAGAACTCTCAAAGATGCCCGAATACTCCCGTTATCCTTGCTTTTGCAGCCAAGCCGCTGAACACAAGCTTCCATTAAGTCACCCCAAGACAAAGAACCCACTTCATCGATGTACCTTCTCATCCTCGAAGGAAGGCTATCTGGGTTCTTTAACATCTCTCGATAAGTCCTGATGTAGTCCGGTTCATCTAACCCGGATGGTTCAACGGACCGAGTTTCCAAATCAGAGTCCGGTTCGCCGCCACAAATGGTAGCCGCCTGATCAGCCATTTCAGGGGTCAGAATAATGTCTCTTATCATATCTCTGTATTTGAGTTGGCCACCTATTCCACCCTTCATTGCTATCTTATACTGTGAAATTAAGTTGTTAAGTAAGGGCGTTGACTGGTTTCCCCTGCCAAGCTGGTCCCATTTCAGAAAAGTATTTAAATCGCTGCCTTTTTCTAAATACTTTGGTTCTTTAAACACACAATACTCATGCCCAAGAGTCAGATAGTCGTCAGTTATAGAGATTGCGTATTCAAGTAGCGCATTTAATACAGCCTCATTTTCGGACGTGAAGAGTTTCAAGAATGCGTTGGTAATGTTTTTGTTTGTTGCTTCTTTGCCAGCGGAAATAAAGCAATCTTTAAGCAACTCGACAGACAACATATAAAACAAATACCTTGTTTGTCCTCGCTGTTGCTTTTCCGCACCACGGCCAAACTTGAAACGCCCTCCCGCCTTGTATAGTTGGAATGCAGCATACAAATCGTCGAGACCAAAGTCTTCTTGATTTACGATTTTATGAAACAAACTTCCTCCTGGTGCAAATGGCGGATTCTTCCCAAATGAAATACCTGCCTCTCCTAACCACGCAGCACCGTAAACTTTTAACAGGTCAAAGGCATTTACGCATTCAGAAAACTGTCTGGTCTCAGGGTTTTGTTTTTGGTATGCTTTTTGGGAATCCCAGCCCCCTCGCTGTATTTCCAAAAAAACGTTGTATTTGGAAGCCATGTTTTTTGACCACTTTTGAAAGGCACTCTCAAGAGCCAAGAAGTCCTTTTCACTTACTGCATTCTGGCTGTTCGTATATCTTGTGGTTTCAGTAAGAAGTTCATCGCCCATTGTTCCAACCTTAACTATCTTAATAACAACAATACCTTTCCCAAGATTTCTTTTCCATGTTTCCAGTTCGGGATTTTGGCCTGTGCCTCCTGCTTCAAGTTTCTTAAACAGTACCTCCCAAATTATCTTTGTTGTCTGGCAGCCATTGACCACATAAGGTTCAGTCAGTTCATATTCAATATTATTAGGCAGCTTTTGAAACTCCTCGACGACTATTGTAATTCCATTATTGTAAAGCCCAAATCTTTCAGGCTTTGTCAAAAGGGTATTCTCAATTCCCCTGTTTACTTTTCTTCTATTGCCAAGAAATTTTCTTACATTTTTCTCGTAGAGCATATCAAGGTCGCCAGTTTTTGCCTTATAGCTCTTCAATAACTGGAAGAGTTGAACCAGGCCGACTGAACCAACAAGCATCTCTTCACCCGATGGAACCAAGTCAGCAGTTATCAAGACCCGCGTCTTTTTCATCTGGCTGACTTTTTCAAGCGTTCTCTGGAAAATCGTTTCAAGGTTGACAGCATCAGTTTCGAACAGTGCACCAAGTCTATTCTTACCCATTGCTCGAACGTCTTCAATAACTCTCTTCTCATTTTCAGAGAGTGTTCTTTGAGTAGCATAAACAAGCACCATTTTGTCCTTTTCTGATGCTTGCGCGCGAAATGTTTGCAGTCTTTCAACAAGCCCTGCCGCAAGTGATGAAAGATTGCTTCTTTCGCCGTCAACAGTGTCAATAAGTTTTTGCGCTTCTTCTAATAAAGTCCTTGTCCCGGCAAATGCAGACCCATACTTGCTCTGAACTAAATACCAAGTGTCACCCCCGTTAGAATTCTCTTCAGTATCATCACCTCTCTGCAAGTATGCGATATCAATACCACCGTCACCTGTTCCATCACAGTAAACAACATCGCCCGTAGAATCGACATCTTCTGCAAAGTCGAGCCACTGGCTTACCACCTTTCTTGAAAACCGTCTGCCGAGTTCTACTGTGCTCGGGCTTCCAGCTACGATGTCTGCTAACCATTCTTCTTCAAATGCTTCAAAGGTCAAATTGTTACTCATAGGTTCACCTCCGAAAAAAATATTGTTTAAGTTATATTCCTTTGGTTCTTAGTTCATACATAAAGCGATTATACATTCTGCATAAAAATTTCTTACAAAACCGCCATCACTGTATTACTCAACCCGCCTTCGGCGGAATACCAATACTTGTCCTCCGTATGTCCACAGGACGCCTTACGGCGGAATCCCTAGGACTGAGTACAATCGAAGGAATCAATACAATAATCAATAGTAAATAATCAATAATCAATTACTTCGCCGCCCCAGTTGCCAGCCCCCGTTGTTAGCTGGTTTGTAATTATACCCATTCCAGTAAAAACTACAAGATTTGTTTGGAAACCAGCTTTGCCGCAAAGCCAACTGATTTTGAGGGGGAAAAAGGCGGCAATATCACGATGTAAGGCTATCTCTTACGTTTCTTTCTGTCTGGCCGCTGGGTTAATGCAGAGGCGGCGGTACTCTTGGCCTTTTTTGAGGTTCTTTTGCTTCGCAGTTGTTGGGAAGCGATTTTGCCTACTCGTTTTGAGGTTTTTTCGTTCCTTGCCATAGTACAAATCCTTTCAATAAAAAGTTACATTCCTTTTGTCTCCACACATGCGGTTTATCTTTATGATTTGGCTTCTTCTTGTTCCGTAATGACATGGAGGTCTGCTATTACGTCAAAGTCTTTTGCGTTATGCGTAACCAAAGGAACGCCGTGGCGGACGGCGCAGGCGGCAATCCAGGCGTCCGCGCAAGAAATCGGGCGCCCCTTGCGTTCACGCCCGGCAACGATGCAGCCATAACACCTGGCTATATCGTGATCATAGGGAATCACGACAAAGTTTCTCAACGTGGTCTCCAGTTGGTTCCGTCTCTTTTCTCCCCATTTCGCTTTTTCCGCGCCGAAGTATAATTCGCCAACCGTGATAAAAGAGATGGAAACCAGTTTTCCTTGGAGATGCTGGCTATACACCTCGGCAAGTGGGCCACCACGCATAATGTAGGAAACGATATTGGTGTCAATGACAATCTTAGGCTCGGTCATGACGGATTCCCCCCCGCGATGCTCTGTTGCCTGAGTTCATGGATTGAATCTTCGAATCCGTCATCGTCTTCACCGGGCCATGTGCCGAACAGTGCATGCACATCGGCCATTGGATTGACCCCTTGGGATGTGGCCAACTCCTCAATAGTCGGTGATTGCCAGAAATCCATTGGAAGCGGTATCCCTCGCGGGAGAAGATCCGCGTTCTCCTCTTCACGATGTTCCAACCGTTCGATATCGTGTATTTTGATGCTTGTAATCTTGCCTGTCGTGGGATCCTCCTTCGCTTCGCCGACAATTTTGACATAATGAAGGATGTCCTCCAGGACTTCTTCTTTTTGTTCTTCGTCGAAAAGACAAATGACGGGATTTCCAACCGAGGGGTGAACACGACACCGCGTACCATGTTCCTTGAAGTCGGCCATCAGAAGCCGTCCCTCAATAGTGCGTATGTTAACCTGTGGCCCTTGAATGCGTTCCTGGAGTCGTTGATAGCCTTCCTTTGTATAGTTTGCAACAAGCGACGTCCGCCGGTGGTTGAGCGTGAATATGATTTTATTGACGCCTTGATTGAAGAGTATGCCGGTGTCACGCCAAGCCAACAGTACACCCGCGTCAAAACCGGCAGGCATCTCTGTTCCGATTTGTTGAACCTGCTCCAGGCCCTTAAGCGCTTTATCCAGTACCTCCGCGCCCAGATCCATTTCCGGCAAGGACGGTTCGGTCTGCCTTCTTTCAAACCCAAGAATCGTAGCCGGACTTCCGTGGGTCAGGAGCATTAGATCCAATGCAATCTCTTCTTTGATGCTCTTTGGTTGTGGTCCCCTGCGAACGCTGTCGGCCTCGCCGAATAAGACCCTGCCGCTACGCTGAAGCGCCTTGTTGAATTGCGAAAGAAGCCGTAAAAGATGGCTGACGGATATACGTCCAGCCCCGATAGCATCACCTTCGAGGCGGATTTGTAGAAAATGATTTTGTTTCTGTTCAGGCATATCATGTTTCTCCTTCTATTTAAAAGTTCCCCGCAGGGTATTCTGGCGAGGTACCCCGTTGTTAGCTTGTTCCCAGCACCAAATGACGCAAGCTTGCTATTTCGTGCGGGGCAAGTGTAATTATACCCATTCCAGTTAAAACTGCAAGATTTAATCCGCGCTAATCGAAATCAGTGTAAACTTGTGCCCGCGAAGGCGGGTATCTGCGTTACCTGTGGCAGAGCTAATCCGTGTCTTAGTGCCTTTCGTGGCAATTTTTTATAATATCTCTGTGGCCTCCCTTCGACTCCGCTCAGGGCAGGCTTTTTGTGGCTAAAGCCGTTGAGGAGAGCAAAAAAAGCTGGAAAAGCTGTTGGGGATTACTACAATCTGCTGGACTATGAGGTTTATACTTATTGACAGGGTAATCGAGCTGGACAGCGGCAGGCGGCTCAAGGCCGTCAAGAATGTGTCGTTGGCTGAGGAGTACTTGGCCGACCACTTCCCGACGTTCCCGGTTTTGCCGGGTGTGCTCCTTCTGGAAGGGCTGATAGAGTCGGCATCCTGGCTGGTCCGCGAGTACGAGGATTTTGCACATAGTATGGTCCTGCTCGAGCAGGCCAGAAACGTAAAATATAAGTCTTTTCTTGTACCGGGCGGGCAGATAGAATACACGGTCGATGCCGGGACAATAGAAGAGAACGTGAGCAGCTTTGCCGGTGCAGGGGTCTCGGACGGCGAAAAAATAGTTGAGGCAAGGTTCTGGCTGAGACATTTTAACCTTGCCGACAAAGACCCGGCGATGGCGGCGGTGGATGCCGTGGTGATTGAGAATATGAAGACCAGATGGAAATTGCTTCGCGGCTGAAGACATCCGGCCGGCGACAGCAATAAAAGGATTGTGTTTTTACAGAGGATTGTGGAGGTACAATAGTATGGCAATGGGTCGTGAGCAGGTCCTGCAGCAGGTTCAGGAGGTTCTTGTGGATGCACTCGGCGTCGATGACGATGAGGTTACGGAGCAGGCGACGTTGATGGGAGATTTGGGCGCCGAGAGCATTGACTTTTTGGACATAGTATTTCGCCTGGAGAAGGCGTTCGGAATAAAGATACCGAGAGAGGAGCTGTTCCCGGCCGAGACGCTGATGAACAATCCCGAGTTTGTGAACAACGGCAAGCTGACCGAGCGGGGGCTGGCCGAGCTGCGGGACAAAATGCCGCATAGCGACATCAGCGCATTTGAGAATGACCCGGACATCAATAAGTTAGGCGATTTGTTCACGGTTGGCATGATTGTCAACTTCCTCGAGAGTAAGCTGAAGACGGCTTAGCTTTCCGTCTTCGTTTCCAGGATAGAATCGGCAGGTTTTCCTCGTGGCCTGCCGATAGTTTTGTTCTAAGAGCGATGCGCTGGATTTGGATAGACAAGTTTGTTGAGTTCAAAAGCGGCGAAAGCGCCGTGGCCGTCAAGAACGTGACATTGGCCGAGGAGCATCTGCACGACCATTTTCCCGGCTTTGCCGTGATGCCGGAGACCCTGATGATTGAGGCGATGGCGCAGACGGCGGGGATATTGGCCGGCGAGGCGAAAAACTTCGAGCAGAAGGTGATTTTAGCGAAGATAAAAAAAGCGGTGTTCTTCGACTACGTTCGGCCCGGCGATACGCTGCATATTCACGCAGGAATAGAATCCATCTCGAACGAGGCGGCAAGCACCACTGGCAGAATAATGTGCGGCGACAAGGTTATCGCGGAGATTGACCTGATGTTCAGTCATATCGACCAGAACCTCGCCGGTAAGCAGTTCCCTGAGGAAAACTTCGTGTTCACCGATACGTTCAAGTCGCTTCTGCAGGGTTCGGTATTCAGCTCACGCAAGGTTTCGGAGAGCGGAAAGTGAAATCCGGCGGCGTAGTGATAACCGGCCTTGGGGCGGTAAGCCCGCTTGGGTTGACGGCGAGCGAGATGTGGGCGGCCCTGTGTGCGGGCAAATGCGGAATCGGCACGATAAGGGCGTTTGACCCGGCCGGCTTTGCGTGCAAAATTGCCGGCGAGGTACCTGGGTTCAAAATACAGCACTATGTGCCCAGGTCGGCCCGAAAGGCGACAAAGCTTATGTCGAGGAATATCGAGCTTGCGGTCGTCGCCGCCGCCGAGGCCGTTAAAGACAGCGGACTTGTCACTAAGGCGACGGACCCGGAAAAAGTCAATCTTGACCCGACAAGGATGGGAATTAACATCGGAGCCGGGCTGATAAGCTGTGATTTGATTGAAATGGCCCCTGCGGTCGCGCACAGTGTTACCGGCGGGACGTTCGATATTCACAAATGGGGCAAAGAGGGACTCGATTTGGTAACGCCGCTCTGGCTTTTGAAGTACCTGCCCAATATGCTTGCCTGCCATACGGGGATTATTCACGACATACAGGGGCCGAGCAACACCATCACGTGCGCCGAGGCGTCGGCGCATATTGCAATGGCTGAGGCGGCGCAGGTGATTGAGCGAGGCGGCTGTGACATCGCTTTGGCCGGCGGAGCCGAGGCGAAGGTGCATCCTATTATTCTTATGCGGCAGATTCTGCTCAAGCGGGCGACCACCGAAAACAACGATGAGCCGGACAGGGCCTGCAGACCGTTTGATTCGGCTGCGAAGGGCTCGGTATTCGGCGACGGGGCGGGGATTGTAGTGCTGGAAAATGAAAATAACGCCGAAAGACGCGGCGCTCGAATCTATGCCCGGCTGGCCGGCGCAGGGCAGAGCATAAGTATCAACCCGGCGTACGAGCATCTCGAACCGGACGGCAGGGCCGTCACCATCGCGATTGAAAAGGCGCTCGAAGACGCCGGAATCGGGCCTGAGCAGCTCGATTTGGTCATACCGCACGGCACAGGCATACCCGGCGATGATTTGGCCGAGGCAAAAGGTATCGCGGCGGCATTAGGCGAGACGGCAGGCAAGGTTGCGGTCTGGCCTACGAAGAGTATGCTCAGTACAACCGGAGCGGCCAGCGGCGTCCTCGACGTCATCGCCGCCGTCTGTGCGATGAGAGACGGCGTGATACCGGCTGCGAAAAACTTTGATAACAGGGTTGAGGGATGTGAACTGAATATTGTAACGAAAGAGCAGAAAAAGGATATTCGCTGCGCTCTGTGCTGCAGCTATACCTACGGCGGGCAGACCGCTGCGGTCGTATTGAAAAAATTAAACTGACCGATTTGCTTTTTTAGACACTGATTAACACAGATTAACACTGTTTGTTGATAAAAATAGTATTTTATGATGAAGGTTGAGTCGCAATTGAGAAGCAAAAGGGTGGTAATAACCGGAATGGGGATTGTCTGCCCGCTGGGCAATGATGTCGAGACCGCCTGGCGGGCGATATTAGCGGGCGAAAACGGCGTGGCGACAACTACTATTTTTGACGCCTCGACCTTTCCGACTACGTTCAGCGCCGAGGTCAAAAATTACGACTTTACAAAATATACTAAGAACCCCCACCTGCACAGCAACGGCAGCCGGGGCAGCCGATTTACAATCGGTGCGACAAACCAGGCGTGCGCACAGGCGGGCATTGATATCGAGACGGATGCACCCGCCGACGGTATCGACAGGACAAGGATGGGCATATACCTGGGGGCCGGAGAGGGCTCTGCGAACAGCGAGGTCTTCTTCGGGGCGCTGGCCTCGGCGTGGGACACTGAAAGACAGCAAATGGACTGGCGCAAGTGGGCTGAGTTCACCACAGCCAATATGGATGCAATGAATGAGCTCGAACAGGAATCGAATATGCCGGCGGCGCATATTGCGATGATGACCGGCGCGAGGGGGCCTGCGCGGACGTGCCTGACGGCCTGTGCGGCAAGTACCCAGGCGGCCGGCGAGGCGATGATGATGATTCGCCGGGGCGATGCCGATGTCGTTATTGCCGGCGGCGAACACTCGATGATACACCCGCTGGGACAGGCGGGGTTTAACCGCCTTACCGCCCTCTCGACTCGCAACGACAATCCTGAAACGGCCTCTCGTCCCTTTAGCGCGAGCAGGGACGGCTTTGTGCTGGGTGAGGGCGCCGCGATAGTGATTTTAGAGAGTTTAAGCTCGGCGAAGAAACGCGGTGCCAAAATCCTGGCTGAGGTAATCGGCTACGGCAGCAGCAGCGACGCATTTCGGGTTACCGATATGCACGAGGAGGGCAGAGGCGCTATACAGGCCATTGAGGCCGCACTGGCCGACGCAAATATAACTTACAGAGACATCGATTATATAAGCACGCACGGCACCAGTACCGTCGAAAATGACTTGATAGAGACCAAGGCGATAAAAGCGGTCTTCAAAGAAAGGGCCAAAAATGTACCCGCCAGCAGTATAAAGAGTATGCTCGGACACCTGATTGGAGCGGCCGGTGCCGCGGAGCTGATTAGCTGTGCCCTGGCGATTCGCGATAATATCGTCCCGCCGACTATCAACCTTCACGACCCGGACACGCAGCTCGATTTGGATTACGTGCCGAACGCACCGCGTAAATGTGAGGTCAATATCGCGATAAACGAATCGTTCGGCTTCGGCGGACAGAATAATGTTGTGATTATTAAAAAATATGAATAAAATCACGAGCTGAAAAAGTCATAACTATACGCAATACACAATACGCACGACGCAATACGAAATATGATTGATATAAAAAAAATCCGAGAAAATCCAGGAAGATTCACAAAAGCTGCAAAGGACAAGAATTTCGACGTTAATATCGACCGGCTGCTGAAGATTGACGCCGAGCTTCTTGCCGACAAGCAGAGCTTACAGAACATCGCAACAGAGAAAAACCGTATCGGCAAGGATGTCCCGAAGCTTTCCGGCCAGGAAAAGGAAACCGCCCTGTCGCAACTATCGAAGCTAAAGGTCGATGAGGCTCAGTTCAATGAGCAGGTCAAGAATCTGCAGCCGCAGTTTGACGAGCTGATGTCGCAGGTTGCCCAGCCGGCTGACGACGACGTCCCTATAGGCGAAGACGATACGCAAAACGTCGAGCTTCGGCGGGAAGGCAGGGTGCGCAAGGTTGATTTCCAGCCGAAAGACCACGTGCAATTGGGAGTGGATTTGGGGATTATCGATATCGAACGGGGCGTCAAATTAGCGGGAACGCGCAATTACTTTCTAAAAGGCGACGGGGCCCGGCTGCACTGGGCTGTCCTGCAGTTTGCGATGGATACGATGATTGCAAAGGGCTATGTCCCTATGTCGGTACCGCTGCTGATGAAGGACGAGGCGATGCGGGGCACCGGCTACTATCCCGGGGCCGAAGAGCAAACGTACCGAATGGAAAAAGACGAGCTGAATTTAGCAGGTACGGCGGAGGTGCCGCTTACCGCGTACCGTATGGGAGAAATTCTCAAAGAGCGGGAGTTGCCGTTGAAGCTTGTGGGGATGTCGAGCTGCTTTAGGCGTGAGGCCGGCGCCGCCGGCAAAGATACTTATGGGCTTTACAGGATTCACCAGTTCGACAAGGTCGAGCAGGTAGTGATTTGCAGCGGCAGTATCGAGCAGAGCGAAAAGTTCCACAATGAGATACTTGCAAACGCCGAAGCCGTGATGCAGGCGCTCGAGCTGCCCTACCGCATCGTGGTCGTTTGCACCGGCGATTTGGGCAGGGGCCAGGCAAAAAAATACGACATCGAGGCCTGGATGCCGTCCCGCAAAAACTACTGCGAGACCCACAGCGCAAGCAAATTCTACGACTTCCAGGCAAGACGAATGAACCTGCGATACAAAAACGCCGCCACGAAAAAAAACATCTTCTGCCATACGCTCAACAACACGGTCATCGCCTCGCCGAGAATCCTGATACCGATTCTTGAGTTGTATCAGAACGCCGACGGCTCCGTGACAATACCCACGGTCCTCCAGCCCTACATGGGCGGTATGGAAAAGATAACAACCTCAAACTAACCAAAATAACAAACGCAGCTTTAGTAACGGGCAAGCCGGTTTTCCCTGCCTCACTCATTCTGGCGTGCACGGCTGGCTATAGGGAGTACAGGTCTGTGCAAAATCGCTGTCTTTTTTGCCGTAGTTCGCCGTCAGAATCGCTTCATCAGCGTCACCTACACAGCCGTCTCTGTTGAAATCGGCACAGGGATTGTACTCGAAGTTTGGGTCACAACACGGCCAGCCGCAGTGGGTCCCGTACACTGACATAAGAATGTCATAGTCAGCTTGCGAGATACGGAGCTTCTGAATACAATAGGTTGTACCGTCGGCGTCGCCATAGCACTGGTAGGGCCAGTTCCAGCAGTCCGGCCCGATTGGAAACAGGGCGGGCTGCTCGGCATAAGGGCTTAGCCATGCCTCGGCAAAGACTCTAAGCTCGACGAGGTTATCCAGGTCGAGTTCGGCCGCCAGGGCGTAGTCGGCAAAGTCCACATCGCTGTCGTCGTCAAAATCA
>Ga0114918_10001006_pt1 | contig 24836 bp, 35 predicted proteins | sample LantaG_FD_87015 | JGI IMG/M metagenome (GOLD analysis project Ga0114918, IMG submission 87015) | Deep subsurface microbial communities from Baltic Sea to uncover new lineages of life (NeLLi) - Landsort_02402 metaG | ecosystem: Environmental > Aquatic > Marine > Oceanic > Sediment | place...
CTTATGGGGGATGTCCATTGCCTTGATCAAATCACAGACTACATCATTGAAGTTCTTTTGGATTCTGGACTAAAACCACAAGCCATTGTGGGGGTACCTCATGGTGCCACCAAAATAGGTTTGATCACACAATTCAAATGGGCCCTCCGACCGGACACACCACCAAATACCATTCACATGTACCGACCTAACAAAACACATGGGGATACCACATTCCAGGAAACCATCACGGGTGACACGATCTTGATAGAAGATGTGGTCACCAGTGGGGGGTCTATCTTACAATTCATGCAGCTACTTCCAGGTGCCAATATTGTAGGTATTATAAGCCTCACCGATAGGGGTTCACCACATAGATTTCGTGAAATACTAGCAGAAAAGGGTATATGGTACAAACCACTTTCTACCCTGGAGGATTTCCATGTTGATTAACCAAGAAAAAAGTATCATCCCCGCTTGTGACGTCACACACCTGGGATATTACCGAACCCTGATCGAACAAACACATGACCTGGATTGTGTAGGGGGCTACAAAATCGGGTTTGGGATGGGGTTAGAGTATGGGTTATCTAGAGTAGTAGGGGTAACCCGAGAATTTACCGATAAGCCTGTCATCTACGATCACCAAAAGGCAGGTACCGACATACCCGAAACGGGAAAGATTTTTGCCGAAGTTCTTGCCAGGGCAAAAGTGGACTCGGTGATACTCTTCCCACAAGCGGGGCCTAAAACGGCGGAGGCTTGGATTAAAGCCTGTCAAGATCAAGATCTGCATGTAATCGTGGGGATTGTAATGACGCATGAGAATTACATGCACGATCAAGGGGGCCATATTTATCGGGAAAGGGCCCTTGAGATATTTGAAAAATCGGCGCAATGGGGGGTGAAAGACTTTGTGATCCCAGGTAATAAACGAGATTACCAAAGTCACATTTGTCTTACACGACTCAAGGATTACCCCGCGACCTTTTACGCACCCGGTGGCAATGAGCGGTCACCCCATATCAACCATTACATTATAGGTCGGAAGATCTATAATGGGGAAGGTAACTACCGGACAAATACGATTGCCTGTCAATATGAGTTACTTTAATATTTTTGATCTTGCCTCATTCCAGGATAGGAGGCCACTATGCCATCCTGGTATGTTTATTTGGTTAAGTGTTGTGATGGTACTTTTTACACAGGAATGTCCACCGACGTAAAGCGTCGTGTACAAGAACACAATGGGTCAAAGAAAGGTGCCAAGTACACCAAATCACGCAGACCCGTTTATTTGGTTTGGCATTGGAAATGTATCGACCGTTCACACGCACAGTTTATTGAACGAAAGATCAAAAAGCTATCAAGGTCACAAAAAGAAGACATTGTGAATGACCCTGAAAATTGGCAATTCTAAAAATAAAAGGAGATGCCATGAACGCATCACCACACTTTGATCCCACAAAATTTAAAGAACAACTTTCTTTGTGGGTAACGGAAAATCCCGCAATTATAATGGCTCAGGTAGACCCCGATGCTCTGGGTGCCGCGTTCGCTTTACAGCACATAACACAAAAACTGTTGGATGTAACGGTACCCATCTATTATAGTGGGTCCATATCACACCCACAAAACAAATGTATCGTCAACAGGTATGACCTACTTTCCTCCATGGACCGCATTGAGGACTTTGAGGAAGAGGTGAGTAACGCTCAGATAGCCCTAGTGGACTCCTCCAAACGAAATGATGCCAGGGTACCCCAAATCAAACAAAGCAAAATATCCATAGTGATCGATCATCACAGGGCCACCGACCTCGATCACGAAGAATGTTTCCTATGGATCGATGAAGTAGGTGCTTGCTGCACCATGATGTGTGAAATAGCTTTCGCTTGCGAGGTGTCTTTCACCAACAAGTTGAAAACCATCCAGGCGTTGGGTATTTACACAGACACCAAGGCACTCATAGCAGCTACACAAAGAGATCGAGATGCCTACGCTTGGTTGGTGGACACCCTAAACCCCACGGACTTTAATCAATTCATTGAATACCCCTTGCCGGATAGTCATTTCCGAAACCTTAAACAGGCCCTATCAGGGATGCGTAGAGAACGTGATAGGATTGTTGCAGGGTGCGGGGTGACAGAAGATATCCATGGAGATGATCTAAGCACCATCGCGGATTATTTAATCCGCATGAGCGGGATCACCTTGGTAATTGTATGGGGCCTCATAGGCAACAAAGTCCGTATATCTGCACGTAACCGTGACCTCACCACCCCCCTGGATCAATTCCTTAAGTCCAAATTTGGGGAGATGTCGGGGGCGAAACTTGCTCCCGATGGAAGAGGTGAAGGAGGGGCAATGTTAGACCTTGACTTGGGGTATTGGCTTTCAGAGGCCACTAAAGGTCCTGTATTGGAAATGGTAAAGGCCAAAATAGACGAAGAGATTTTTGGAGCGGTGGAGAAAAAAGAAGTACAAGGGTGACTTCCTGTGTATAAGAAGTGAAAGCAAATGTTCCTAAAACAGAAGGAGTTGAAACATGAATATTCAAGGACTCATTATTGATCCACAAATGGACTTTTGTTGGCCCGGTCTCAAAGCCATGGGAGTGGATGTAGATTGCGCTTACTGGAAGTCCATGGAACCAGCACTCAAAATGGCAATGGGACCAAACTATTTGAGGTTAGTCAATCCCGGTGCATTGTATGTGAACGGTGCTGAAAAAGACATGGACCGTCTAGCCCAAATGATTCTCCGTTTGGGAGACAAAATCGATGACTTCCATATCACGTTGGATTCCCACCGAAAAGTGGATCAAGCCCACCCCATTTGGTGGAAAGATTCCTCAGGTCGCAGACCCGACCCTTTCACCATTTTAGGAACCCAGGGGTCCAAAGTGGTTCGAATGGAACCACAGGGTGACGGTTCGTTGAAAGCCACCAACGACGAATACCAAACCTACCTGCCATCCATGATGAATAAAGGTGGTCCACTGGGTACAGGTTCGCGTGGTTACCTGGAGGAACTACAAAAAAACAGTAGATACCCCCATGTAGTTTGGCCCGAACACTGTTTGATCGGCACCACCGGACACACCATTTGGCCTTCCCTCATGGAAGCACTCATGGCATGGGAAGAAGATTTTTCGGTGGTGGACTATGTAACCAAGGGGTCCAACATAGGCACCGAACACTATTCCGGTGTGTGTGCCGAAGTGCCAGACCCTTCTGACTCCAGTACACAGGTTAACATCAGACTGATCGAAACGCTGGAAGAAGCGGATCTTATCTTCTTGGCAGGTGAGGCCCGATCACATTGCCTTGCGAACACCGTTCGCGATGTGGCCAAACATTTCAGTGACCCCAAATACATCCAAAAGTTGGTACTCCTGACAGATGCCACCTCCGATGTGACTGGTTTCGAGGCATACGGTGATCTCTTCGTCAAAGAGATGACAGCCCTGGGTATGCAGTTGTCCACCACAGATGAATTCCTTCGCTAACCCTTCAAAAAGTGTGGTAAAATAAAATGAGAATCGAACAAACACTTCCCAAAGGGGAATACCCCATTGAATCGGGCCTTGATTACTTCAAGGTTTTTGGGGTTGACATTCCACAAATGTACCTGGAAGGACATGAAACTTTTCATCGGGTAATTGTGGAGGCATCGGGATTCAAGGTAGACCCTGAATTATCATGGTCCATCTCGGTGGAGGATGATGAGGAGGGGGAGGATAGGAGCGGGTTATTTTTCATGGTCCAGAAAAAAGAATACATGGGTGTTCTAAGGGACCACATAGAAGTCCACGGGATACCCTTGGACCGCAAAGACCCCGTGAAACATGCCATTCAAACCTACAGCCACATGCGAGAATGGGTATCCATTCACCGTTCTAAACGTTGAAAACCACAGAAGGAGAACCACTATGCCAAAACTAACAGACTCGACCATGGAAGAGAAAAAATTGGGGGGTTCCAATTTTTCATTTTCCGCCAAACGCTTGGACGAACTGGGTGCCAGTGAATACACCCTGGGTTTCATTGCAGTAGACGTTTCTTCGTCTATGTATGGCAAAGAAAAAGACATTGAACGAATGCTCAAATTGGCGATCAGCACTTGTCGGAGAAACCCACGGGCCGATAACATGATGTTGATGGTCCTTCTGTTCAGCACACGATTCACACATAATGTTGAAGAGGTCCACGGTTTCAAACCGCTACCGGACATTAATGATAGCGATTATGATGGAATCATCAAATGCGGTGGTGGCACACCATTGTTTGATGCTGCCTTCACCGGGATCAAAGCGGTACACACCTACGCAACCGATCTAGCGGATAATGACTTTTTGGTCAATGGTGTTGGTTTTGTGATCACCGATGGTGAAGAAAACAACTCCAGTGTGGGTGCCAAGACCGTCAAAGACACCATGTCCGAATTAATGCGAAGCGAATCCCTGGAGTCTTTCCGACCCATTTTGATTGGATTCAACACGGGGGTCGCAGGAGGACTCTCAAGCTATCTGAAAGCATTCCGTGACGACGCGGGTTTCGATCAATATGTGGATATGATCACAGCGGATGAAAAAACCCTCGCTCGTGTGGGCAACTTTCTTTCACAGTCCATCTCTTCCGTGAGCCAAAGCCTGGGTTCCGGTGGACCCAGCCAATCCATCTCTTTCTAGCCCCACCAAATAAATCCCTGGTTTCCTCTCCCAATCACGTATAAAAATAAACCCACTTCATAGGAGTTTTCCCATGACCTATTCTAATTCCCATTTCGTTATTGGTAGCACACACAAGGTTTGCCAGGATTATGCTTGGGCCGGAAATCTCTTAGGGATGGACGTGGCCATTATATCGGATGGTTGTTCTTCCTCCTCCCATACGGATTTTGGGGCCCGTTTTTGGGTACAAGGAGCCAAAAACCAATTGAAACATATGGGGCATAAATTCAACATTCACGCGGTGGGTTCGGAGGTTACCAATATCGCCTACAACATGGAACTACCTCTTGAATGCCTGGATGCCTCTTTAATCGTGGCGTTTTTAATGGAAATCGAAGATCGAAAATACATTAAAGTGATCGTGACGGGTGATGGGGTCATTGCAGCGCGAAAGAGAAACAGCACCGATTTCGACTATTACAAAATCGACTACAGCAATAACGCACCTGCGTACATGAATTACACCCTCAACCCATTTCGCCTGGAGGAGTTTTTCAATCCTGGGGTGGACTTCCCATTACCCACCGGGGTCAGATCCACTCAATCCAACGTGGGTGACCTGGAAGATGAAAATCTGGACCCAAAAGACAGGGATAGTTTTTGTCAAACTCATCTCTTTCCCGCAGACGAATATGATCTTATCCTACTATGCACAGATGGTGTAGATTCGTTTCAATGCCTGGAACCTAGAGGGGAAATACTACCCGTACATTTCACCGAGGTCTTGCACCATTTGATGCAAGTCAAACAACCACGGGGGGAGTTTATCACCAGAAGAATGCAGAAGTTCTTGGGGTCATTTTGCAAAAAGAACAACTGGACACACACCGACGATCTGGCTGTTGCCGGGATCTACATCGAAGGGGAAGAATCATGAAAGCGTTTTTGGCACATGACCATCAACATTTAATGCGTTTGGTGCAGGACGCCTTTGGCCAAAGAACCTGTCCCGTGTTTGACAAAGCTTCTTATACATTCCCTGCTCTTTTTGTGACCACGGGCAAGGCTACCTACCAGACCGCCCACGAAGGTACATCCCAAGTGAACCTCAATTTTGGTTGGAAACAACCTAACCACCATTTGGAAGTATCCGCCGCACTTGAGGGACTGGACGAAATCAAAAATCTGCAAGATCAAATCACCGTTTATCTCAACCAAATCAAGGAGACCACCAATTGAAAATTTACATCAAAGGTGGGGGTGAGGTCTCCCTTACCAACAAGGATTTTGTAGCTGCGGGTGGGCAGGGGCAAATTTATGCCAAAGGTAGTGTGGCATACAAAATTTACCTGGACAAATCAGGAATGCTACCCCTGGGTAAAATACAGGAGCTATCCGAGCTTACGGAACCCTGTTACATCAAACCAGAACAAGTGATCTGCAATAAAAAAGGGGAACCCTTGGGTTACACCATGAGGTTCATCCCAAACGGGTCACCCCTTTGCCAACTATTCACACCTTCTTTTAGGGATAGAGAGGGTGTAACCCCCGATCAAATCCAGGGTCTTGTACAAAAGATGCAAGAGGGTGTGTCCTTTGCACACACAAAAAAGATTCTTTTGGTGGATCTCAACGAATTTAACTTCCTTGTGGGGTCTTCTTTCAAGGAGATCTTCTTTATTGATGCAGACTCCTACCAAACACCCCACTATCCGGCTACAGCATTAATGGAATCCGTGAAAGATTGGCATTCCCCCAAGTTCTGTGAACTTTCCGACTGGTTTTCTTTTGGGGTGTTGGCATTTCAGATGTTCGTAGGTGTCCACCCCTACCGAGGGAGGTACAAGGGGTCTACCGACGCCTACAAGAAGAAGTTGCCGGGGGATGACCCCATGGATGCCTTCTCTGTCACAAGACGTCGTATGCAGTCCCACATATCGGTTTTCAATGATCAGGTGGGGGTACCAAAATCGGCGTACCCCTTTGACGTGATCCCAGCATCATATAGGGAATGGTTCAAATCCATTTTTGAAGATGGGAAGCGGTTACCCCCTCCAGGGAATGTGGGGATCGTAATGGTGTACGCCCCCGTGACCCGCACGATCACAGGTACCAAACAATTGGAGATCAAAGAACTTGCCTCTTTTGAAGGGAAAATAACGGGTGTGTGGTGCAACTTAGATGTTGTGGTAGTTGTGACCACCCAAGGGGTTTGGGTCAATAATCAAAAATTATCCTCAGATCAACCTACCACTATAGGTTTTTCCACAAGGCGCAACCATGTGATCGCAGTTACTAAAGGAGACACACCCACTTTTAACAATTTAACGAGTCGTTGTGAGGTACCTTTTAGTCTACATGCCACACATGTCATGTCTTATGATGGAAGAACCTATATCAAATCCCACCAGCAAATCTTGGAAGTGGTTATCTCGGACATAGGGATACAAACAATAGCCTCCCACCAAGTAGTGGCCCATGTTTTGGAACATGCCACACGTATGTATCCAGGTTGTGTGGTACAGGAACTATTGGGTTCCACTTTTGTATCCATGTTTCCCAGGTCGGGTTCCTCCTACCAAATCCATGTGAAAGAGTTGGACACCTATCGAATCGTAGGTGCCAAATACGATCAGGGTGTTTTGGTGGTGATCGGGGAAACAAAAGGCCAATATGACCGCTTTGTTTTCCGTTTTTCGCCTTCCCATACGGCATACGATGTAAGAAAAGTAGAGGGTATACCACCAAATTCGGGTATCAACTTTGTCACCTTGGATTCCGGTGTTTGCCTCTACTTGAATGAAGAGGAAAAGTTGGAGTTATTCAAAGCGGACAAAGACTCACCCCAGGTGAATATACTTGAGGATTCCATTTTGGGTGGGGATATGATCCTCACCAAACAAGGTGGAAGAGTTATGTTTTACCGTGGAAACAAATTATACAGCATAAAAATGAGGTAATTACATGAGTTTTAACGGAAAACTGATAATAGTCCGCGCATGTCCCGGTGGTAAAGATGTGATCTACATTGGATATGCCCATCGGGAGGGGGATATGCTCCTCCTAACCCAGGCAAATAACATCCTCCGCTACACGGAGGTAGGGGTGAGTGGGGTCGCTTCTCAGCCAACATATGCCACCCGACTACGCCCCGCTACCGGGCCTGATGGCAGGGTATGGATACCCCTGATATCGGTGAGCGATATCCTGGAGGCTGATCCATCCGCATGGACGGGTCTCCTGAGATTATCAAGATGATCGCCACAATCCGCGCCATGATCTTGGAGAGCTACCCCTGGCAAGCCATACGCTACGAGGCAGCGGGTGATGAAATTGCAGAGATGTACTGCGATGATTACGGAATCCCCCGATTTAGCGGCGGAGTAGACCGACCCGGCTCTGGGTCTGGTAATGGGTCTGGGTCTGAGGATTGGTCTGGGTATTGGTATGGGTCTGGGTCTGGGGATGGGTCTGGGTCTGGGTATTGGGATGGGGATGGGGATGGGGATGGGGATGGGTTTGGGGATGGGGATGGGGATGGGTCTGGATTACACTAAAGAAAAAGGTGGAAGATTATGTTTTACCGTGGCAACAAAGGGAGGCAATAGGAAATGGTAGAGATCGTAGGTAAAGATGAATCCCTCAAGTTACGGGAAACCTGCCGGAAGTGTGGTTCCATCCTGGAATTTTACCCCAATGAGGTGAAATCACATTCAGGTTACTGCATGGGGGATTATGAAACCACATTCCACATCCAATGTCCCACATGCTCAAACGATATCACGTTGAACCGCGAAAACTCACGAAAGGCACATTTATGAAATACGAAGATATCCCAAATGACGCCCAATGTATGTCTTGTAACCAATCCTGTGATGGGTCTTACCACACTACAACCGACCGTGAAGGGGAAGTTTTAGTGGTTTTGTGTACCCGATGTGGGAAGATGGAACAACTCATGAGGTACCAGAAAGATCAAATTATCACAACCTCTTTACAAATAAGAGCCGTTCTGGATGTCCACTGTTACGAGGCGGAAGTGAAAAAAGGCAAGAAAACAATGGGAGTACATCCCCTGATCCAAGAGATACACGATGGCAGCAACAAGGTGACCGAGGCTTGCCGTATTTTCTCAGAAAAGGTTTGGTTACCCAAAATGTGTCAACAAGAGTCGGAAGCCCACACCTGGGGGAAAAGTGCTGACTTCCCATTGGGGAAGTTCCGAACCTTGTGTTCCGCAGGTAGGGTTCTCTTTACCATGGTGGATGCTGCCGAAGAAAATTATGTTACCTTGATTGCGATCAGTGGGTCACATACCTATGTAAACATCCAGGGTATCCATGCCACCGCAGAAAAAGCAGTAGAACTGATCACGTCCTTTTCCCTTGCCTACGAAAAAGGTGAAATCCAATTGGTGGATGACAAAAACATCTCACTTGGATAAGTTTGTGTATAAACGAAGAACCCACTATGGGCCAAACTCAATTGGAGACGTACATGAAAAAGAAACAAAGTGTTCAACCCGTTGCCCCCAAGACCCTAACACCTAAGGATGTTATCCTTTTGACACCGGAAAACATGCCCGACTTGTTGGATAAAAAAGGCGCAACCATCGAATTTGCATTGGTACATTGGTCACCCGAAGTTTGTGAAATTGTATTGGAAACGCGAAACTTCCAAAACCGTAGGGTATCACCAGCGCAAATCCGAATCCTGACTCGTTGCATGGAAAACGAAGAGTTTTTCCTCACCAACCAAGGTATCGCCATCGGTGAGGATGGTCAAATCGTGGACGGTCAGACACGTCTTGCCGCGATTGTACAATCGGGTTGTGGTCAAATGCTCCTCACCGCTGTGAATGTCCCCCGTGCGGCATACACAGCTATCGACCAGGGACGCAAGAAACACATTGGTGATGCCCTCAAACACTTCTTGGGTGAGTCACTCGAAGTGGGACTCCGAACCAAGATGAGAGGTGTGGTCAACAACTTCTTGGATCAGATACGCCAAGTCAAATCCTCCGAGTTGTCGTTGAACCATCGCGTCAACACCTACCTGTACTACCGTGAATCATTTGATTTTGTGATGAATGAATTGTACGACAAAAACGTCAAAACACCCAAATTGGCAAACACCTCGTTCTTGGCGGCTTTTGTTCGCGGTCATGCGTCGGGATTGGACCCTCAAATGCTTAAGGAACTCTACGATTGCATTATCAACAACCATGGTATCGTGGTGGAATCCAAACTGGTGGGTCGTCTGAGAGATAACCATTTGGGTCTAAACACGGCACCCTCAAAAAACAAAGATCGCAAAACCTCTATGAATGAAATGGAGCATGTGATCGCAGCGTATGTGTCCGACCCCGAAGGTTTGAAGGATCGAACCCGTATCTCCAAAACCGCTCGTGAAAATCCCACCTTCGACTTGGATCTTCCCGAAGAGATCATTAACGGTGAGTTCCAAGAGAACACCCACGTACACACCATCCCCTATAACACCTACGAAAACTAAACCCCTCCCCAACCTCTCCTTATGTGTATAAAATACAAGGAGAGACCTTATGAAACGACTATCCGTCAAAGACCTCAAAAAAATGTATCGGTATGAAGCACGAACCCATGACTTCTTTGGGTTCGAGGTATTTTTAAAATACCAATTACCCCTTCCCACCGAAGTTCCTGCAAGGGATGATTTTTCCCAAAGATACCATGACCTGTACACCACGTTGACTTTTTTGAAAATGGTTATGGGTATTCCTGTGGATACCGAAGAAGACGCCTACCGAACAAACCACCAAGATACATGGCAACTCATAATCCAGCATTCCATTCTCTTGAATATAGAGGTCACGGGGTCACCTTCCGTGGATGATTTTGAAGTGTTAATGGCGTCCCTCCAGATACCTCAAATATTAGAAGTGGTCAACTTTGATCGTTACCAATATGCCCTACGCTATGCCAGAGAATATGTAAACCTTGCCAGAGAATGGCACACACAAGGAATGATACAATGAAATACCCCCATATGAAAACCGAAGTCAAAGAGGTCACCCAGGTAGAATACATCACATGGATATGCAATCGGTGTGGGGTTAAATTTGAAGACAACAATCATGATGATCGGGCAGAGATAGCGGAATTCTTAGAGATCAACACCACGGGTGGTTACGGGTCCGTTTTTGGAGATCAGAATCACATTAAATGTGATATATGTCAACATTGTCTTTTGGAAATGATAGGACCCTTTTGCGAGATTAGCGATAACATGAAACCTGCCAAGATGGCTAAAGGCCGATTCCAGGTTGGTGATTTGGTGGCAAGAGTAGAATATTTCCACCCGGCACCCCCAAATAAAATAGACTACCTGTTTATATGTGTGCCTAAACAACCTTTGGGCAGGGTGACTAAGGTACATCCCAATGACCTCTCCGTAGACGTATTATGGGAGGGGGTACAAAATGCCCGATTTGTGTGGAGCCACCTCCTTATGGACCCCATTAAAAGGAATGACAATATGATCGCGTTATGTGAAATTTGTGAATTACCCATTGAGGAAGGATCTGAATACATCTACCATGAGAAGGATCACCTCCACATGGCCTGTATTGAACAGGAAGCCGTGGATAGGGGACAAATGACCAACGAAGTTTACAGAGAGATGGATTCTATTCAAGCAGAAAATAAAACATACCACACCCGGTGCCTACCTTACGAACCCATCAAATAGACACCGACAATACGGGAAGACTCTCTATTTTGGGTAACACCCTTTCCCAGAATTGGGGACCCAATGGTGGGAACTCCCCTGCAACAAACCTACCTTCTTCGGGTGAGGACAACACTCGAAAAGGACCCTCCTCATACTTCACCTCAGTCAAGAAGGGGTATCCCCGCAAGTCATAATGATCTACCTCACGGGGTAGACTCACCACATGACACGGGATATTCTGCACCTCTAGGGAATTTACCAGATCCGTGATAGCGTTGAAAACATGGGAAACATATTCCCGTTGTGCCACCACATAAAATTCTTTGAGAAGGGGTACCAAATCAGGCATTTGGTGCCTAAACAAGGGGGGGCCTTGATACCCCCAGTCTTGGGTACGCGGGTTCCAATTTACATATTCCTCCTGGTGATCGCGCCACCAACCATCCTTATCCGGGAAGTAATGAGACAGCAATACTTCCAAAATGATATGTCTCACATAACCAAAGCCTCGGATCTTATCCATTTGAATCCAATCATCCCCCATATGTGGCAGAAAGAGCAGTGCCATCATAATATCTCCTTTAAATAAAAATTGGGTTTAGTCACCCCCTTTGTGTATACCCTGTAACACAACAGGAGGATTTCGAATGTCTCAACTCTTCACCGACTTCTACCAGGAACACCACAGGGCCCCTCTCGCAGACAAGGGTGAAAAGCCGTGGACCTATCGCGGGTGGCTTTTATATTACCTGCAAGAGACCATGGCGTTACCCCATTTTCCATTCCCAGATCGGTGGACCTACTTATATCACATCATGCAAGGGGATGACCCTGGACCAATACCACAAGTCCAAATCACAAGACCCTCCTCCGAAGGTCTCAAAAACTTCCATCAGTGTGTGGAAATCGCAGGTGAATATGGGGCCCGTGGCTGGGGGTGGTCCAGCCTTACAGTCTTCCTGGACTTCCTGGCCTACGGTACGGGGGTTTCAACAAAACAACCAGATCTGTCGGATGAAATACAGGAAAAACTGTACCGGACATTCGATGGCACCCTCTGGTTATTGACACCTGCCGATTACATTGGGGCATACATCTGCGAACACAGAAAGGGTGCCTGAAACCCTAACGCATTCTTCCCCACGCCAGCATCTCTGGTGACCACCATGGTCAATATGCTAATGGGTGACGGTGAAGGTGAGGATCAACGTTACAAATCCGTAAATGACCCCTGTATGGGTACAGGAGTCATGTTGTTGGAAGCCGGAAATCGCAGCCTGTGTCTGTCAGGCATGGACATAGATCCCATAATGGTAACCAGCACCAAAATCAATGGTGCTTTTTACGTACCATGGTTAGTATGTCCAGTCAAACCACCCTCAAAGGAGAATGAAACATGTGGAATACCGCAATAGAAATTCACGATCAATTGAGCCAGTTAGAGAAACAAAACTCCCATATCCCCAACATCGAAGCAAGGTTATTCACTTTCCTTGAAAAAAAAGCACGGAAAAAAGGTGTGGCCGTGGGATACCTCTTGGAAAACAAAAAGACCAGGGAATCCCTCTTGAAAGACTTCTTGAAAGAGGATGCAAAATCCCTTCCCGAAGTTACGAATACCATGACACTCATTAAAGGTAAACTCGTGGGACTTATCCAGGAATTGGACCTTGAATCGATAGGTGGGGAACGATCACAGATGATCGGGTCATGGGGTGTCTCTGATTACCCAGGGCAAACGGCACCGGCACTGTATGCAGAATGGAGAGCCAAAGCAGAAGCACTACTTTGGTCGGACATGGGATTCAAAGGGGAATGTCGTCATAACCCTTTAACCCAAACATTTGAATGTTGGGTTAACCTGGAAGGGCCTATGGAATTGCTCGAAATGGTCAAGGTCATGCATCGAACACCCGAAGATTTCTTGAGCTTGATTTACAAGCACCTTCCCGCCTGTAACGTCAAGGTATTGATGCACAACCACGATTTGCCTAATCGGTGGGACGTGTCCTAAATTTAATCATCTGTGTATAAAGAGAGGACCACATGGGGAACACCAAAAAGAACGGTCAATATATGATGCTTGAATGGTGTATACCCTACACACCCTGTGTAAACACCCCCTTAAAGGACCACTTCAATACCTACAGGAGAATGCCCATGGACGTTACCGTTGATACCCTGGTAGAGCAGGTCATGGAAGTCACCCGTGAAAAGTTCCGCCAACAGAAGACCCAAGAAAAAGAAAAACTTGAGAATCAGGTACTCGACCTGATGAAAGAAACACCCCGTGATCGTCAGAAGATTAACCTTCTGATGGATCTATCCGAAGAACTGGATAAGTTGATCACATCGGTGCCAACACCCAAAGTTTCACACCTTGTTCGGGTCCAAATAGAAAATATTGTGACAGAACAAGAACTGATCCGGGAACCCCATGGCGAAGTGATCGAGGTAGAATCCACGCCACAACAGGAAGCATTGATTATGGAGGCCATGGTGGAAATCCTCAAGGCAATACCTTGGGGTCACGATTGGGAGGGGTTACAAAGGTTGTTTCGGGATATACCACAACCTCTTCAACACCGTTACCTTTTTGATCAATTGGTGATCACAGGTAGAGTGAAGCACCGAGGCTTAAGAAACCCCGTATACCGCTTAATAGAGTATGTGCCTACCCAGACCACAGTGGGGGTGTTCCGACCCCTGGCACCCGAAACGGCAGCCCTGTTTGAAGACCTGGAACCCTTACGTCGAAACTACGATGATAATATAGATCGTAACATGGTGTACCAATTTTTGGGGCAAGTGTTGTTACAACCCTCCATCGAAGGTATCTCAATGCAAAATGTGGACCTTCGCAATGCCTTGGGGGAATACTGTTTGGCACCACAGGAAAAGGCTTTCATGACCCAAATATTGACCTCCAAAACACGGGGGGAAACCACCAACCAAAATGACCTACCACGCGGATTGGTGGACCGCTTCCTGAATCAATGGAAAAAGGAGGGGTTTGTCCAGTTGGCACCTAGGGGCAAACGTGAAAATTACAAAACAGGTTGGCAAATACTGTCCCCAGAGGGTATACAAAGAATGTTACGGGGTCGCACCTCGTTTGTAAAACGTTGGAACGACCATGTATTCAAGGATCTCCTACCCTAAAGAGGTTACCATGACCACAATCCCACCTTGTCCACGATGCCCATCCACAGAGTTTTTCCTTATACCCGACTCCCTAGCCCTTGCTTGCAAAACTTGTGGTTTTGTTTGGGTGTATCTGGGTAATGGGGTATATGAAAAAGGAGCCACCATAGGTCAATGGCTCGAAGACGTGTACCAGATACCCAATACCATGGACCCCCAATGGGAGACAAAAAAAGATGAGTGATGACTACAAAACCCTCAAGGAAGATCTTCAACACCAACTGACATTTGAGCATATCGATTGGGAATACTTCATCGAAACCGTGAAGAGAACCCAAGCGGTGGACCCCTCTGAGGAGATGTATCAAAAAGACAAAATAACACCACCCAAAGAAGCCATAATACATTGTCCTGACTGCGATCAGAACATGAAATTCCGACCCTGGGGTAGATGGGGTAATCCTAGCTTTGAATGCCTCACCGAAAACTGTAGTGGGTATGTCACCGCCAACAATGGTGGGGAACCCGTGGCCATTCCCGCCAACCAAGAAACCAGGGCGTACCGGTACATCGTTATGCAGATCAAAAAGTGGGGGGTCACCCTCACCAAACCCGTGGGTCAAATGTCCCTGGAAGAATGCCAAGCAGTGCTGGAACCCTTTGATGTAGAGGTGACCTACATCCCACAACCGAAACTCCGAAAAGGGTATGTGCTGCAACTCACATATGATCAAAAAGGGTCGGGAATCTCAGTACCACCCGAAAAACGTGTTATGGAAACACCACGATGAGTGACAAAGTAGTACCTCTTCCCTTCATGGGGGACATTCAAAAAAGGGCGAATGCCGTCGAAGGTCTATTAGAAATAGAGCAACTGTTACTCCAGGCAAGATCCATATATGGGGAGGTCAAATCGGACTTGGGGGCCTTCCCAAACCATAGAGATGGGAGCATCGCCAAACAAGGACTGAACCACGCCATTAATGATGTCATCCGTGCGATCAATCAGATCCGGGGGTCTTTGTATGTTTTAGAAAAAATCAAATGCCCACCTGAAAAATGAATAACACACCCAGGTGTGTATATTAGACAGACGAAAACTACAAAGGAGTAACCCATGAAACATGAATTCGAAAAGACCCAGGACACCAGATACGTGTTGTGGACACCAGAAGCGGCAGCATACTTCCTGGAAAACCTTCCTGGAAAACACCGCGAAACATCACAGAAACACCTCACACAATTGGAAGTTGATCTTCAAAATGGTGCCGACCTTAGTGGCACCAACATCATCCTTAACCATGAGGGTGAAGTCCTTGATGGTAAAATGCGTTTGCAAGCGATCATCAACACCAACAAACCCCAATTCATGAACACCACCTACCAAGTGGAACCACATCTCCCAATCGATGTGAAACCCCGTAAAATTCTGTAAACCCACACATCCCCCACCTGCCCTATTTATTCTTCAAAATAAAACCCACATCCCATTCCCTTTCTGTGTATCTAGGATAACGCTAACACAGAAAGGGAATGCCCCATATGCAATTCATAACCACCACAAACTACCTGAAACTGGTGGCCCCCAAGGTCATCTCCAAAGCTGTCTGTGGAAACAAAACCTACAACATGGAATATTACAAATTAGCCGAAGGCATTTTGACAGAACGTGAAGCCCTACTTGCCATACAACATCTCTATGATAATAAACCGGCCTCCAACATAGTGTTATTGTGGATGGCCAATAACAGACAGTGCCTTGCGTTGAAGAGTATTATGCCCGGATTATCCAACGCATCTCCCACAAGTGTGAAACAAATCCAAACCGCTCTGGTGAAAGCCATGTTCATATTTGGGTCTGAACACCATGATAATGATCAACCCATGCCCGATCACATCGTCACCAAATATCTAAAACGAGTCATTTGCCTCTAATAAAAAGGAACCGCCCATGATCACACCAGAACAAATCACCTACAGCGAACCCGAATATACCAGGGGTGGAGGTACCTGCCACCAAGACATCATTCTGAATGATGAGGTGATCGGGTGCCTTGTATCCCGCAGTCGTGGTCTTCACCTGGAGGAATCATATCAGTATGGCACCACCATTGACCAAATACCTGAGGGTGCCAGATGGGAAGAATCGTCGGACGAAGACAATTGGGGGTTAGTCCAACTGGAGACCCTGGAAGAATTTCTGGTACATTTTCAAAATAAAAACCCATAACTCTTGATCAACTCCCCATTATCCGGGATATTAGATGCAAAACCCCCTAAGTATTTTTCAAGCACAGGCACACGACCCGGACACCCCATTCACTTCCCTACACCTCTTGGGTTTGGATACCATTAGATTGGGTTACCACTTGGTATGTCAAAATTGGGGGGAAGGTTTCCTGGGTTACCGTAAGATTAGAGGTTTTCATTCAGAGGTACGGGAACTTATTAAAAATAAGGAATCCTGGATCATAAACCCTAATACCCAAACTGCGGGTGAACTAATGGAATTTCATTCCAGGAAAGTGAAACCATTTGATAAAATCCAGACATTCATAACTAGCTGCATCCAACTTCCCATGGGATTGATCTTGGATCAATCCCTCCATTGGGTGTGTCGGGATAAGGATAGAAGTGTTGCCACCCTACTAATGGAATTGCTGTGGAACCTTGCAATGCTCCATCCTGTTGAAGGGGAATACAAAACCTTCAATAATTATTGGACGGAAGGCATACACCGCCATTACCAGAGGTCATCCACACATTTGACCCAAATCAACACCCCCCACTTACCCATTTACGCTGAGGTGATCGGGAAACGGGTATTCACCTGGGGTATCGAAAGATTAAATTGGTATAAGGAGGTACACAAAGTAACCACACGTACCCATCTGTTGTTGGATACCCCAGACGATTGGATGTTACCCATAGAACGCCAAGACCCCATAGGGCTATATAGGGAGATTCAAAAAAACATACCTTACAGCGGACCCTCAAAGGTTCGATTGGCTCACTTCGATGGGGCCATGTCATTAAAGAGGGTTCCCAAAAGGTTCAATTACACACATAAGGGTCAGGCCCATGAAAAAAATGAAAAAAAAGAAAGCTAACAGAAAAACTGGTTATGACCTGTGGGATGGTGGGAGGTGTACGGAACCACTCTGTTTTTTGTGTAGTCAAGCCCCTTTAGGTATGATGGTGGCAAAAATCAAATGGCAACAAACAATGAAAAAATTTTGCTATGGGTTATGTAAAAAACACCTCAACAAACAATATCAATCCTTCGCTAAAGTAGAGGAACTTGCGTGTGCCAAATGGGATCAAATGAACCTCGTACCCACAGTCGTTATTAACGGCGAAGAATATGTGGTAACCGATTATGAGGCACATAACCATAACCCAAAAAAAACACATGCCGATTCTTACGTGTTCACCACCCGTGACCCATATGTGGGGTACCTCGTACACCAACAAGAATCGGTCGGGGAAATTGAAGAAGAACTGTCAGAATGGATACATCAGGGAAGGTCTGAGGATCTGTCCTGTTCCCCCGGAATCATACGAACCGCTTACTGCCACCCACATGAGAAAGAAAAAATAAAAAACCTCTTGGAATTAGGATATGTGGTAAACGCCGAAGAGAACGAGGTCGTTTTTCTCGAAAAATTTGAGAGCCGGAAGATCTCGGAAGAGACCCCTTTGACAGAGGAAATGATAATTTTCAAAAATGCCTCCTGGACCGTCATCAGCCATAAAGAAACAAGGGAACACATAAAAAAGATCCTCCGGGATGAAACCCTACACCATCTGTTACCAGGAATACCCAAACAATCCATCGAATTTATAGGGTACAACCCCCAAGAACTTTATCTGGTTTTATTTTGGGAGTTCACCGAAAATTTATCACCCAAACGACAAGAAGACATAAACCGCTTATTATGTGAGAAATATAATGGTGACCCCCTTTGGACCTCCCCTTTTGTGAAATTCCCCCCACCTGTGGTTGAATATATCCACCAACATACTTTGATCAGGTGAACTAAATCCCACCTTTTCGACCCCACCTGTGTATATCACCTAAGGCCAAACTCACCACATAAAAGGAAATAGGAGATTGAAAATATGCCCATTTGTTACCTTTGTAAAAACCCCGTAAATGAAGGAGTAGTGGATGATTACTTCTTTTTCTCAGATGATGCGTCTTGGGTACACCAATCATGTGCCTTTGGCTGGACACCCCCTAAAAAGGAAAATGATAGAACCACATATAGAGTCATACAATGTCCTGATTGTGGAGAGAGAACCTTATCATTCCGAGACAAAACCCGCAGGGGTTCCCCTGGATTTGAATGCTTTGTGGAAGGATGTTTTGGGTATGTACAGGCTACAAAACAAAGTGAACTCCAGGGAAAACCTACCAATAGGAAGGGAAGGGCATACCGTTTCCTAGTAGAAAAAACTCTAGAGGTGGGGTGGAAGTGGCAGAATCTAAAGAAACCAGGGCAGGAGTTAGAAAACAAAGGATGGAAAGGATGCAATCACCTTTTGAGGGAATTGAACCTAAACATCAAATACCACGAGGATCATTCCCAACCAGAAGGGTACACCATCCTAATTGAACTTACACCGGAAGATGTAACACGGAATTCCAAAAGTGGTAGGAGAAAAAGGAAACTTTTCCAAGTTCTCAATGCACACTTCAATGTCAACCCACCACAAACTCCCGAATCCTCTCCTGCACACGATTCGGATCAATCCTAACTTCACTCTCCCAAATGATCAAACATTGTATCTCTACAGAAGCATAGGCTTCGATCAATTCTGTTTCGTGTTCCGATTTAGTTTGACCCGTGATAATCTGAGAATGCCAATAGGTACCAAAACCCTCTATCACTTTTAAATTCTGGGTGAAAGGACGCACTACAAAATCGGGGTTTTTGTATCTCCCCAGTTTGGGGAGGTACTTCCAAAACGCCTTGTTACCCGTAAACTGCACACAATCCGGGGATAGATCCAGAATACGTTGCTCAAATTTATTTATTTCACAATTTTCTTGAAGGAGAAAACCGGGCCACTCATGGTCGGGGTGATTGCGCTTGAAAGTATCCCGACACTTCTCCCAAAATTCAGGTAGACACAATGCATGTGGGGTGCCATACTTCTCTAACATTTTTTGACGTACCGCTTCCTTACCTTCTTCCGAGGCAAAGAAGTGGGAACCATAGTTGGATTCCATCGTTTCTAGTTGTTTCTGACGCACTTCTGGGACTTGGCACGTCCACTCCTCACCCCACCTAGCAAGATTCGTTTGACGGGCCTTTTCGACCACCTCAGGGTCACACGAGGGTGCCGGTCCACCATACACCTCTTCGCAGGTAGATTTGATCTGTTCTCGAATCTCAGGGGATGACAAAATCTCCTCATGGCCGTAACGTTCTAAATTAGTCTGTTTGGTCTTATTTCGGATATCAGGTGCCTGTTGGGGATTCTCCACACCATACCTAGCTAGCATCGTTTGTTTGATCTTTTCCTGTACCTCTGGTTTAGAAAAAGGATTGTCTGAACCATACTGAGGTGGAGGTGGACCACCACTATTCACCAAAGCTTTCTTTGCCACCTCAGCATTGTGCATAGGATTCTCGTGACCATAACGTTCCAGGTTCGTTTTCTTGCGACGGGCCACCACGGATGGATGTTGAGAGGCATCCTCCACCCCGTAACGTTTCAGGCTGGTCTGTTTTTTTCGGGATTGAGACACCACCATAGGATCTCTTTGCTTCCAAAGGTCACAATTTTTACGATGACGCTTCATAGTGGTGAGAGATTTAGCCACATACCCACACAGGCAAGGTGGTGGGGGTGGGGTCTTGGGCCAACCCGGACACTTAGCCTTATGGGTAGAAGTAATGGATTTGAACTTTTTTTGACAATACGGGCAAATTTCCATGGGATCAATCCTTTGGTTAAACCACCCCACATGGGGTTCAAACAACATAGGTTTGGTTACCAACATTGTCAAATTTAATTAATGGTATAAATCAAACAGTTTAAGAAGGGTACCGAAGAAAAAGTAGGGGTATTATCAAAAGAGGCAGAAGATGAAAAAAGCGTAACAAAAACAGTTACTTAGATGAAGTTTCGGGGACTTAGCACACCCCGACCAACCGCTGGACCGAAGGCCGATCTAATGCCCGTACCATAGCGAGATTGCTGTAAACCCCGAATTATTTTAGTTGTACGGGCCTTGGTTTCTGCGCCTTTTTCGAATTGAGATTCAGCATTTCCCTTGAGACCTTCGTACTTGGAAGATCTTTCGATATCCAGGCTAATGCCTCCGATGCTGTAGGAGTTATGTGCGAGTATACCGTTGGACAGCATAAAGTTTTGTGGTCCGGGTACGGAAAGGTCGTACATGTGTGGTCTATGTGGTACGACTTCTATGAGTGAGACTTTGGTTTGTGAGACTTTCTGGTTTTCGATAGTAACGATCAGGTCGCCTTCGCGCAGGTCGCCAGCGCAGATTGGCAGTATCCCGGAACCCATCTTATAGAAGAGGCTGTGATCGGTGGTGAAGGTGGCTTTCCGCCCATCCTCGGTGGTGACCCGTACAATTTTTTTGTGTAACGCTTCATGTTGCAGGACATCTGTGACGGGTTGAAGTGATACTTCCCCGGTGATGGGGTCCACGGTTTGGACTTTAAGTTCTTTATTTAGGAAAGCTTGTTTGATTTGATCTTTAGTTTCTTGAGTTATCATGATTCGGAACCCACTGCAAATGCTCTTTGTCTACCAGACATATCTTTGTATTTCATCCACAACACACGCTGTTCTTTATAGGGAAGTGATGTTATTTTCACTTTATTTCCGGTTTCCTTGTTGGTGACCTTTTGATCACCATGGGATTGGAGAAAATCCTTAAATGTAATTTTCCCACTGCCCCCACTTTGAGTAGACAAATCGCCTTTTTTGTATTCTTGAATAAAAGAGGCAACCGAACCCAGAGCAAATAACCCTGTGATCACACCAAGTGGTACGCTGATAAGGGGTCCTGTAAATTTCTCCGCTGCCAATGTCACCAGAGTACCCATGGTGGGCAGGGCTAAAAAGGTACCCAGTTCTAGTGGGTTAGGCATTTTGGTAGCCACCGATTTGAAAAATTTACCAATGGTGGACCCGTTGATGCGATAATCCTCTTCCCCCTCCATATATTTTTTTTGACCCTCAGATATTTCGGGGGGGCGATAGACAACATCAGCTAGTGTGAAGGCTGTGTTGGGTTTAAAAAAACTGGTGGTTTTAAGTATTTCTTTTTCCAATGCCTGATCTACAAATTTTTCGATAGACCCCATAATCCCAGAGGATGGACCCTTTGAAAACTTTTCTGCTTTTTTCCTGTCTTTGAATGGACCCCTTACCTCACCCTCTTTATTTCGGGCATATAGGTCACCGTTTTTATCCCAAACCTCAGGTTTTTTGTTGGAGGCCATTTTTTGCGACCCACCTTTTTCAGGTTCTACGTCTTTCAATCCCATAAGAGTTCTAAAAAACTTTCGGTAGTCTTCGGCTTTACCATTTTTCAATTCCCCCATGTGATTCAAAACTTCTTTTTGTTCTTTTTTTTCAAGGTCACCCAACATTTGTAAAAAAATAACAGAGAAGGAGAAATCAATTTTAAGTTCACCTGTGAGGCCCCTAATTTTATCCACATCTTTTTTTATCTGATCCAGTTGGTTCCCTATTTTAGATTTTTCAAAACCTTCTTTTTCCAGGGAAGAAACCATCTTTTCAAGATCTTTTTTCTTGGGGGTACCTTTTAACTTGGATAGGGATTCAAATATCTTAAGGTCTAGTTTATCCTTGTTGGCAAACTTTACCAAAAGGGGTAATAATTTAGGTCGTAATTGAGGTTTGTCATAAGATAATCGGATCATTTTAGACCGCAAGGTCTTTGAATATTTCATAGGGTACCCCTCTTGATTTGTTTTTGTGTGATTTGTATCATTTGCCACCAACCCAGTTTTCACCACAGACTTATACAGTTGATTAGGTTTTTCCTATGTAAGTAATAAAAACAACTACTTACAGCAATCGTAGAGTTCCCCTATCTTGATCGAATGGGTCTCTCCAGAAGGCAAAACTACATCTACTAAGTCATGGTAATCTATAGAAAATTCTTCTTGAATCCAGTTGAAAGCGAGGGCGTTTGCGGCCCAAGCGATGGCCCCCCACATGATCCATGCTTTCCATTCTGGACGTGTTTGCAGTAAAAGCTCGATACTACAAAGAGATCCGGTGTTAGGAGGGAATGAATTCCATAGGTCCAATGCAAATTTAAGGTATTCGAGCAATTCGTAGTCTTCCCAAACAAATCCAAAAACTCTATTGTAGTTACCGATAACCCCCTCATGCTCAGGCGGCCTAAAATGGTAATTACGGTCGGGGCTGTTACTTACTGTTACATTACAACCACTTAGAGTAAAATTGTGCCAGTCAGCAGCGGTCAAGTCATACATATATTGACGAGAAGGTTTGGAGATGACGTCAAGGACAGTAGAGTAACCTACTTGTTCATTGATGACAGAGAGGACTTTATCCCCTGGTTGCAGTTTTTCAGCCTCAACCTTTTCCGTGGGGCTTACAAAGACCTTGTGGCCTCCAGTGAGGGTCATACTTCCGGTTTCGGTTTGGACCTCTACAATGTCCTCCCAGGGTACTTCATGTCTGTGTACGTGTGTGATCCGTTTCCATTCTAGGTTACCATCAGGGGAAACTGATCGGATCTTCAAAGACCCGTGAGAGAAAGAATCCCTGATCTTCTTTTGTTGGTCACATGACAGGTTCATAGCCCTAGCTCCTTTTGTGTCCAGATCTCAAATCCCCATCCGTGTATATGCGCCAACCCTCTGGAAATTTGTAATCTTTGCTGAACTTTATGGTCTTTTGGCAGGTCTAGTACCCATTTCGCCTTGACCTCCACCAATAATGAAGTGCCATCACCATAATGGATTAGGAAGTCTGGTTTTACCCAACGCCCCTCCCAATCCAGAATTTTTTCATATTCATAAGAGGTGACATGTGTATTCCCCTCTAACAGTTGGACGGTTTTCCTTTCGTAGGTGCTACGTACCCATAATTGGGAGGCACCAATACATTTGGAGACCTCGATATAGGAGCCATTACCACGAGTCCATTTTACGGGATCAAGGGTCATACGTAGCGTTTGTAATTGTGATCTCCGTATTCGTTCTTGGGGGGATCTATGAAAGGCCATTAGATTCTCCCTAAATAGGGGATCTTTCCAAGATTCGATCACTCTGAGAGAATGATTCTCTTTAACTTCGGGGGTCCACCCGGCTTTCATGTTTTCCACATGTTCGGTAGGAAGAGTGCGTCCCACCAAAGAATCAAAATCTCCATTTTCCCATTGACGTTCGAGTTGACCTGGACGTTTTTTACCTTTCCAGGTTTTTCCGGTGCGTACCCCACTATCGGAGGAGTTCTTTCTAGATTTGGTGTTCCACATGGCATCTGTGTTTCGTTGGATGAACGAAAGAGGTTTTTCCAATATGCCAGCCATCTCCTTCCAAGGAATGCCTTGCTCATGAAGGAACGTGACAATTTGCTTTCGTTTTAGTACCAACTCATTAGGTACCCTACCCTGCTTGTGGAATTGTTCTCGGGTCAGGTCAAATTGTAGAAGTAGGTCATCCAACAAGTAATTCATAGTGCCACCCCCAACAATTGATACAGTTCATCCATCCTCACCAAAATGCGATCACCATCCGCGTCTACTTCCACTAATTCTTCCCCGGCAACACAGTTGTCCCTGAGAAGTATTCTAAGGGATCGTATACAAGCTTTTTCGGTGGCAGAGAAGGGGTCTGCGATAATTTGTTTGGAGTTGACTTCCCAATCTTGGACGACGGTGAGGTCAGGCCCACCGGCAAGTTCTTTGAAAGTCCACCGTATACGATATGATCCGGTGGTGGCAGAGGGAGGCACCATAAGACTGGCGTAATATTCTCCCATGACGGGGTTGACGGGAACTCGTGGTGAAGGTGGGATCAATACTTCCACGGGACCGATGGGGTCAATGTAGTAGATGTCGTAGGTGATCTCAAACGCATTGATGGGGTTACCGGAAGTATCCACCAAATAGAGGCTAAGGTCACCACGTTGAAGAATTTGTCCGGGGAAGAAAATTGACATGTTGGGTCACCCTCAGTAGGTAAACTTTCGAAGAATGGTGCCTCGAATATTTAAGGCACTCATAAGGAGTCTCATTTCTTTCAGGCATTCGTTGCAACCACCACCTACAACCAAGGCA
>Ga0114918_10001007_pt1 | contig 24829 bp, 19 predicted proteins | sample LantaG_FD_87015 | JGI IMG/M metagenome (GOLD analysis project Ga0114918, IMG submission 87015) | Deep subsurface microbial communities from Baltic Sea to uncover new lineages of life (NeLLi) - Landsort_02402 metaG | ecosystem: Environmental > Aquatic > Marine > Oceanic > Sediment | place...
AGCCCAACCGTACGCTCTCGCCGCGACTGGATCGCCTGCGGCGAGTTGATTCCCGGCTGTTGCTGGTCGGTCGGATCAGGCGTAGCAGGAGCCTCGGCAGGCGCCTCAGTGCCCAAAGTATTTGAGGTGGGCCTAGGCTTTAGCCTCGCCCTTTCTGTGTCCGCATTGGCCACAGCTGCCCCTAGCGCCGGGGGTGAACCGGGTCCAACACCAGGACTGCCCGCTCGGGGGAAGGGTTGCGCCCCGCCCGGAGGGATCGATGCCGGCGCTTCAGCAGGGGCATTCGTCCTGGGCGTCACGCGACGGGGAGTAAGAGAAGCCGCCTTATGGGCCGCGACATCAATAGGGTTGGGCTTAACAGGCGTAGAGCCGGTTGGAGGGTTACCGCCCCCGAGGCTCGTGGCCGGTCCACCAGCAGCTGCTTGGGTGGCCGGCTTTGGCTTTGGCTTTGACTCTGGCTGGGCAGCAGGAGCAGTGGGGGTCGAAGTTGGGGCTCCGGCAGGGGTAATTGTTACAGGGTCGAAGTTGGGTTTACCCGGATCACGCGTACCGCCGAAGCCTGGAGCTTCTGCAGGGATTTCTACATTCGGATCGAGGCCTTGGGTGGGGCTCTGGACCAGGCCAGGCTCAGCCGTAGGCTGTATGGGGTAAGCGGGGGCTGGTCCTCGCTTAAATGCAGCATTCGCGGCAGCTTCGCGCTCAAACCCGGCCTTTCTTTCAGCAGCGACCCTTTCAGCGTCAGCCTTAGCAGCAGCTCTCTTATCTCGAAAATCGCTGAGCTTTTTTTTCCCCGCGTCTACGGTGTTACTGACGAAGCCCCTAGCTCTGGACATACGTCCAGGCGCTGGTGGGAGTGTTGGTGCAGGGGTGGTTGGAGGCGTCGAGGGGGGCGTTACGGGTGGCGCTGGTGTGGAAGGGGGCGCTACAGGGGGGGCACCTCCGGGAGGGGCAGTAGCTCCGGGAGGGGGTGTGCCAGGCGAGGGGGGCGCAGTAGTAGGCGTAGTGGGCGCAGTAGTGGCCGCAGGCCTTCCAGCCCCAGGACCGAAGCGTAGTTCCAATGCTCGTTGATGCGCGAGGTTACCGGCGGCCGTCTTCTTGGCAGCCGCTGCTGCTGTCTTCGCAGGGGACGACCTTACCCACTGGCCGACCTTACCCATTCCCGTCTTATCAGAGTCCCTAGCGCCGACCAGGCCTCGACCGAAGTTAGCTAGTCCCCCTGCAATACCGCTGGCGGCATGGCCGATTCCCTTAGCGGCAAGATTCCCAGCCCCTCGGGCCGCGCTTCCCACCAATCCACCGGCCCCTCGGGCCGCACTACCAGCTAGTCCGCCAGCGCCCCGAGCGGCGCTTCCAGCCAGACTTCCGGTCCCACGAAGGGCATCAGCGCCAAGACGACCAATGCCTCTAGCCGCGTCTCCGACAATGCCCTCGTCGAGGAGGTAGAGGGGGGTCCGGTAGAGCTCAGACTCAAAGGTCAACTCTGAGGCTTGCTGATCAATCAGACGATAAGCACGAACCCGATTGGATTCGTGCTTAGGGGCCAGAATGAGCTCGGTTCTGTTTGCGGCCATAGCTCCCAATCCTAGGTGATCAGCGACTTCAAGTAGTGGCGGAACTGCATCGGTCCGGCGAGTGACGCCTCAACGCGGCCCACCGACGGGCGAATCCGAAGGAAGCGATCCGTGAGCGGAACTCCTGCGGCCACAAGGTCAGTCATCACCCTGTGATCCCTATAGTTCATGGTCACCGTAGCCCGGATCGTCATGAAATCTGGGTCCTCCGTCTCGCCACTCTCGATCACAACGGTCGCGCCGTCCGAAACCGAAGAGAGCCAGAGAATCGAATCCACCGGCTGGTCTCGGAACACTACCCACAGCTCGTCGTATGGGAACGCGACCAGGGGGATGTCGTCCTTCTTAATGTGCATCTGAGTCTCCCGTTATTTTCTCTACAAAGGCCAAAACCGCAGGACTAGTCGCCAGCGATAATGGCCTCTAGGTCCGTGTTGTTCGGTCCGGACGTCACGTAGAGCGCTGTGATGCCGTTCTCAGACATGAGGATACCGTCCCCAGGCCCAAAAGAGAACGACGGCGCTACGATGCTGTTGAACTTGATGCTGACCGGAAAGTTGGTCCGCAGGAACACTCGCTTTGCGAGTGACACCCCGCCGAAGCTAACTTCCTGATCAATCGAACCACCCGCGATGACCATCGGGAAGTGTTGAGTGACCTCTGACACAAGCAATGTGTCGTTGATCTGCTTCTGGGCCTCGATTGAAGCCGCAGCGTTGTAGACCTGAAACGTGCCGTTGATCTTGATTGTCTTGGAACCCATATTGCACCTCGTGCCCGCATTCTACACCCTCGCATCAGTCATGCGACGATGGATGCTCTAAGGCTTTGGCTTGCCCTTCTTAGACTGACGGGCGGTTTTCTTCGTCTTCTTGGACTTAGGGGTCGAGGCTCGCCCCTCGTAGATCGAGTCGAAGTCTCCTACCACGGGCGTTTCCGTCGGAAGCATCGACTTGATCTTGTTTGCCATTTCCTGGGCCGGCGTCTTCGGGGTAGGCAAGTGCCCCGCTTCGATCAGTGCCTTCTGCTGCTTAGCGAGCGCCTCTGCGGCCGCACTAAGGAGCTCAACCTTCTCCTCCTCGGTCTTCGCCTCAGCGTAGCCCTCTGGGAACGCCGTGTGGGGGATACGAACAGGGTCCTTCTGGAGGATCTTTTCGTTGATGTAGTCGTCTGAGACGAACGGCTTCATCTTCTCGGCGAGCTCCGCCCTACCCTCCCTGATCTCCCTCTCGACTCGGGTCTCGTTATCTTGGACCACGTAGATCGACCGGACCTGATCGCGGCCCTCCAACTCGGAGACAAGGGCCACGGTGCCGAGAGCAGCGATTGTCGCCTTAAATCCGTCCTTGGTAGGCCGCCACGAGTTGGTGCTCTCGGGCAACACGCCGTGTGTGCCGTGGGCAACTTCGATGAAGAGCCGACCCCCTGGAGCCAAGGAGGCAATCGCCGCCTCGAACAGCGCCTTCGGGTGCGCGACCTCATCGAGGCCCTCGGTCCAGAAGACGACGTCAAACTTCTCAACCAACCTCTCTCCGCTGGCGCGACGACTGAAGGTCGCCCCGATCACCTCAGACGCGAAGTCAGAGACGGAGGTGAGCGCCCTGTCGTAGATCGTGCGGGGCTCTACGGCGACCACGGTTGACGCGCCGCCGCGAAGCGCGGCCACACACAAACCTCCGTTACCGGGACACACAACGAGAACGTTCTTGTCCCCAAAGTTCGCCTCAGAGCCGAACTGCTCAACATAGGCAAGTGGATCGAAGCGGCCCGGGAGCGCAACGTCTTCACTCAGCGCAATGCTGAACGACTGCGGGTCACCGGGAGTGAACGACGAGGAAGACTTGAAAGCCTTGATACGGTATTCGAGGGTGTCAGTGGCGTTCATTTTTACCTCAGCTATCGCTGGCTTCTGGCTCTTTGGATAGCTTGTCCATCCGGTGAGCGTTTAGTGGACTACGGGTTGGCCCCTCAGACTTGATAAGGGCGCATAAGCGGTCGAAATCGGCTTCTTGGATTTCGTAGGTCATGTAAGGGCGCTTACACTGCGAGCACGTGCGTCGCCGCTTTTTGCAGTCAAGCGGCTTTCTCGTAGGGACCGTTGTCTTTAAGACGTAGGTCTTCTCCTGCTCACAACGTGGGCATTTCATCGATCGCGAACCCTAGAGCCGAGTGTCTTAATAGGCACATCAGTAACGAGCTTATACTTCGCGTAGCGATCGCGCTGCTTCCGCTCGCGCTCTGCCCGGAATAAGTCCCTCCGAGGAGGGTTTACGCGTGCGTCTACGACTCGCGCCCGATTTGTCGGGGCATCAACCTTGTTAGGCTCCATGCCGCCCTTTCTGAGAGGGGCGGTTCCCCCCTTGGGCTTCTTCTTGCCCTTCTTCCCAATGTCAGGAAAGTAGAACGCCGCACAGTCGGATTCACACAGATACGCGTCGGCCTCTTGGACGAGGTCGGCGATGCGATGAAGAATCTCGCTAACGTGTTGGACTCTGGGCAGATCCATCCGCCTATCTTACTCCTATGTGATGGTCAGGGTCTACTGAGGATCAAATGATAAACGTGGGAAGGTCGCCCCAGTCCTCTTCGCCGTCGGCAGGAATTGGCGGTTCGTCAGGCCAACGGAAGTTACCGTCTGCCGTCATTACAGCCTCTCCAGTGTCTCCAGTCTCCGTTGCCACGGTCCCCATTGACACGCCACCGACCCCAATACTTTGCCAATTCTTGGAAAGGTAGAAGACTGTGGCTGCGAAAGCATCAGCCACATCCTTCGATCCAGTTTTTGGGTGATCAACCTTGGTCCCCTGCTCATTAAGCTCCAGCTCTCGGAGCTCTTTAGCGAGGAACGGATACATCGGAGTCTCAATTCGCCTCTCGTACATGGCGCTTTGTGCGGCCAGGTAAGGGTCAAGGTTGCGTTGGGTGGAGATCTCCTCGGTCTTGAACCCATGGCGTGAAATGAGCTGCAGGTTAGGAAGCCCCATCCACCTATCGGCGGACACGGACTTGATCGGGAGGCCCCCCTCACGCAGCTGGTAAATCAGTCCACGAACGAGTTCGTGCTGAATCTCTCCTGCGTGCGGTGCCATGATCCTCAAGCACAGATCAACGTGTATGACCGGGGCGTTTTCTTTTCTACGCTCATGCGTCATTGGGTCGAGACGGTCGACCTCGGTCTCGCCGGCTACGTGGCCTACGCATAGACCTGTGGCGTCTCGGTTCTTAGAGAGGTCCATGTGGCAGTGACGGTGTGCGTTTGGGCAGCAGCGCGGCACGGGATCGCCATGAACGTTGTTCATGGTGATGTTTTCCCAAATGGGCGTAATCTTCCGACCTGTGTCCCACTCGTAAACGTGGAACGGGTGCCCACGTGTGGGCTTCTGCATGTCCTGAATAGCTTCTCGGTTCGAGAAGAACGGACGGAACGATTCAAGGGCGATTCCTGCAATATCGCGGGCCGCGCCGGCCGGGTCGTTTTTGAACTCCTTGAGGTATTCGTCCGGGAACTTGAACCAGATCTCATGGTCCTCCGGCTCTTCGTCGTCCTCTAATACGCGAACGCGGCCAATCTTCTGAGAAACGGCGGCCCTCCACCACTTCTGACCCTGGAAAGCGTTCGGACTTACGTCCCAGGTCGAATTGTGAACAAATACGCCAATATCCAGCGCGAAGTTTTCAAACTGCTCCACTGAAAGGTCGTAGACATCGTCCTCACCATCTCGCTCAACTGAGACGACCGCTGCGAGGCGACCCAGACTCATCAGACTGTCCCCCGGCCTGAGGTCTTCGGCCCTTCGGTAAGCCCCAGACCGCAACATGAAGGGGTGATTTCCGGTAACCCTTACCGACTCGTCATTATCGAGCGTTACTTTGTAAACGGCCTCATTGGTTTTGGTTAGATGAGGGTGATGGGCCTTGCCGGGGACGACCAGCCCGGTCGCAGGGTCGATTGAGTAAACCCAAAACCGTTCTTCAGAGTCACGGTAATTCTCGGTAAGCTCTTTGATCGTTGGGGTGGTTCCATCGAGGAGTGGAACTTTAGTATCGGACGCCAGGCAATAGTCTCGACAGAAGACACTGTTGTCCTCATCTTTTATCGCCTCTCGAAGGCGACGCTCCGTGAAGTCGTGGATCGACTTCTTTGAGGAGATCATGATCAGGCGGCCGCGTAGCCCCTTGGCAGCGTAGGTGCCTCGAATACGACGACGCAACGAGTCGTAGATACCCTCGGACTTGTCCTCCTTGCCACCACCCGCCGAGACGTGACCTTTCCGCTGCTTGGCGAAGAAGTTACCCTCGTCCATTAGCGCGGCCCAGACGTTCAGTCCCAGCGCAGCCCCTTCGTTGGATCCACCAGCGATGATGACAATGTCTTTACCGGGGAACCGGATCTCCTCCTTGGTGTATTCGTAGCGACCCTTCCAGAATGGGCACAGCGCCATCTTCGACACGATGCCCTTGAAGACGACTCGTTGGGCCGCTTCCTTGGTGTGAGAGATCGGAACAATGTGAATGGTCTCACCGCGCCCGAGGCCAAGAGTGTCAGTTGGTCGCTTCAGGCAATAAAGCTCGTAAATGATACGTACAAGGGCTGTAGTGCTAAAGTAATCTTTCCCCCACCGTGTACTCCCTGTCAAAATACACTCGGCGTAGTCGCCCTCGAAGAACTCGATCATGTCCTCCTTGAGCTTGGGCCACAGGGTCCGGGCCGTCTCTCCGAGGTAATACTCGTCGTTCACCCATTGAGCGATAGGAACGGGTGGGCCGGTATCGGGATCCCACTCAAGGCGTTCGGCCGCGTCGAGGACCTCTTGATTCTGCTGGGTCGTTAGCTCCTGAATCAAAAGGTCCAGCGCCTCCCGCTCCTCGGTGGAGAGGCCTTTAAGCTCATCCGCAATGAGCTGCCTGGCCTCTTCGGCGGGGCGATGGCTCCGAAAGCGGCCATTTGAGTAGGTAATCAAGCGTAAGGGGCCTAGGTTGAGAACGGACTAGGGGTAGGTGATGCGTCAGGCGTATCGTCGTTATCCGTAGTGATCTTGCCCTTGCCCCTGCTCTTGACATTGACGGTGTTGGCGTCTTGCTCAGCCAGCGAGATCATTTTCTGAGCCAGCCCAAGCAATCGGTGCCTGGAGTTGGGGTTGTCGAGCGCGGCCAACGGGCTGTCATCGCCAAACCGATCGGCAAAGGTCGGAAGTCTTTCAACCCGAGTCCGGATCTCAATTCCAGCCTTGGGGAGGAAACCCGTCTCTTGGAGGATACGGGTTTTGGTGCTCAGGGTCTTCGTGACGATGTCGAGAAACTTGGCCTTCTCGCTGTTGTGAACGACCAAGCCGTCTGCAACGAAGTTGTGCCCCTTATGGTCGACTTCGATGTCGTAGACGATCGCCTCCCCGCACGCCTCGATAGATGTCACCGATTCAGCGTGGAATGGCCGCTGAAGCTTTCTGCGCGTGAAGTTAAGAGTGTGGCTCGTTCCGCTTTTGATAAGGCGACCATCTTCCATAACGTGATCGTCGGCCCTAGTCCTGGAAAGGATGCGACCGGACGCGTAGCCCAGACCATCGACAAGGCATTTCAAGTCCCTAACAAGTTCGTAGTTGCAGAGCTCGATCGAGACCTTCACCGAGTGGTGCGGTTTGGGCCTACACCTGTGGCCGTCTCCGTCCACAAATCCTACGAGAAGTGACTCCCGGTAATTCTCAGAGAGGTTGAATACCCAGTCAGGAACACGCTTGTTATGAGCACCGTCGATCCAACCGAGCGCGGCGAACACCCCGGCGAGAGCGATGGACGTTGAGTAGATGTTCTGGCAGCCATGGTCTGTGGGCCGAATATAGGCTCGTGAGTTGAACTGTTGCATCAGCCCAAGGTAAACCTCGGCCAGTTGACGATCCTTACCAGGGTTTGCTACCAGTGTCGCCGTGTGCGAGGCCCGATTGATCCAGCCGTCGGCCAGCCAGAATCCAAACAATCGACAGAAATCAGGCGTTACCCGCTCTGGTAGGGTCAGATCACTACAGCCTGTACCGCCATGGCCGCCGGTCAACCCCCAATGCGATGTGCCCAAAATAAGCCCTGCACGGTTGAACATGTCCTCCAGCACGCGTAGTCGCACGCCGTGCTTTCCAGCTCGGATATGACTCCACTGGATCTTCAGGCCGTGGTCCCGCAGAAATCGAGTCCGAAAACCGTGTTTCTTCCACACGGCGGCCGCTGAATCAAGGACTTCTCTACCAACAGGCGTCAGCCTCACAAAGCTTTCACCAGAATGACGTGGCGAAAGATCGCGCAACCTCGGAGGAGTTTTCGCAAACGCAGACGCCGTTGCAATGAGCACCTTATCCCCGACGACCCTGGGCGATACACCTCGATTGCTTACCGTAAGTCGTTCTAAAGCAACCCATTCCGGTCCACTCTTAGAACTGCGCAGGAATGGATGATTTCCGGTTGCCGTGATTTCGCGGTGTCGGGTTCTTAGTCTGTACACAGGCTTTTTGCCCTTTGGGATCAGCCCTACGACAGGGGCCGCGATAGCTCCTCCCCCGTCGTCGTAGACCATCACCAGGTCACCGGCCTTGATGTTCTGAATCTGAACCATGCCCCTGTCAGTCCAGATCCTAGTCTCCCCAGTCAGGCAGCCGCTCTTGGCCATGGAATACTCCATGAAGGCGGCCGCCGTACACGAATCCAACTTTTGAATGGTCATGCCGAGCTCGCTGTTGACGAACTCCGGCCCCTCCTTCATCCGCTGAACACGCTTCTCGGCCCTATCCCGCAAGTACTTAACGTCGAGAGCGATAGTAGATCGGGCAACGGTAAGGAGATCAGCCATCTCGGTCTGGGGGATGTCCTGACACATCATCTCCCAAACGTCGGTTCGCCGACGCTCGATCGCCTGGGAGGAGCCCTTCTTCCTTCGATCGTCAAGATCATCGAACTTCTTGCGAAATTCGTCAATCGAGGCCTGGGCGTTCTTCCCCTTCTGGCTTGGTCCAGTCTTCTTTTTCTTCCTCTTAGCCATCAGGTTCCTTGGCGGAGTCTAGCATCATTATAGCAACAGAATCCAGCACATCAGCCTAAGACAAGCTACATTACCTTGTTGAGGGTATCTTGGTGATGCTATCCTGACATCGTCTGGATCTACATCAGTGAACTTCCGGGGACTGCCCACATGCACGCTTCAAATCGGACAGGACGCAACGCTAGTCGCGTAATCGGCATCCTGAGCAGCATCAACGAGTCGATCGGTGCGTCAGACGCACTGGAGCTCATTGACGAAGACGCCACGCGCGCTGTTCCTCTAGGACTGCGCCGTGCGATTGCCCGGACCGCACTTCACATGATCCAGGAGGCATACGGCGACTGGAAAAAGAACAAGACGCCTGAGGAGATCGCGGCCATTGAGGCCAAGGACAAGTCAGGCCGCGCGAAGATGGTGGTTCAGAAGAAGGCGCGAGCTGTAAAGAGCCAGGCGCGGCGACCAAAGAGGGAGAAGGCGGCCACACCAAGGCAGCCGCGTAGGGATGCCCCTCCCCCTCCTCCCGCTGCCGGATCGGCCCCGGCCCAAGCGGCGGAAGCCCCGGATGCCAACACCTACAGGGGCAAGTCGGGCAAGCGTTTGTCCTCGGCCCCAGCGCTGACTCGCATGGCCAAACGCGCTCGCGAGGGGAAGATCAACACAGGCGACCAAGAGTCTCCTGGTGGCTCAATCCACGACAAGATTGACGCGCTCCACCAATCCATCCAACAACTCCACCAGGCCGTTCGTGAGCCCGGAAGTAGGGGCAAGACAATTCCCTACGAAGGTCTCCCCGCTGGGCGTCGTCGCGACATGTCCATGCCACGCGGTGAAGTTCCAGGCGATCACGGACCGAACTGGACCTGGAATGACAAGGAGCGCAAGCACGCCGGGTTTGGATGGAACCAGAAGCAGAAGCAGGGCGACCTGGCCGCGCTAGAGAAGGATCGTCAGAAGCGGGGAGCTCCGATTCGGAAGAAAGCAGGCGCGCTCGTAAGGGCCCGTCTGAAGCACCCGGCCTTCCGTCACCGTGAGCCCGGCCAAGACGCGGATGACCGTGACCGCGAGAAGGACGTCGCCAAGGGCTACAGCCCAGACGAGCACTCCAAGTGGGCAGGCCACCACACCGGGCCCGATGGTGAGCCGGTTCACTCGTCTGGCAAGAAGGCGAACAAGAAGTTCGCGAACGCGACCACATTCACTTCCTCTGACGACGACGCGATGCTTCACACCGATAAGTCGAAGGAAGGGTCTCGGGCATCAGCCGACGACGACGAGTTCGTATTCAAGGGCGATACAGAGAAAGATCCACGCAACAAGTGGTTCCGTGTATCCAAAGAAGGCGGCCGCGCGTCCGCGATGGGCTCACTCCGTAAGGCTTACACCAAGGGAAAAACGGCCCGATCCAAGGTAGTGGCGAAGGTCAAGTCGACTGGATTTACCGACAGCTCCGGTCACCAGATCGACATTAAGCCGACTGGATCGCTCCACAACGAGCGAGGCGCCTGTGTCAAGAAGCCCGCCGTTCGCGACAAAGACGGCAACGTGACGACGCCGCCAAGGCTCACCGCCGTTGGCAAGGAACTGAAGTCCCGTAACCCGTCAGAGTTCTATCGACTCTGCAAGGGCTCGCACGCAGGCGTCGGCGGGACGAAGCTCGGCCGGAGTGAATACGGGAGCACCAAAAAGGACGCCAGTGGCGCCACGTCCCATACGCCGCGACCGTTCGACCCACAGCACGACGACCAGGCCTCGCTTCGCCGACTCCACAAGGCGGCGGAAGACGGCAAGGGTTCGGCCCCGCCCCCACCGTGGGCCGGCGGCCGCAAGAAGCGGAGTAAGGACGACGCTGGAGGCGGGGATATCGCGGACGCCGGTAAGTCGGCGGCGCAACGGCGCCGTGAGACGCTGGTGGGCCGCGTCCGAAGGACCGGCGCTCAGGCCGAGAAGACCTCGAAGCGTTACGACGACGAGGAGCGGTAAGACCCTGTGACCGAGCAAAAGCCCTCAGCCAGCAAGGAAGAGGCCCGTGAGACCCTCCCTGTCTGGAAGGGGGCGGTCCTCATTCCACTTGACGATCTAGTACTTTGTGATTGGAACGTCAATATCATGGACGACCCGGAGTACGCGGCCCTCCTCAAAGAGGTCAGGGAGGGCGGCTTCGACGAACCCGGTCAGGTTATCCCCATCTCTGAGGGTGATGACGCCGGCAAGTATCTACTCCTCGGCGGGGAGCACCGGAAGAAGGTCTGCCTGGCGCTGGAGATGACGCACATGCCATGCGTGATCAAGAACCACCTCTCCGAGGCCGACGAAGAGACCATCATGATGTGGTCGGTGCGCCGGAACAACATCCGAGGCAAGGTTGACGAGCAACGCTTCTTCGCACTGCAGAAGCGCATCACTGGTCGGGGTAAGATCGCCAAAGAGGCGGCCGAGCGCCGAATGCTTATCCGCAAGGAGCGCCACGAGCACCTCAAGGAGCGCTTTACCCAGGACGTCATCGATGTGATGGTCGAAGACGGCAAGCGCGGTATCGGCGACGGATCTGGCAAGGGTGCCCCCTCGGAGTCGGTCAACGTCGGCGCGTCCCCTGACAGACGTCGGCCGCCTGAAGATGCTGATGATGACGGGATCACAACCCAACCTGGTAAGGGCAAGAAGAAGGCGTTCGCTGACCAGCGCGCCCTCCTCACTTCGTTGAAGGCGTTCCAAACCGACGTGCTCCAACAGAGCGCCGACACATGTGAGCAAGGCTATCTCTACTTCGGGATCGCCGGCCACACCCACTTGGTCGTCAACGAGACGGCCTACCTCAACAAGCTCGTCGCCGAGATGGTCGACGCGTGCAAGGCGAACTCGGACAACCTTAACGAGTTTCTGATTAGTGCGATTAAGAAGGAGCTCCCATCATGGCAGTAGATATCGGACGTTTGATCGCTGAGTCCGTCGACGGCTACTACAAAAAATCCGTTCACTACCGCGACTGGGCCGAGCGCCATAACGCTCGTTGGGCGGCCATTGTCGAGAGTCTCAAGAACGGCACATTCACTATTCTGGCCGAGTCATTCGGAGGGCTGTCTGAGGCCTTGCCCGACGAACGGCGTAATGACCCCAAGGGGACAGAGGGATCCGACAGCCACGAGTATCGGAAGGGTTACCAGGCCGGCTGGGTGCGAAAGCACCGCGAAGTAAAGAAGGGCGTTGAGGGCGACGGTAAGGTCCCCGAAGACCACGGCGGTTCGAGGCACTACGGGGACGGTTTCGCGGACGGCTACAAGGCTTCCGGTCCCGCTCAAAATCTCCTAGCGATGCACAAGTCTGGTGATTATCAGGGCGCTGGAGATCTCGCCCAAAGCATGAACGTGCCTCACCTCGGCCCGATCTACCAAAAGCACTCGAACTCCCAACAAGGCGATGAGGCCCTTCAGACATGGGATAAGTCCCGGACAAATAAGGCTGGAGAGCCGACTCACACCTTCTCGGCCAACGACGCAGCTTCGATTATCGACGCGGCCAACAAGGGCCTCTACCATCCCGCTGACTACGGAACGTCGCTGGCGAGAAAGTTCTCCGCGCGTGTTCAGGACGCCGGCAACGTCCAGAAGCGCCAGGCCGGAGAAGAGGGCGGCCAGGACATGTCCGACGAGGGTGGCGGTAGATTGGCAGCAGTCGCCCAATCGAGGGAGCCGGACCCGTCCCAGGGTATGGACGATCGCGAGCAGGCTGCGCTTCGTGCTAACGCGCCGACTCCACCACAGAGCTGGGCTCCTACACGACGCTCAGCCGCCGTCGCTGCCGCGCAGTCGGCACCGTCCGCACGACGAGACGCTGCCGCTGCCCGCATTGCCGCACGCCGGGCTGCCGCTGCCGCGACGCAAGGAGACGCGCCTCAACCTCAAAGCGCTGCGCCTCAGAGCCCTGCAACGATCGGCGGCGAAAAGGTTGATCTCGCAAAGCTCGCCGCGATTAGCCCAGAGAAAGCACAGTGGGCCGTCGACCAACATCAGAAAGCGATGGCAGACCTAGAAAGTGCCCTTTACGGGCCCGACTCAGTGGCGGCACACGACGCAGGTCAACACCACCAAGGGGTCGCTGACTTCCGGGCACAGGGGTTTACCCCCGGCTCTTACCACAAGGCGATCGAGCACGCGAACGAGCAGTGGAAGGGCCAAATGGTGTCCGCTCTGAAGCAGTCACAGGCCGACGGTAATACAGATCTCGCACGCCGCTCCTACCCTGCCGTGGCGCCTATTCCTGGAGACCCCCATGGGCGCCTGGGATACATCCGCCAGGACGATGGATCGGTCGTCGATCCGAGCACCTTCAAGTACAACGAAAAGACCCACAAGAACGTGCTCGTACACCACGACTTTGACCCCGTCCAGGTCCTGACAGCGTCACTTAATGATCCTCGCGGGTTTGGGGCAAAGGGCGAGGATCAGCCGGATGACGACAAGACTGGGGCCGAGAAATACGGGCAAGAGGCCGTCGACGTTCATGACGCCCGCGCTGCACCCGGAGTCTACGACACGTCTGATTTCGAGACCCACGAGGCGGCCAAGAATAAGGCCAAGAAGATCGGGCAGACGGACCCCGCAATGATGGCGAAGATGGGGTATCGCCAGGATATTGAGGACCATCGCGCCGAGCGCAAGGCGCAAGGGGCGTCGCACGAGCACCACCACGCAGGCATCGCCGAGCATCGCAAGGCCCGTGCTGATCGGGCGAACGTCGGCTGGGGCGTTAAGGGTACCAGGGCGATCCCTGGATTTGAAAACTACACTCAGGTCCGTCGTGCTACTGGTAAGGGGCCGAAGAAGTCTATCGATCCGAACGCGGGGAGGATATCCAGAATCCTTGATCGGGCCGGGACCGCATTCCATGAGGCGCGTGATAGCAGCGGAAGGCTGATGGCGGGCACCGAGACAACTGACCCGGCTACCGGTGAGCCGGTGATCCACGGCGACCACCCCATGCTGGAGTATCACCGTGGTCACGTCGACATCCAGAAAGAGTTGAACTCCGGTACACATCCGGACAATCTTCAGGCCCTGGAGAAGCTCTCCCTAAAAGCCCAAGGTCGAGTTAAAGGCGCGCAGTCAGCGGCCCAGAACCCCAACCTGCACCGCGCTACTCCGGAAGGTCAGAACCGTTACGGAGGCGAGGGCGGCACGCGTGGGGCGGGCTACATCCGGAAGAAGGCCCTCGGTGCCGCAATTGAGTTCGTGATGGGCGTGGTTGAAAAGTGGCTCCAAGAGAACGTTGAAGTTCCTGAGGGTCGTCTCGAACTGGCTATGGAGGAGATCTACTCCCGGATCCGGCCTACCTACGGGCACCTGTTCGAGGTTGAGGGAAGCTAGTGGGCTACCTAAACGACAACTTGCCGCTGCGGCGTGATCAAATTGTGGAGTGCCAAGAACTCTACAAGCTGGTGTTGCACGTTAGACATCGCCCTCCCAAGCAGGCATTGAGCGCCGGCGAGCACGACGGAACTATTGGCAAGATCATCCGCTCTGTCGTGCCAGATCCTGAGGACTGGCAATACGGGGGCGGCCGCCTTCCAGCGGTACCTAAGGGATTTATTGAGTTCAGGTTCCACCTGGACAGTCAACGTTCCAGGGCTCGGGAAGAGCTTCGGTTCAAAGGCTACTACACGGAGACTATCGATGAGTGAAACCAAGTTCACGCAAATTAGTGATCTGGACCCTGATGCGCGGGTCAAGAAGTGGGAGCCGCTGACCAAAGGTGCCAGTCCGTCTTGTCACGGTCACATGGCGTGGTGCCTCGAAGAGGAAGCCCGTCGGCTCAACAACATGGGCGACTACGCGCGCCAAGGTCATGTCGGCGACGGACTCAAGTATGTCTTTCCGGTAATCCGTGGGGTGGTCGAGAGCTTCTCGACTCTGGATCGCGTGGCAACGATGGACGTCAAGGAGGCCCTGGCCGTTATGTTTCAGCATCAGGTTAACCTGGCGTGTGAGTCCATCGCCAAGTCTGATTTACTACGTCCAGGTAGTTACACCACCGAAGAGCTCCAAGCGATGCCTGTTCTCGCCACCCTTGGTGGTCGTCTGGCCGACTACACCCTTAGCTATCCGAGGCTGAACTAGACAGAATTGATGCTTGTCGCATCAATTGGGGTTAGACTACTTGATATCGGATTCCACGAATCTGGGGTTATCGAATGAGCACAGACAAGTTCAACGCAGCGGCTTCGGGATTTCGGAAGCGTCTTTCCGAAAACTCACCTCTAGAAGCGCCAGTTCGGGGGTTCAACCGGTACTCCCGGGATATGAGCCCTGCCACCCGTGAGCTCGTGCTCCGGTCGCGCATGCCGGAGATCATGTCCTTCGCGGAGGACCGTCGAATTGATCCTGCGGTCGTGGCCGGTGTTGTTGAGGCGTCGATGCGCCTGGGCCGCATTCCTGACCTAGGACTCTACGGCCTGGCCGGCGACGAGGCCCTGGCGGTTAAGGACTTCGTGGCTGTCGCAATGCTCGGACTTGAGCATGAACTTCAAAAGGGCCTACCGCCGCTCTACGAGGACAAAGCGACCCAGCACCAGGGTTATGCTGCACACTACGACACGTTGGCGAAAACGCATGCCGCCGCAATGAAGGGCCACGAGGAGGCCGCCAGGGAAGCCAACCGTGCAGGCCGTCCCTTTACCGCCGCGAAGCACCAGGGGCAAATCGCCATGCTGAAGCAGCTCCACATGTCGCACAACGCCCTCGCCGACTACCACGGTTGTGAGTCAGAGCGCTGCCGGAAGGACGCGGCCGCTCAGCAGGGCGCTGTTCCCACTGGTGCCGGTCCAACCCGAGTCGATCAGCCCACCGGGCAGCCCGAGCGTCCTGCTCACCCTCAGCAGGGATCGACTGCAGCCCAACGCCAAGAGGTTCCTCGCCACGAGGCGACCATGTCGAACGCTGTCGGCCAGATCATGAAGCCGCTCACCGGGGCTTTCCTCCGGCGTGAACCTCTCACAGGACTTGGCGGCAAGCGGAAGTGTAATCGCGACGACGACGAGGGAGTCGAGTTCCGCCACGAGCACGCGTCCGATGACGGGTTCTTCCGCAGGATGCCGATGATGGAGGACATGATCGCCGAGGCGGAAAAGGCCGACAAGAAGAAGAAAAAGGACAAGAAGGACAAGGAGACCAAGAAGAAGGTCAAGGCTCCGTCAAAGCTGGAACTCGGCATGAAGGATCCGGACAAGGTCAATCTGACCATTGCCAACGCCAAGATGGCCGCGCTTTTTCAACAGCTCGGGCACAAGATGGACCACGCCGAGGGCAAGCTCCTCGGCAAGAAGGTCAAGGACACGTGGGCCAAGAAACTCAACAAGGGCTGCCTGAGCAAGGGCGGACCGGAGGCTTACCACGAGGTTGTCAAGTCGTCCCTCGCCGAGCCCTGGATTCGCGATCAAGGCTTCGTAGACGAGGCGGCCCAGCTCTGCCACCTCTGGCAGACCAGTATGTCGGCCGCGTCCGAGACCACGGTCGCTAAGGCGTCGCCCACGTCGCCCGAGCCTATGGTATTCACGATCAACCGGATGATCGACATGTCGCAGGGTCGCGGCTCGATCTTCTAGGATTAGTCATGGGTCTATTTCTGGGGCCCTTTGCGGGCCACGCAACTGGAGGAGGGGGACATGGTGTCATGGACCCCCCACCACCCGGCACTGGGGATCCGGGCAGCGGGCCGCGTAGTGAAGTTGATACTGTGGGCCGCTCGCCGGTTCGGCTACTCAAGACGACCATGAACAAGCACAAGCCTAAGTTCATGAAGATCGTACCTCCCGGCCAGCAAAGGGGGACGCTCGCGCCCCCCTACGCCTGGGACGCATTGGAGCGCGACGATTGGCGCTACGAATTGCCCAAGCGAACCCCCCTCAAGGGGATCCGAGAGGGTGAGTTCGACCACCCTACGGCACCTAAACCGGCACCACTTCCCGGAGCGCATCAGCCCCAATCCGCGCCAGGACACCCAACGCAGCAACACACCGGTAACACCGCTACGGCCTCCAGGCCAGACCCGGGCCGAAGCGCTCGGGTCAATGCCATTCACGCTGAGCTCAAGCAGCTTCGACTTCAGATGCAAGGTCTCACTGCGAAACTCCACCAGGCAACAGAGCGGGGAAAACAAGAGATCGAGTCCGGCAAGAAGTTCAACGCCCCTGCAGTCCCGGACCCATACAGGGGCGAATCACTGCAACGTAGTGGTCTCCGCCTAGTCGAGAACGACTACACGCCGCTCGGTATCGCACGTCGAGAGGCTGATCCCCCCAGACCGGGTTGGGGGCACAACCCCCACGACACATCGGTCTGGATGCCAAACGATCAGGAGCATGAACAGTCGTGGAAAGCCGATAACCTACGACAGCGCGGCATTCCTAGAGGACTGAAGCAAAGTCCGAAGGCGTCGGCAGAGATTGTTCAAATCCACAAAGAGCTCGCGCAGAAGCGCCAACAGATACAAAAGCTCACCGACGAACTCAAGTCGCTACGACAACGTGTGCAAGAATCCGTTGGATTCAGTTCTAACAACCTACACCGCATAGCTCTGCTGTTGAAGTAGACTGGCGATTGATGCAGAATACGGCGAAGAGGGACATACGATGAACGCTAACAACGCGATTGAGTCGATCTTGCGTGATGCGGCCGGCAAGCAGGTCTGCGGCCGGGAGACGCTCTTGCGTCCCAAGCGGGCGCGTTTGAGCCCCGAGGCTGCGGCTATCCTCAAGGAGCAATGGAAGAGCGCCGGCCGCGACCGTGCTCAAATCATGATGCTCATGACTGAGGAGGACGGCTCCAATCCACACCTCGTCACTGGGTGGAACGGCAAGGACACCTTCTGCTGCCTGACCGAAAAAGGTCTGGCCTACGTGGATCACCGCAACCTCGAAAAGCTGAAGGAGCACAAGGACTGGAACCCCAAGACGCGTCTGATGGACGTGCGAGCCCACCAACTCATCGAAAACGAGGGAGCGCACAACGTCGACGTCAATGTCGATGAACTCGTTGGTAGGATCAAGCGCACTCTGAAGAAGAGTGCGAAGGGCCGTCGCAAGGGTCGTCTCCGGAATATGGAGAAGTTCTTCAACGTCGCCGTTGTCGAGAGTAAGACTAACTCCGAGAAATCCATGACGTCGGGCCCGGTCTCTGAGCTGGACTTCGAGAAGATCGCCGAGAAGGACGACCGGGTTCCAGAGGCGCCCAAGAAGCCCAGTACGTCCAAGATCCCCAAGGGTCGATCAGACGAGTCCTACAACTGGGACGTCACCGATAAGGCCGGTGTTCCCCGGCGCCGTGGTCTCAGGCACCCTTGGATGCAGGAGAACAGCACTGACCCCCAGATGGACAAGCGAGAGCTGGTTGATACGGACAGTGAGGGCAAGGGTGACAGCGGCAGCGCCACGCCGGGCGGCAACAAGACCGACGCTCAACAAAAGCTTCGACAGCTTGTTCGCATGAATCGAGAAGGTGGGCGGTTCCTCGAATCGGTGCGAAGTGATGTCGGCCCCAACAAGCAGCCGGGAATGGGCGGTGCCCCGCACCAGGGCGGCCACCCGGTCGGGTCAGCGTCCTATCACCACAATGACTTCATGAACCGGGCGTCTTCAATGCGCCCTGGTGCTGGAACTCCCAAGGGTGGAGCGGGCGGCTTCGGAACGGCTACGGGCCGCAACTCTGTCCTTGGCGGCAGACCTGACGAGCAACGGGCGAAAAGAAAGCAACTGCGCAGCGCAGGCAATCGCGACGCCAAGGACGATCTCGCAAAGGAGATGTTCCGGCGATCACGCGAAGGTATGGGACTGGTCGCCTCAACTGATCCGCAGCTTGATCGACGTGAAATCATCACCGTGGACAAGGAGTCCGGCGGTAGCAGCGGCGGCGCTACTCCTGGTGGGAACAAGACTGATCCACAGAAGACGATCCGCCAGCTCGTTCGCATGGACCGCGAGAGCGGCGGCGGAACCGTCCGAAGCGAAGAAAAGTTGCTGGGCGCCAAGGACTCGTCAGACGATCCGGAAGATCCGGACTACACGACCTACTCAGGTGAGAAGGCCAAGGGTACCGAGTTCTCTTCGCGGCCCAAGATCACCGTCCGTCACGAGGCGATGGGCAGCAAGAAGGCTCAGAAGCTCTTCGGACCTGGTGCCAGCAAGAAATCCCCAGACGGCGCCAAGAAGCCCCTGTTGATGCTCGTGCTCATGGGCAAGAAGGCTCCAATGGAGGAGGGGGAGCCGAGCTATACCTGCCCAGACTGCGGCCACACGACCGGTAACCGAATGGCGAGCTCCGCTGGATTCATTCCAAAGGGAAGTTGCCCAAGCCCGACGTGCAAGCGCCAGCGTGAGCTGTCTCGTAACCAGCCCCCCAAGCCTCCCACACCCTCCAACAACTTCGAGTCGCGCTATGGTCGCGCCCAGCTGAACCTGGTTGAGGGCAAGAAGAAGACGCCCCCTGCTTTCCTGGCTAACATCGAGAAGATGAAAGCTAAGGCCAAGGGGCACAAGGCCGACGGCGCAGACCTCGATTGCCGGTAGAGGGCGCCATGAGCGAACTAAACCTCTTGTCAACTGCTGCTGAGCTAGAGGCCCTGCTGGCCGAGTCGACCAAGATCGACCCGACCGCGCCAGGCATCGACGAGTCGTACCTAGTGGCTGCAGAGCCTGTTCAGTCACCTGAAGCGATGGCTACAATGGAAAACGAGGCTCTGATCCCAGAGCTCGTTCGCTCGATCGTTGACTACGCGCTTCGGAGCGCTCCCCCCTCCGCAACCGCCGGGAACATCGGCGAAGCTATCGGCGAAGGGGTCAACGAGGCGATCAGTCAGCTGCGGTTGGACGACCTAAAAGTCGTCAACGCCCTCGATTCCTTCCTCGAAGAGCTCTGCCACTCGGTCCGCTCCAAGCTGCGCATGGAGTAGTCGATGAGGCGTCACAGGCTACTCGTTCTCGAAAAGGCAGGCTTGGTCCAAGAGACCTCGGACTGCGGCTACTCTATGTCGTTCTCCTCGAACGGTGTGGACGACATCCCCGAGTCCGGGGACGCCCTTGAGGACGAGAAGCTTCGTACCTACATGATCCGGAAAGCCCGCGAGGAGGCTGTGGCCCGTGCAAGGCGCATGAAGCGCATTCGCAAGCTAGCCCGCATGGACTTCAAGATGATCGGCGGCGTGGCACCTATCGGCTTCTACGGCGGCTCAGGTGGCTCAGGTGGAGGTGGAGGCGGCGGTACGGGAGCTCGGTCCTAGTCCCTCTTCCTGGCGTTGAGGTAGTCGTCGCACAGCATCCAGAGTCGGTTCGCCTCGCAAAAGGCGAAGTACCAACGCTGACCAAGGACTCCGAGCCCCTCACGAAGCTGGCTGTAATGCCGACGCGCGGCCCGAAGCTCACGCGACGTAACACTGTCTCCCTTGATCAGTCGAAGCTCAATGTCCCTCAGGTCCTCAATTCCCTCGCTCATGGAGTCCCTTTCTGGTAGCAAGCCCGAAGGCTCCTGAGCACGAGCATGCTGTACTGCTCTCGCTTTGGCTCCTCCCACATCGAACCGCTCAGATGCCCTAGCGCGAACGCAATAGACATCTTCGGAGCGTCGAACTTGTGCGCGTCGCGAGCGAGGAACGAGCAGACCGTCTCTCGGTAGCCATCAGGGTCATTCTTGACGTTCTCGGTGTTGAGGATTCTACTGACCGTCGGCCAGTCCTTTTCGACATAGCCCTTTACTAGGGCGAAGATGTCGGGGGACCCCTCACTCACCTCTTCGTCGACAAAGTCAGATCCGATCTGGAATGTTCCTCTGATGTAAGCGTCGAGAAGGACGAGAAGGTCTCTAACCGAACCATTGGCGCGTCGGAACAGGTCCTCCTCCGTCTTCTCGTCGGGCATATCCTGCCCAACGTCCGTCATCACCTGTTTGATTAGCTCATTGCACTGATTCTTGGTGACCCTGCGGAAGTTGATCTTCGAGCAGCGGCCCTGCAGGGTTCGCTTGATTCCCTTCTTGTTGGTGGTCAACAGGAAGATCATGACGTGATCTGGGGGCTCTTCAAGAACCTTGTTCAGGAGCTCCTGGGCCGCCGGAGTGATCTGCTGCGCCTCATCGAAGACGAAGATCTTCTTCTCCAGGAACCCCCCATAGGTATTCATGGTCGGGGTGAGGCTTCGCATGTCCTCGATTCCGCGAACGTCGGCGCTGTTGATCTCCATGTAGTCAGGAGAGACGTCCAGCTCGTGGCACGATTCGCACTCCATGCATGGCTTCTCAACGTCAGGGTCGACGCACTCGCACACAGCCATCCTGGAGATGATCCTGGCGAGTGATGTATTGTGGGTAACCGTGAAGTCGCCCAGAAGAAAGCGCCCATCGCCGGTCAGTGTGAAACCATAGTAGTCACCGTCACCGACCGGAACGACCTTGAATCCTGTCCGCAGAGCGTTCTTCTTTTGCTGACGAGGTGAAGCCTGCTTACGCGGAATCCTAGTAGGAATCATGTCCGTGTCGCCTGTGATGGAAACGCGGCAGTAGTGCCCCTTGTGTTCGTAACCTTTCACGGTCCTGGTGGACCAAGTAGCTCGGAGCCCGAGTGAGCGCGCAATGAACCAGATCGCTCGCGCCCAATCCTCGCGCTTCTGGGTAATGTTGAAGCAGTTGTTGTTTAGGTGTCCGTCGGCGTCGAGGAACCCGGCTAGAAACTCAAGGCGAAGGTGGCGCGGCCCGCGAATAATCGCGTCGGGCACCAAATGGTCCGGGCCGACGAGTCTCCGAAGCGCGTAAAGCAGCTTGTTGTCGTGCCGGCCCTTGTGCCCTACGAGGGTATGCGTCGGATTGCTCGGCTCACCATAGCTCTTGACGCGGAGCCCCCACTCGTGCGCCACCTTCTCACAGATGTCGCGAATCTCGGGGTCGGGCTTAGAGATCTTGACACCGGATAGCACCGCCTCGCCGCTCACGAGGCTGTGTGAGGAACGACCGCCGTCACCGAACCAGACGCCGAGAAAGTGGGGATCAATGTAATTGGGCAGAGGTTCACACAGGGTGGTCCGATCGAACCCCTCATCCTCAGCAAGAGCTACGACCCGCTCTACTACTGCTGCCGAGGGGACCATCGCTCCACGCTCTATACGCGAGATGGTGGACTGTTTCACGCCCAACTGGGCCGCGACTGCACTCTGAGTAAGCCCAGCGACCGCTCGAAGATCGGCGAAGGCCTCCGTGCTCAGATCACCGGCAACCTGATTCAAGTAGGACGGGGAGGCTTCAAACGAATCGACGCTGACACCGAACAGCTTGTGCCTGTGCTTGAACCCGGCAGACCGCTTCAGGTAGTCGTTGAGTGCGATGTCTATGACCTCCCCGGTCACTGTATGAACAAGCGTGAGGATGTGTACATCGTTGCAGATCCAAGGCTCCCCCTTCACCGGCTCGATGCGATATAGCGGACCACGACCCTTCGTCGTAGACGTAACCACACGGGCGATGCTGTCTGGTCCCATCAGGCGGTCGCCCTCCCGGATTTGTTCAACCGGAAGGGTACGCCCATCTGCCAACAGAACTAAGGTGCCTTCGCCCAAACACTTTCCACAACCGGTCAAACCCTCAAAGAGCCACACCTGGGAAGCGTTAGGGTCGTCAAGGATCGACTGGGCGTCCTTGAGGTGGAACGTCGGGCAAACCTCGCTGAACTTCTGAGGTCGGTAGCGAGTCTTGAGGTCGCCTTCGCCCCGGGCTTTGATCTTGAATGTCATGTAGTCGTTCTACCCGCAAACGAAAGAAAGGGGACCCAAGATAAGGTCCCCTTTCCATCCCGATCACCTCCTGAAGCGAGAACAGGCTATGGGAGAGCCTGCTCCGTAGTGTTCGCAGCGCGGACAGGGACCTCACAATGATCTCCATCGCAGTAACGAGGTGTATCCTCGATAGAGTGCCCGACCCCATTAAAGCTCGCGGCCGTGAGCTTGGAGGAGGCCTCGTCGTAGGTCTTCTGATCGATCGTGATGTAGGGCGCCTGCACATAGCCGTGGTCGTCCAGAGGGAGGAACGACACCGTCTTGAGCCGACTTTCGTAGAGCTCCAGAACGCGCTGGATGTCGGCGCCCTCTTCTGGCTTGAACGTGACCGTGATCGAGACGCTGTTGTCCGACCAGTACTTCTGCATCTTGGCCGCGTTTTCCATCTGCTCCCAGATCGAGACGTCGTCCTTTGCTCGATCGAAGAACTGCGCCTTGATCGGGAAGTAGATGACGGCGGTGCGGCCCGAGTTGTCGTAGGAGTCGACCTCGACGTTGTAGCCGGCCTTGCGATACTCCTCAACGAGTGGGCTGTGCATGGCGATCCGCACGGTACGGAAGTAGTACTCGGCGTGTTCGTAGTGGATGCCGGGCGTCACACCTGGCAACAACGACGTGGTCCCTGCCGGCTTGACCGTGGTCGTCTTGATCGACTTCCGAACGCAGAGCCACTCAGAGTAGAGCCGGTCGGTCTTCTGGATGTAGTTGTAGCCCCGGTCGCACCACTCGAAGTGCTGACGCCGTCCGTGCCGCGTAAAGCTCTGAATGATCCCAGACTGACTAACCCCGATCCGTCGGTTCCGCAGCGTAACCATGTTAGTTCTGGGGTTGTGCGTAGGGACGAGCGAGACCATCTTCGCGTAGAGGTAGGCGAACTTGAGAGTCCGCTCGAACTCCTCGTAGGAGGCGTGGCGCGACGGGAACGTCTCGACTAAATTGCACATCTCCCTACTCTCTAGGGATATCTCACCGCAGTTAGAGACGAGCAGACCACCAGTCCAGTAGGTGTGCTCATCAGCATCAACGGTAATGTCGAACACCTCTTGTTCGCCTAGATCCTCGCGCTCAACGATATCGAACGTAGTCTTAGGGCGATTACCGGCGTATTTGCTAATGGGCTTGTCGCAAATTACGTCGAGCCGCTTACTTTTATCCGTGTGAATGAACCCAATAAGCTCCCTAAAAAGTCCGCGATCGGGGCCAATGTTCAGGTCGTAGCTCTCTCGACACGTATAGGTTCCGTTTGCAAACTCGACGTCATGCGACTTGTTGACGGTGTAGTAGGAACGAATTCCGAGTGAAGACAACATCTGTTGAGATTGCTCAATGACCCGAAGGCTACTGGCCTTCAGTGTTACCCGCGAGGCGACTACCGACCCGTTCGCTGAGTAGAGACCGCGCAAGAATCCCCTTCTGGTCGAAACGTCTCCACGATAGAAGCGGTCGGGTATCTCTCGGTCGTAGGTCTTCGGCAGCTCGCTTGCCTTGATTGACGTATCGGTAGCCCAGTAGCCGTCGCGAACGCCTGGGCGATGTTCGAGCATGAGGCCCGATACTTCGCTTGAGAAGTAGTCCTGATCATCCTGACCAACAATCAAGAGGACCAAGTCATTGGAGGCCTTGTGAACTACACCGTCTCCAAGAACGAGTCCGTCTATAACATCGCGCGCCGCTACCACACCCGCGTTACCAATGAACTCAGGGTTCATTGGAGCGGTATCGATGGCGTCTGCGTCTTTGGCCTCTACCTTCTCCCCCCGTTGGACTACTCGATGATTTTCGGTGCCGTAGAAGGTTCCCGCCCTAGTCTTGTAAGAAATGACAGGCTTGATTCCGGTAGACAACTTCTTTGTAACCTTGGTCCACTGCTTACCAGACCAGATAGTGGAGCCCACGTCGATATCACCAAATGTTTGGATTCCGTCTGGAGTCAGCACCGGGGCCCAAATAGGTTGGCAAGGGTTGTAACCCTTTACCCTGCAGTCGTTTATGGGTTCTCCCATTCGACCGAACTTTCGTGAGCTGTCTAACCATATGTAACCAGGCTCGCCCGCCTTAGCCGCAATTGAGGCCGTCTTAGTGTAGTCCATGCCGACACTAGCAAGCATGCTGTTGTTCGAGGCCCAGCGGTGAGAGTCCATCGCCTCCTTGTTGATCTCCGGGTTCTTCAGGTTGAGGAACGCGTCGTCGTCGGCCTCGCCGAACATGATGATCGCGGTGCGGCGGACGTTACCGGCAACCACGCAAACGCCGACCATGTCGCAGATGTCGACGATCGCCTCCGACGTGATTTTTTGACCTACGAGGGGGCGGAGAACCCTTTGGACGTCCGCAATCAACTTAATGAGCGGGTCCGGACCTGAAGCGGTGCCGCCGAAGCCTTTGATCGGCGCCCCGTAGGGTCGAACCTGGCTGTAATCGACAGTTTTTGGAAGGGAC
>Ga0114918_10001009_pt1 | contig 24808 bp, 30 predicted proteins | sample LantaG_FD_87015 | JGI IMG/M metagenome (GOLD analysis project Ga0114918, IMG submission 87015) | Deep subsurface microbial communities from Baltic Sea to uncover new lineages of life (NeLLi) - Landsort_02402 metaG | ecosystem: Environmental > Aquatic > Marine > Oceanic > Sediment | place...
TATATATCTACGTCATTATATCTATATTACCTTATATAAGGCCCTTGACAACCCTATACAACCTAATGTAGGTTTATATAGGTTATTTTAGTATTTGCGTTTTAGGGCATTACTACAGTAATTATAACCATGAGCGACAATATTAAATTATCTGATCTCAAAATTAATATCCGTAATCCCCGCTTTATTAAAGACGATCGGTTCGCAAAACTCTGCGAATCAATCAAAAAATTCCCCAAAATGATGGAGAAGCGGCCCATTGTCTACGATAAAGACATGGTTATTTTAGGCGGCACCATGCGGTACCGGGCTTGCCTGGCAAATGGGATGCAAGAAATACCCACCACATGGGTATCCAGTGCGGAAGATTTTACGCCAGAGGAGTGCCGGGAATTTATTGTAAAGGATAATCTTCCGTATGGTGACACTGACTGGGATATATTGACCGCTGATTATGAGATTGAAGAACTGAAAGATTGGGGGATGGATGTGCCGGATATTTGTGTTAATGAAATACCGGATATTTACAAAGAAATAAACGAAAAGGATATGCAAAATACAGAAAATGAATGTCCTAAATGCGGGTTCCGATGGTAAAAAAACCAACGGTCATTTCGACTTTTGCGGGGTGTGGTGGTTCATCATTTGGTTATAAGTTGGCAGGTTTTAAAGAATTACTGGCAGTTGAATATGATGATAATGCAGTTCAAACTTTTAAGTTAAATTTTCCAGGCATTCCCGTTTATCATGGCGATATTGCAAAACTTACCGGCTCAGAATGTATGAAATTGGCAGGAATTAAAAAAGGTCAATTAGATGTATTTGACGGATCCCCACCATGCCAGGGATTCAGTACGGCAGGGAAACGGAAATGGGATGACCCGCGTAATTCGCTTTTTAAAGAATATTCCAGATTAATAAACGAATTACAACCTAAAGTATTTGTTATGGAAAATGTTACCGGAATGGTTAAGGGGGTTATGAAACAGGCTTATTTATTAATTATAAAAACACTCCGGGAATGTGGATATGATGCAAAAGGCGAGGTTATGAATGCTATGTACTATAATGTCCCGCAGGCAAGACAGCGGGTTATTATAATAGGGGTGCGTAATGATTTAGAAATTAAATCAAGTCACCCGAAACCGCAGACAAAACCAATATCTGTAAGGCAAGCACTATCTGGAGTAAATAATTTAAAATGGGAATTAGACTGGACCAACCATATTAAAAATTCAATTATTTATCCAAGAATTTGTAAAATGAAACCCGGAGATAATTATTCTGATTTTTCACCCAATGGCAGCGGTTTTACATTAACCAGAAATTGGCTTAATAAATCAAGTAGTACAATAACAAAAACAGTTAATCATTCAGCATCATCTGACGGAACATTACATCCAATCGAAAATAGAAAACATACTATATCGGAAATAAAACGACTTTCATCATTTCCTGATGATTTTAAATTAATCGGAGATTTTAAAGAACAATGGGCTCGTATAGGAAATAGTGTTCCTCCAAATTTAATGAAAGCAATTGCAGAACATATAAAAATTAATATATTAAATTATGGCAAAAAAGAAAACCAGACCGCTGCTTGACATCCCAGAAGACGAGGTTTTGAAACTCGCCCGCCTGGGATGCCTCAATACAGGAATAGCGGATTTCTTTGGTTGTGATCAATCCACTATCGGTAAAAGATTTTCCAGTATTTTAGCAAAAGGCCGGGCAGGTAGAAAGGCAAAGCTGCGGGAGTTGCAGTGGCGGGCTGCTGAATCTGGCAATGTTACTATGCTTATATGGTTGGGAAAACAGGACTTAGGGCAGACTGATAAAAACGAAATGGAAATAAATGCGAACGTAAATATCAACTTTGAAAAAGGTTTTGATGGATGCTAAAGGCATCAAGTTTGTTGAAAAACTCAATTCGGGGCAGCAAAAAGCACTCGAATTAATTAAGAAATTTAAGTACGTTCTTTTATTCGGCGGCGCCAGGTCGGGCAAGTCTTTATTTCTGGTGCTGGCTTTGGTATATCGCTCTTTGACATTCCCGGGGAGTCGGCACTTGATAGTGCGGCTCCGTTTCAATCATGCGAAGACTAGCATCTGGATGGAGACGCTGTTACCGCTTATTGATAAGCTACCCACTGGCCTGGTAAAAATCAATCACTCTGACCACTATATTCAGTTCTGGAATAAATCACAGATATGGATTGCGGGCCTGGACGATAAGCAGCGGATCGAGAAAGCACTAGGCTATGAGTACGTAACTGTTTATTTTAATGAAACCAGCGAAATGGTTGATTATACAGCAATTGAATTAATCATGACTAGGCTGGCACAGAAAATAGACGGCTGCACGAATAAGGCTTACTTCGATTGTAACCCACCGGATGACCTGCACTGGACCTGTCAGTTATTTATAAATCATGTTCACCCGCTATCTAATGAACCGATAACCAACCCGGATGACTACGGGGCAATGGTTATAAATCCAGAACACAACAGGGAGAACTTGCCAGAGGGATACATCGAAAACACTCTGGGGAATCTTTCAGGCCCACAAAGAGACCGCTTTCTGTATGGCTTATTTGGCTCTAACGATGCAATAAACCAGCTGATAATGAGCGAGTATATAATGCAGTGCCGGGAGCCGTTGGAGACTAAGGACGCACGGCAGAGCCTGGGAATTGACGTGGGCCGGTACGGGCCGGATAAAACGGTCTTTTTCTCGATGGACGGGCCAAATATCAGGGACATTGAAAAGCACGCTAAAACAAGCACTACGGACGTTTCGGACCGGGCAATACGGCTGATCTTTGAAAATGAAATATCGCATGATTACGTGGGTATCGACGGCATCGGAATCGGGGCCGGTGTCTGCGATAATATGTTTACCCAGGGGTACCGGATAGCTGAATTAATCAGCGGTGAAAAGCCGATTGATGCTTATAAACATAAGCTATTCCGGTTTTATAACCTTAGAGCGCAGATGTACTGGGTATTGATGGAGGACATTAAAGCCGATAGGATAGGTGGCATTAAAGAACCGACTCTAATTGCGGATCTGAAAATGATACGCTACGAGATTATGGCAGACAAAAAAGTTAAAATCTGGGGCAAGGATGAGATGCAAAAGGAATACGGACGATCTCCGGACATTGCAGACGCTTTCTGTTTGTGTAACTGGGTACGGCGGAGGCGTTCGTTGGCAGGTGGCGGGCGTAGGTTAACGAGTAATTACGAGTTATAAAGCATTACCAAAGAGTAACGTTCTTTGACACCATACCCCCGGGGCCTCTGAATATGCCCAAATGCCGGGGGTTTTAATAGCTGCGTAACGGTAGACAGACAATACGCAATCAGGGGAATTACCGGATTAACCCTGGTCGAACCCCGTGCGGCAATGGCTAAAAGCGAAATTCACGGGGTCTTTAAGCGGAGTACCGCAGTGGTGGCCGGTGGAGACGGGAGTCCTCCCCGCCTGAAACGGGGCTTACTCGGTTAACGCCCGGGGTCAGAAGCCGGGCACCGTACTCCATGAAAACAAAGCTTTATTAACATACAATCGGTCGGGAGGGATAATGGAATATGACGTATACGAGGCAGTTAGTAAGCCGGACGAAAAACGATACTTTAAATTGGTGCGGATGACCAATGGGGTTCTTGATTTGAAAGTATTCGACAATAACAAGGAATACATTGGAACCATCCTGGGTATTGATACCAATGGCGAACTGCTATTATATAGTAAAGCAACCAGGGAATGCGGTGTCAAAGTTGATGCCGGGAATAGGATGGTATACAATTTGCGGTAATTTAACATACAATCGGGAGGATTGAAAATGACTGAATTTATCAAGTACGAGCGGAAGGAATGGGACAAGAAGTTTAATAATGTAAATGGTGAGGAAATCTCACGTAAACACCAATGGCAGGAGATTGAGGATTTATGCCCTAAGTGCGGCGGCCGGGTTGCGGTTACCAACCATCGGGCGTTCCAGGTATACGGACAAGAGCGGCCGGTGGCCTGCTTTAATGAGCTTGAAATAGGCGGGCCGTGCGGCTGGCTCGGATCTTATGTGATAGGGTGATGCTATGAAAATAAAGAAACCTAAGCGCAAACCGCTGGCAAAAAGCAACGGCCAGGTAAACCGGGTGTATATAATCGGTACCTGTCCGGAGTGCGCTATGGGCCTAAACGAAACCGGGAATCCGTTCTCACGTACTCACGCATCGGGATGCAAGGGGGCAGATGCCGACCGATCTTGAACGCTTAGAAAAAACGGCCACGCCGTATAAGGTGGTCAAAACACAAAGCTTTAAATCTCTTTACGGTGGGAATGGTAAAGGCCTCGTTTCCGCTGTCCTGAGCAAGCTCAACCCTGAAGTTGCGAATAAGCAAAAGGTATGGGCCGATAGCAAGGTAATTATTGAGCAAAATCAGAGTAAATACACTGGTTTTATGCTTGCTTTGCCCAACGAAAAGGCAAGTACCAGAAATAAACGGGCAAAGCATTTTGTACGGGGATTTGTTAATCCTGCTCCCCGGCTGCTGGCTACTGTTTCGGAGTACATCTACAGGAAACCGGTCACCCGGGATACTGAGGGTAAATATCTAACCGCTTTTATCAATAAAGCCGATGGTGCGCAGTCACTTAGCGACTTTATGCGTAACCATGCCGTGTCAAACCTCCGGGGATACGGGAATATTTTTATTGTAATTGATAAACCGGTAATAAACGCCCATAGTCTCGCCGAAGAATTAAAGAACGGTATGCCATACGCAACAATGCTTGACCCCATGCAGGTGCTTGATTATCGGTTTACGGGCAATTCACTGGATTGGTTCAGGTATTCAGTTGACGCTACCCCGGCCCGCGGCCCATTTGAGAAACAGGCAGAGGCCCAGGTTGAATACGTGACCTGGACCCGGATGGATTACTCCCGGCATGATAAAGACGGCGTATTAATATCGGGATTTAGTCATAATCTCGGCATTGTCCCGGTAGTTGTCCGGGGCGCTTTTGTCCCGAACTCTCGTACCCGGCTTGGTGATACCACTTTTGATACTACTGTTAATTATATAATAATGGGTAATAATTTATCCAATATCGGCAATAACGAGATATTTAAATTCGGAAGCGCCATTCTTATCGCAACCGAACAGGCTTTTTCTGATCTTTATGAGGAAAACGGACGGGACCCGGACAGCAACCAGCCGCGAATGACAAAAGACACGGCAGAGGTGTCGGATGTTATGACCGTATCCACGATGGCTGAGAAGCCGGAGTACCTCACCAAGGATATAACGGTTGTGGATGTGTCCCAGATCCGGGCCGAAAGGTACTTTACAGCCGCAATTGATAACGAGGCACTTTCCCGGGTAGAGCAAAAGGTACAATCAGGCGACGCGAAGCGCTACGACCGGGAAGAACAGGAAGCTATGCTGGCGGGTACCGCTGCGGATCTCGAGGGAACGGAAGAGGATATGCTGCGGATTGTGGCTGCATGGACCAAGGACACCGCAGAATACTCGGTTAAATACGACCGTAATTTCGACGTTCGGTCATTTAATGATGCCATTAATGAATTGAAAATGATGATGGGTATTAATTATCCGTCAGATACGGCTAAAAAAGAACTCATGAAACGGATGGCCGCCAAGATTACAAATAACGAAAAAGTACAGGCGATAATAATTGATGAAATCGACCGCGCCGTACTGGTTGTGGACGAACCGGATAAACCGGGACAAAAGGAGGATGTAAATGTTTAAATTATTGATCTCGGGAATGTTAATCGGCTTGTTTAGTGTTATCACGGTAAACGCCGAGAGCGCATGGACGTATGATAACGGCCTGTATTATACCACCCTGACCGTAACCGATACGGTACTGGATACCACGGCGGCCATTGACGTAAAACGGTTTGTTCGGCACTCAATGGAGTACCAGAGCGCCAGTGTTGACACGGAGATTGTTTTTGTATTTGAGGGTTCCAATGAATTGAATCCCACCGCCGCATCATCAGAATGGTATAACATTAACTCTACCGGGGCCAAGATTACAAATACTACTGACAGCACGGACGCCCTTATATCATCAGCATTTATACGCTGGCTCCGGGTCCGGGCGGTATCCGAGAAAGAAACTACCGACGCAAGCGCAACTATCAATTTGAACTACCAGGGGGGGAATTAACATGAAGTATTTAATTGCTTTGCTCCTGATGATAGCGGCCCCGCTGCTGGCGTTGGAGAATATGGACTTTCTCCCTGGCGGTGCAACCCTTGGCGCCGATTCTGTCAGTGCTGATACTGCACGGTTTGACGGTGTAAAAACTGATGGTATCTCCTCGAAAACTGCCGGGGATTCGGTTGATTTCACCTCGCCGATTAATGCTACTCAGATAATCAGCGACACGGTTTTTGTGAATTATATCACTACAAAAACCGGGGATACGTTGTTTATTTTAAAACTTTCTAAATTCTCTGAAGTGTTCCTGGTTGATACCGTCTATAAATCAGTTGGGGATTCCGTTATATATGGTGATCCGGTTAAAATGCTATATGCTCTCCGTGTGGCCGGAGACGTAACTCTCGACAGCGATATATCAATTGCCGGGAATATAACAGCGGCCGATTCTATACTGTCCGCCCTGGTGGTCAAGTCTACGCTCGAGGTAATTGGGCATATTACCGGCGTTATCGATTCTGCAGGCGGTGCGATCCGTTCCGATTCTGCTGATCTTGCATTGCTTGCGGATGAGGCAACCACGTCCTTGGATTCGGTATTTGATTCGCTGACAGTAAACACGGCTATATCTGTACCCACGGTTGTTCCTCCATCCGGGAGCAATCTACAGCTCGGAAATGGTGCCTATGCGGTATTCCCATGTACCACTGAATTTGAGAATAAAACTACGTTTTCAGACACATTTTGGGTTGATTTTGGCCTTGGTGATTTGGCCCGATTTTGGATGAAGGACGGGGGCGGCGACACTGATACCCTAGTTATTGACGGTGTCATCCTAAAGTCAAATTGAGGCAAATAATGAGATACTTAATATTGCTACTTGCTCTCTCCTCGGCCCCGGCCCATGCGGGACTGCTGGACCTGTTTGGGCTGCTGTCTTGGAATGATAGAGAAATTAACGATTATATCAAAACCGCCCCGGTGGTCGTGGGCGGCGTAACCTTTGAAAAAGGCATGATCGAAAAAGGCGGCGTCCGGGTGATTGATAAAAAAGAACTGGACAAAATCGTTTCCAAGGACGTTGGAAAACGGAAAGCGGATGCAATTCTGAAGGATTTTAACCTGGTGGTGAAATGATGCGGATACTATTTTTATTTCTATTACTGGCCGGGAACTTGTGGGCCGGTAGTTATGATACCCTCAACGTCGGCGGGACCGGGGATGGGATTACATATTTTGGTGGACTAATCCTACCCAGACCTGACGCACTGGTTGCTGGATATAATTTTAATGGTAGTGCATTAGACATAACAAGCAATTATAATGGTTCTGCGACCGGAATAACTTATGTAGATAGTAAAGCCGGTTATAAAAAATGTATACAAACTACGGGGTCGGCTAGTGGAATAGATTGCGGCGATATAAATGAAATTGACGGTGCCGGTGCAATAACTATTTCCTTTTGGTTGTATTGGTTTGATCCGTCTACAAGTGGTACTTTTGACGTGTACAGAAAATATTTATCAAGTTTTTCTAATTTAAGGATATACTCAGACGGCTCTTATTTAAATTGGCGCAATGAATATAGTGGTACTGATACTAGGGCCAGAATAATAATATCGTCGATTGCAGCAAATACATGGACCCATGTTGTTTATGTTTTTGATGGCTCTTTGATCGGCAACGCAAATAGACTAAAATTATATTTAAACGGGGAATATAACACCTTTAATTCGTTTATAGATGATCCGGTTCCGGCCACTATAGCAAACTCCGGTACAGCACACTTTTACATCGTACAACCCTTATCGATAGGTATTGCATGTAGGATAGATCAATTTTTAATTTATGATATTCCATTACTCCAGAGGGAAATAAAGCAAATTTATATGGATACTATGGAGGGATATATAGATAATTCCACATCTACCTCCGACACGCTGAAATTTTAATAAAAGGATAAAAATGGATTCAACACAATTCAGCATTAAACTGCGGGACATTTTGAAACAGTTCGCAAAGGCGGGTGAATATAAAATCCTGTCAAAAGATATGGATATGCTGATCGTAATGACTGAGACTGAAATAACAATGCTCGTGTCCAGCTATATGATTGAGGATACGATAAAAGGCCCGGATGAACTGATTAAAAACGAGGCGATAAGAGGATGAGAAAGCTTGGCCGGTACATAGTCAATATACTGCTGTCTATAGATCAGCTGGGGAACTCCCTGCTATTGGGTGACCCAGACGAAACAATCAGCAGCCGACTAGGGCGTATTAAAGAGAAGTGGGGCGGCACCATCCCTGCCCGCAGGCCAGTATCGAAGTTCACTGCCTGGTGGCTAAATAAGATCGACAAGAACCACGTGGAGGACGCTATAGAGCATGACGAGGGAAAGGACGGGTTAATTGATAAACCGGATTACGGTGCTGTTTAACACGGGAAAGGTTAAATAATGGATGCTTATATCGCTTGGCTTGCCAATAATTGGGTAGAGGTCACTATATGCTTTTTCATGGCAGATAGGGCACTCCAGATACTTGCAAAACTTGCCAGCCGGACTAAATGGTCATGGGATGACAAGGCCATTGAGGTAGCCTTTATAGTTGTTGACGGTATAAAGGATACCATTAAATCATTGATAAGTGGATCGTACAAAAATATCAAGAATGGAAGCGGAAAAACAAGCAACAAGGCATCCACAAGGAAAAAGTTATTTGATAAAATATAACCAACCCGGTAAAGAAACTCCGGTATTTAATTACAAATCACAAAGGAAAGTGTGATGGCAACAATGCAAGAACTCCTTGACGCTTTAGGGACAAACGAAGAAGCGAAAACGCTGGTTACTGAAACTTTCGCGAAAGCAGAGGCGGCCGGTAAAATCCAAATAGCCAATAGAGAGATTTCCGAGGAAAGGGACGCTCTGAAAGAGGCTAAAAAAGCCCTGAAAGCAGAAAAGGACGCATTAGAAATAAAAATCAATGCGGAAACGGCCAAGGGAACGGCTACCCCAGAACTGTCTAAACTGCTCGCTGATAATGAGCGGTTAAAAACGGATCTGGCGGACTTAACAGGGAAATTCACCGCCAGCGAAACAGCCAAAGAACAGTCTGAGCGATTGGCAAAAGAGGCCAGCTTAACCTCTCAATTTACCGCCCTGTTGAGTAAAGGCAATGCAAAGAACCCGGATGACGCTCTGGCTATCATGAAAGCCAGGGGCCACATTAAACAGGATGAAACCAGTAAGGAGTATTTGACGCTTCGGCTCAATAAAGAGAAGAAATTCGAAGCGGCAACAGCCGAGGAAACGGTTGCGAATTTCCTTGAGAGTAATCCCGATTATGTTAAGCCATCCGGTAACAACGGTTCCGGGCAATCTCATACGGGCGGTGGTAACACCGGGTCCGGTGGACTGCTCAAGAGTCCACGTGACAAATTATAATTAAAAGGAGTATACAATGGCAGCAGTATCCTTGCTTGAGGCCTCAAAAGGCCAGCCGACAGAGCAGCAAAGGGCCATTATCCAGACGTATGCCAGTTCCTACCATCCTCTTATGATGGCCCCCGTGGTCAACCAGGACAAGGGGATTTCGAGGGACTGGAATATCAACGGATATTTGCCAGGGAAAGTTGGAAATCGTGCACCTGGTTCCGACTTTACCAGTACCAAAGTTCTCAAAGTTCCCATGAAAGAAGTTTACAAAATCTACGGAGCCAAGACCGAGATCGACAGTTACGTAGCCGCCGCAATGCCCAGTGAGATACCGTACCAGAAAGAAGCGGATATACTCATGACCGCACTGCTCACCACTCAGCATATGTTCCAGGGTACCGGGGCGAGTAACGACATGCGGGGCTTCCGGCAGATGATTTCCGACGTATCCGAGTACAGCGGCCAGAACGTTGCTTCCGGTGCTACCGGTGGCGGTGATCTTCCAACGCTGCTTAAAATGGATGAGTTTGTTGACGTGGTTAACGTCACTGACCAGACATTCATCTATTCAAGCCGGATTAATCGGCGTTATATTTCCACCCTGTTCCGGCTGCACGACACCGCCGGACAGCAGGCAATCAGTTGGGCACCGGATGATACCGGGAAACAGATCGCATATTACAATGGTATTCCGTGGATTGTCCTGCATGACGGTACGGGTGCGAATGTGCTTTCAACCGTAGAAACCGCCACGGCTAATACCGGCGGTACTGCATGCTCTACCTACATTGTGACATGGGGTGAAACTATGGCCCACCTGTCACAGATGGGAGAGATTACGTACAAAATGGCGCAGGATGGAACAAACCTGAACGCCACCGCTTTTGAGCTGTACCTGGCTACTATCGCTAAGATACCCCGGTGCATCGGTCGCTTGTCTAACGTTAAAAACGCTACCGCGTAAGGGGGTATATCGTGGCTAATCAAAGTTATGGCGTACCGGGTCTCGTAATGATGGAGGGGACGGTTCATTTAACTGCTGCTCTTGGTTCCATTGCCCATTCTGGTGCAAAGGTGGCTATTGGTAAGGGTATGTATATTCTGGAACTTTCCATTACCAGTATCGAAATTGCATCGCATGACGAGGTTTATTCGTACACTATTACGGCCAATACCCGTGCTGCCTCTACCACATGGAAAGAGATCGCACAGATAGGGCCGTATGGCGCTTACCAGATTACCGGTAAGGCCGGTGATGATAATTTTTCCACAGCGTCCTCTAAAATCTATGTGGGTATATACAACCCGTATGATTTTGAGATACGTGCTCGGCAATGTGTCGATGGTACTATCGCCTCCGGTATTAACACCGGTATTAAGGTTTACACGTCGAATTTGTTACCGGCGTAACGGATTGGGGGCGGCCTTTCGGGGCCGCCTCTATCTTAACTTATGAGGATAAAATAAAATGGCTGTATTCAAATTAACGAACCTTGAGCGGATGAAGTTATTTTTACAGTTGTCTACATCTGACACCAAGAAACCCGCCGAGATTGCGCGGTGGATTCCCCAGGTATCGGCAAGGATACAGCGGCATTTAAAGAGGTGGTTACAAAAGGGACAGCATACGCAATATCTTGACCCCATGCCAGGGAAAAGGGATTATAGGTTATGGGCGTACCCCGTGGACAGCATTACCGGTGCAAGCTACGACCAGGACGCGCTTTATAATGGCACGAGCGAAACCGATTTGACAAGTATTGATTATTTAATATCAGCGAATAAAAAGGATATTATTTTTGATACCACGTACAATACGGCACCAAAGGGGATACGGGTTAGCAGTGTTGGCGGCATGGCATCAAATGGAATAAATAATACGTTTTCCCTTGCCGGTGCTGCCGGGGTATGGACTGCCGGGAAATACCTGTATGGTGCTTTATCTGCCGCAGTTGGGAAGATTGTTTCCGCTACTGACCCGACGTGGACTGATTCTGATAATCTGGTCATGAAACACAGGTTTAATTATGGGAGCGGAGCTACGGCAACGGACGACGAGGGGACTTATGACGGGACAATAACTACCGCAACATGGGCCACTAGTGACACCGATTACGGGAATTGTATTGAATTTTCTGGCGGTACTGACAATGTTGATTTTGATGATGTTACGGAATTAAATAGCGCGGCCGCCTTTACAATAGGATTTTATTTTAATTATAATAGCATATCTGCAACCGGCCAGATATTACGCAAGGGGCCGTATGATGTTTCTCCCGATGATCACTTGGGAATAGATTTACTGGCCGGATATGGTAGACTGCGGCTTGTTGGTTCGGTTTCTTCAACTTCTTTTACTGCGCATTTTGATTATGATGCAGAATTTGATGCAGGTGATTGGCATAAGGTTATTATCGTTTTTGATGGATCTGGTACACTTGATGCTGACAAGGTAAAAATGTATGTGGATGGAACATCTAAAACATTGACATTCACGGGTACAGTACCGTCGGCACTTGGAGATATGGCAACGGATAAACTACATATTGGCTGTCAGACTAATGCAATTTCAAAGATCGCAATTGATGGTAAAATAGATAATCTTATGATATGGAGTACATCATTAACGGCCGCTCAGGCACTTGCATGGTGCAGTGTTGCGGATAGTACAAAAATAGTGTGTACTAATTTAATCGGTACATTTGACGAAGCCGAAACCCTGACCGAGTACACCACAATTGACGCGTTCGGCAATCTGACAACCGCCACCAGCGGCACAACCGGGACGCTAACGAGTATCGGCAGCCCGTCCCTGGCACAACTATACCCCAGCATTACAATGGCCTGTGAGTGGGCTATACGGCTCTTAATTGACCGGAAATACAATATTGAGAAGATATTTCAATCAAGAGATAAGACGGAATGGGCCGCCAGCAGTGCAGAACGCAAAGCGGCATTTAATGAGCCGGATATTGTGGACATGCTGGCCCCGTATGTCAACCGTGACCCTCACGCAATCGGATTCACCGAGGAAGTCAACTAATGGCCGATAAAGTAAAATTTACAAGCAATATCAAACAGCATATTTCCGGATGGAATAAAAAGCTTGCCAATTTTAAGAAATATGTTGGCGATGCTTTTACCGCAGCTAATGAGCAATGGAAAACTAACCTTGTAAGCCGGTTCCTGTCCGGTCGGCCCGGGCTTAGGAATATATCCGGAAAGGCCGCCGGGTCATGGAAAGGTAAAGTATCAATTTCGGGTAATAAAGTACGTGGTATTGTCATGAGCAAGATACCGGGACACTCATTCAATTATATCATGGCCCATGAAGATCCGAGAGTCAGAAATACAGCTTTTGGAAAACCATCAAAGGCATGGATACTCCCGAAACGTACCGATATATTCGGATTGTGGCAGGGTGAGGGCGGTAAACGATACTTTGGTACCGCAATGGACATACTTGCATCAAAAGGGGTTATTTAATGGCTACTTCAGCAAAACAGCGGGTACGCAACGCCATTGTTTATAATCTACAGCAGATAGATAAAACGGGATCATATAATACTAAAATTATGGAGGCGGTACCGTACCCGGTATGGGATCGGAGCCGGTTTACAAGCCTCCCGGCCTGTTCAATTGTTCAGTTTATTGACACCGGATTTACCAGTGGAGCCGATGGACAGAATAAAATAGCCAACGTATTTATTGATTGCGTTCTTGACTCACTCGGAGAGGGTGACTTGACCGACGCCCAGGACGCTATACAGGCCGATATAGAGCGCAGGTTTGCCAACTTCTATTGGATGCCTGAGGCGGCAACCTCGGCCAGTACCCCGACCTGTACAGATCCTGAGTTCGTTGATGCTACCCCCTACGGTTCGGAGGAAACCGGCCCGGATTGCGGTATTGTTATACAGTATAAAATACACTATGCACAGGACAGAAAAAACCCGAATACAACCATATAAGGAGATAATATGAAAATTCAAGTAACGCAAACCGGGACAGTAACCCATGAGGGTGTCAATTATACCGGTAGCCAGCAGCTGGACGTACCGGACAAGGTGGCAATGGCCGAAGAAAAAGCCGGTAATGCTACCATAATCGGGAAACTAGTAATGGACAAACCAAAGGAGAAACGAAATGCTTTTGACAGTGAATAACGGGAAAGTTTACAAGGACGCGGACGGCCGGGATTACCCTGCCGGTGATTGTATCGATGTTACCGATATTGAGGGCCGGATATTAATTGACAATGAGACATGTTCGGTGTCCGCAGTGGTGCCGGATAACACGCCCAATGATGACGATTTAGAACTGCGGAAACGTGGAATTTCCGTTAATGGCCATACTGCCGAATTTCAGAAAGGCGGCATTGTCGAAAAGGTACACGGCTTTATACTGTGCGATTACAGCAACATGGGCCAGCCGTCATACGCCGGGAAAACGCTGCTATTCACCCATTATAAGCCGGTGGATGTATTTGAGACCAGGATTGAAGCCACTTTGGCCTATATCGTGAGCATTAAACACGCCGAGAAAAAGAAAGCGGTCCCGGTACCCGAACCGACCCCGGCCCCGGTAATTGAGCCGGTAATTGAAAAAGAAACAATAAAAGAACCGGAAACTCCGGTAACACCCCAGGTACCCACGCCTAAACGTGGCAGACCTTTTAAATCAGGAGGTAAAAAGTAATGGGACAGTTTAACAAAAAAAGGGCCGTACTCGGGGTGCTGGCAGAGTCAACTCCGTATACCGCCGCAACACTATCAGCCGGGCATTTTAATGTCCCGTTTAACAAGGATATTACGGTATCTCCTGAGATCGAGATGGCAGAGCAGGAATACGCTAACGGTACATTTGACCGTCACACGGCCATCCCTGGCAAGCGTATGGGCACCATCGAGGCATCTTATCCGCTTACTCCGGTCAGCACTACAACCTCCGGGGCAAGCCTCGCCGCTGCCCCCAATTGGGCTAAATGCTGGGAATCTGCCGGTATGCTCGGCACAATCCATACCTCAATCGGATACACACTGGACACCAGCGTTAATAACACCCGGAAACCTCATACCGTCGAATATCAGATATTTGACGAAGGTAATCCGCTGAGCGTGGCCGGTATACGTATCCAGCTGGTAGGGGCAATGGCTACCCTTAAAATCATGATTGACGCACTCGGTAAACCTATCCAGGCGGTTCAGTCATGGCGCGGGCGGCTGGCTATATCTGATATCGCTGCCGGTTCCTGTAAAATCCCGAGTGGATTTAGCACGGTTATTGCTCCCGGGGTATGTTCGTCTACTATTACCGTGGCCGCTGCCGCTGTTGATTTCTCCGCATTTGAGATTGATATGGGTATTCAGCTTTCCGATATGCCGGATCCTGCCCGGGCAGAGTGTTGGCTAGGATGCAATGTTACCGATATGAACCCGGTCATCAGGATGGCACCGAGCATGAAACTAATTGCCACTGATTCTTATTGGACAAAATGGCTGGCCCAAACTACCGGTGCACTTGCTCTCACTTATGGGGTAAATAGCAATATGCACCTTTCGGCTCCGGCCATCCAGATTAACGAGGGGTACAAAACCGAGGACATCGATAATAACTTACGTAACCCGGTAGCGTTCTATTGTCGTTATAATGCTAGTTTACCGGCGTTCCGTTTCTTACAGGGTGCTGTATAAAATTCGGTCGGGAAATTTAATGTATAAAGACCGGTTCCGTGAGGACGTAAGCTGCCGCCTCCCGACGGCGGGCCGGTCGCTTTTCGGGAGGTTTTATGTCAGAATATTTTAGCAGTAAGGAAAGAGAATCACTGAGCGGTTACCTGGCTTTTGAGCCGGGCGAAATAAAGAATTATACACCGGCGGCAATTAAGAAAGCCATTGCTGATAAGAAGAAATGGCCGTCATATTCATTCCGTAAAATCGATTCAGAAATACAGGATAAATATATTACGGTTTATAATGGCCTGCTTAAAAAGCACGGGAAAAAGACGAAAGTAAAAGGCGGTTTTGAATACGTCGTAAGTGATGAAATGAATTTAAAATTTCATGTATTCGCTGGACTCAAGGTGGCTCTGACCGGATGGAATAATCACCGGTGTGTTGACGGTAAACAGGTTGTATTTAAAACCGGCCCCGACGGTATGGCAACGGATGACTGTGTAAATTCAATAAATTGGCGGTTGCGTGACTCGCTACACGTCGCAATAATGACCGGCGATGTTACAGCATAAATATTATGTTAAGCCAGATACGCAGGTAATAGGGTGGAATAAAGATGATTTTTACTATTTCTGCCCGCCTGCATATACTGGCATTGCTCGGGATAAAAGGGCATACTTCATGCTTAAAACGCTGACTGTAGGGCTTGAAGAACTATGGGATACGGAAAATAATTTCTCTGTTATATCGGGATTTAAAGCCGACGCGGCAGGAGTTATAAAAAAGATTATTCTTTCCCTGTTGATGGGGTGGCGTAATTTCCGTAATTCAGCCGGTGAAATAGTTGATTATGTCAATGATTTACGTATAATCCCTGGCGGCCTCATCCATGATATTTATTTATCAATTATGGACAATTCCCGGCTATCTGAGGCAGATAAAACCGGGTTGCGTATTCTGGCAGGGTTACACTCTGGACAGCTTAAAAACTATTCCTGTGATGGTTGTGGCCGTACCCCGTCACTGCTTGTAAAGAGAGGATCAAAAGGGGTATACGATAAGGCTAAAAAGTTTCTGGGATGTAACCCGATTAAGGGCGGTGCTGATTGGGCCGTATTTGATGAGGACATAGCCGGGGATGAGATCGAATACCATCATTGCCCCATATTGTTTATTACCCCGTCTGTGAATATGTGGTATAAAATATATTCATACCGTAAAGAGCATCCAAGCACTGCCCCGGAATACAAAGATCAAACGGCCCGATATGCTGCCGCTGTACGCTATTACGAGCGGGAACTAGGAGAACAGAACAATGGCCGATAATTTAAGTGTAATGCGTACCGAGGCGATACTTGAGATCGAAAAGTATCTAAAAGACGGTAAGAAAATACAAAAACAGTTAAGTCTTTTAGAAAATGGGACACTGAAACTAGAAACAAAAACGCAGGCATATAATCGTTCGGTACTGGATCAGGTTAGCGCACACAAGGCTGCGGCGGCAGCAACGAAAAGACAGGAAAGAGAGCTTGATAAAAGTGCAAAAACTACCGCCAGGGCATTGATAGAGGGAAGAAAAGAAGTAAAAGTTTTACAAACACTTGCCAATGGAACGCAAAGATGGGAAAACAAGTTACAAACATCAAATAGAAAAGTATTAGAGCAAAATCGTGCATTAAAAGCATTAACAAAAGAGACAGAGAAAGCAGCGAGGGCAACACAGAAAAAGACTTCTTTTATTGGCAGGATGACAACCGCATTTATCGGGGCAGATTTAGCGGTACGTGGAATTATTGCCGGTTTCCGAGCAATGAAAGAGGCTTCTAAATTCGTTATGCAGGCGGCTATTGATAATGAAATGTTTGAAGCGTCATTGCTTGCGGTTACTGACTCGGCAGGAGAGGCCGGTGCGCAATTAAAAAGAATTAGAGAGTTTGCAGCTGCTTCCCCGCTCGAGACTAAGGACATGGTTGATGCTTTTATTAAATTAAAAGCAATTGGTATTCCGGCGGCATTTGAGGTAACAAAGGCGGTTGGTAATATTGGCCTTGTATTTAATAAGTCACTTGATGAGGTAACGGCCGGATTTATTGGACTTGAAAAGAAAACGCTTCGGCGGCTTGGTGTCGAAATTGACCGTACCGGATCAAAGGCGGTTCTGGTTTCCGGGAATATGCGGATTGAGACAGAAAAGACAGATAGCGCAATACGTGATGGATTATTAAAAGTATGGGCAGAGCGATTCCCCGATGCTATGGAGATCGCAGGAAAAACAACAAAGGCCAAATTAGCTGTAATGCGCTCGGAGTTCTGGGAGTTAGCCGTTGCCATTAGTGATGGCCCCAACTCAGCATTAAAAAAATCAGTTGAATGGGTGACATCATTAGCTAAAGCAGTAAGAAAAGAATTTGCACCAGGATCGTTATCCATTGATGAGCAGATAGCATTACAGGGCGAGAAGATAGTAGGCATATTAAACCGGATAGCAGAAAAGAAAGATCAATTATTCGGACTTAGTGGCGGCATGGGCGAATTGTTGGAAAATGATTTAAGGGCAGAACGTGAAAAACTTAGTTTACTTAAAAAGCAAAAAGACGAGCAGAAGTCAATTTTAGATGCCGCAAAGAAAAAGGAAGTTTCAGAACAGGCATCACTTGAGGCACAAAAGGCGGCGGCCGATTTTGCAAAAGTAAAAGCCGATCTTGACAAGAAATACGAGGGCAAGGGCGGCGGGATGGAAAAAGACCGAGAGGCGGCCGGGAAAGCGAGGATAGCACATGAGCAAAATTTAAATCAATTGGAATTGGATTTAAGAGAGGTAAAATTCCAGGGGCTAAAAGATTCATATATAAAGGAATTTGATTTACTTGGAATTGAATATCAGAAAAAGCTTGATGCTCACCGTGGAAACCTTGAGGCGATGGCACTGATTGATATTGAATTTGATGAAAAAAAGAAACAACTTGAAGAATCGCAAATTGAACGCGAATCACGAGTGGCCCAAGAATTAAAAGATAAAAAACTTGCCGCGTCATCTCAGTTCTTTAATGGATTGTCAGCACTGGCGGCCGAGGGCGCAAAAAAGAATAAGAAAATGGCCATTATTGCAAAGGGCACCGCAATGGCCGACGCTGTTGTAAATACTTATGGTGCCGCAAATAAGGCACTGAATAGTGGCGTACCGTTTCCTTTTAATGTTGCTGCAATGATAGGCGTAATCGGGATGGGCCTTGCAAATGTTTCTCAGATATCAAACCAAAAGTTTGCCGGTGGTGGTATTGTAGGCGGTAATTCGTATTCCGGTGATAACGTCCCGGCCTCGGTGAACTCCGGGGAAATGATTCTCAATAAGCAGCAACAGGCTAATTTATTTAATCAAGCGAACGGTGGCGGCGGATCCTCTAAATTTCAGTTTAATATATACGGTGGTGCCACAAGTCAGGCGATCGGGCAAATTAGGAATATCGCTTATGAGCTTGAGCAGGCGGAGCGCAATGGAAGTCTTGACTATTTTAAATCTAAATTGGGATTAGCGAGGGCTTAATATGTCAAATCCCACAATGACCATAGCCGACACCAACGGGGGGAATGGTGTTGTTATCGGACTTCCTCAATTCGGGTATACAACTAATATCCGCATGGGCCTGGTAATGAATCCGAAATACGGGGCCACATACTCAATATATGACAGGGGCGTTGCTAACGATCAGCGGTCGTGTAGCTTTACCCTGCTGCTGGACGTAACCGACGAAAACGAGTTACAGGATTTACTTTTTTCCTCCACGGCTGGCCGGGGATCGCAAAAGAAAATTACCCTTACCGCCGGTTGCGGTTTTTTCCCGTTCGGACCGGATAAAGGGGATACCGGGGCCTTTAACGTATCAATACTGCCCTATGCCCCGGAGGGTGTGAAATCGTCGCCTCACCAGTTCTTTAGGGCCGAAATAACCATGATAGCAACCAGTTTCCCGGTTTATTCCGTACCTGCCGATGTATCAGATTATGGGAGTCTGACAATTGACTCGATAGCAGATATCGGGTTCCCAGCCGGATACTTTAAGCCGGACAGCCGCTTTAATTATGACGTTGCGCTTCCATTGGGGGCCACTACGGGCATTGATACACTTGATAAGGGTGAAGCCTCAGACCGGTATGATTCATCCTTTACGGTTAACTGCCGTGAGGCTAAGGCGGCTAATCTGCTATACCAACTTACTACGTCCACCAGGGGAACGGGGTTTACCATGACCACCGGGGCCGGGGCGTACCCTTTCGGTCGTCTGCCGGGTGCCTCTGGAAATTTCACGTGTACTTTGGCAGATCCGAACATCAGTATAAACCATATCGGGCCGGAGCAATTCAATATCAGCCTAAAGGTGAATAAAAGCGCATGATAGCAATCCAGGGAATAAATATTAAAACGGATGACGAGATATTTTCCAATGCGTCTATTGGGCTGTATTCTATAAATAATAGGCTCAGTTTACCGGAGGCCGCTTCTATTGGTATGTATTACCGTATGAACGCTGGCACCGGTACCTCAATATACGATGAGAGCGGAAACGACGTTACCGGGACATTGACACCCGGGGCATGGGTCGATAGTAAAAGGGGTTTTGGTAAATGTGTTGAGTTCGATGGAACCGCCGGGAATATAACAATACCACAGACGTTTAATTATGACACTTATTCGATTGCGGCATGGGTATATATTGACAGTGATGGTGAGGGCAGCGATTCACGCATATGGGACTCCGGTAATGATTTTATACAGATTTCAGCCGAGGCCGGGGGATTTGTCAAGATCACATTCAAGGTCGACTATGGGGCCGGGACGGATGCCACGGCAAACACGGGAGTTACCGTACCAATTAGTACCTGGACACACGTTCTATGTACTCATGATAACGGCACCGGGGCAAATAAGATATATATAAATGGTGCAGACGTTACCGCCGGAGCGGTTGCCGGGGTTGGTACGCATACCACAATATTAGGAGCCTGGACGGTTGGCAATAGCACGGTATCCGGCAATTCTATGGACGGGAAAATTGATAACTTTATATTCTGGGGAGCAAAAGCGTTAACGTCTGGCAATGTAACAACCGTTTATGGAATGGCAACCTCACCCCCTAATTTCAGGTGGATTGAGACAGCCCCGCAGAATGCCACAACCCTGACCTGGCTATCAAGTTTTATAATGCAGGGCGGTGTAGGTGGTATGTCAGAGGGTGGTGATTTACGGTTATATGGTGGTTTGGCCAAGCGTGGTAATACGTCCGTTACCGTGGACAATTCCGCTTTACTCTGGAATACTCTATCAACTATTGGGATGGATTTGCAAGGACTAAAGGCCGAGGTATGGGAGTTTGTAGACGACGGCGCAAGCCCCGATGGAGTTCAATTATTCGCCGGTAAAATTGACGATATTTCATGGAATGAAACCGATTATTTAATGACTATCCGTAATTCATACGACGAGAGAAAAAGTAACTTAGGTACGGTTGTCGATGTTAATGATTCCAGATTTACTAATGCAAGCGATGCCGATGTAGGTAGAAATATTCCGGTAACACTAGGAAGAAATGATAATTCAAAATTCAAGTTAATTAGAATTACAAATACTGAAACAATATACAATGCTTCGGAAATACTTGGAATTACGGTGACCAGTCCAACGGATTTTATACCTAAAATGTTCAAGGTTAACGCCATAACCGATGGGGTAACTTTTGATTTAAAAGTTGCCAATACAATAACGATAGATAGTTTGTCAATTTTGCAATCCTTTCTTGTCGGTAAATATATCAAGATTATAGAGGGCGACAACAACGAGGGCGCATATCGAAAAATTGCAACAGTTGCAGAGCGTAGCGCAGCAGCCGGAACGCTCGCAATTACAATAACACAATGGTTTGATGCTACAAGTCCAGCATATGGAATTGATACAAGTACATGGGTTGCGATATCAGGAGTAGACATATCATATATGCCGGATACTTGGGATCTATACTCTTATTACTCTTCCGATGGCGATATATTAAGTGGAAGTAATATTGATTTATTTATTTATGACAATGGATATTCACAGCTTCCCAGTTACGCCATAATAACAGATATTACGAGCAGTAATACACTAATAGAAACAGAGTCAACATTTTTTATAGCAGACCCGAGAAGCATATTTGGTTATAAAATAATTCCGGTTGATTCGGTAGCGCTAATTGATAGTGTTGCTAGATTTGGATTAACCGAGGGTGTAGGTAATTGGTCTAAAAAAGAAGGAACATATTGGTATAGTGGTGACGGGTTGACGCAGCTTATTTCTACCACTGGAACGATTGATAATGTTACCGATGGCAATAGTACAACTGGGTATAATATAAAGGTTGCGATAAACCTAGCAACATCAGATACTATGTATTTACTTGTTGGTCTAAAATTTGATTTTCCGGTAATTCCTGACAATTTTAATTTTGATGATATTTATATGCTGATAAATTCATCCATAACTTATAATGTTACACCAAACGGCAAGTCATTAGAATTTAGGTCAGCAAGATTTGTAAATGGAGTAATAGCAGGCGACAGTACAGATATAAATCCTACCGGAAATTCAACTAATAACATAATAGACGAATACTTAAGTAACGGACCCGTTGATGCAACAAATCAGTCATTTTTTCTTCAAAGAACTGGCGGTACCGTCAGTAATCATGGATATAAATTATTCAAATTAAGTAGCGTTGACGGAAGGGATAAATATAGCAGTCTTAATAATGGCGTTTTTTGGTATTGGTTTCAATATACTGCGGCAGGCGGCCCAATATCAGATTTTACCGGAATGGATTTTACATTTAATGAGTTTGCATTAATGGCAACTAAAAGCAAAACAATAGGAAGTGATTTATATACAACTGTGCGGGGAAGAATATATAATGATACATGGGGCGGCAGAAAAATAAGTGCTCTTGCAATATCTAATCCAATTGACGCTTTAGAGCACGTCTGTCGCCTCCAAAATTGGCAAGAGGTCGACCCGGCTCCGGCACTTGGATGGGGCAAGGCATACGCCACTAATGCGGCTATAAATGCCGGTGACGATGCAGAGGGTGACTTTGATTATTCAGAATTAGATCCGTGGAGAAATATGTGGTATGGGCGACAATTCCTTACCGCATCCGAGGCCGAAAGCGATTTTATTAAAAATGAAATCTGCCGGGTTTACGGATTAGTGCAATACGTTGGTACCGACGGCTCCGAAAGTATCAACACAATGGCCTCAATAGGTGGCTCCCTGGACACTATTACCCTTGCTGATATTACGAACATGGGGGATATAATTGAGCCAAGCGTAGAGGATATATTTGTTGAACCTACTGTTGAATACGGCTTTGATGCTGGATATAATAAGTTTTTAAATCAAATAAGCATTACCCATGCTGACGCTGATATATATGATAGTACATATGTAACCGGTGTAACTTCGGATACCGACGCTGAGAATTTATGGAATTTAGCGCATGCACTCTGGCCCAAGTGCCGGACAATTAATAAACCGTCTGCCACCTGGACCGGATTGCACGGGGTAACCCGGGAAGCGGACGCTATACGAATATTACAAGCCCGGTTGGAATGGATGGCTAACCCTCGGATTGATATAGATGTCAGTTACGAAACCGGGCGGCTATGGTTCTTTTCAAAGCATATCAATATACAATTACCTCACCAGACCAATAATCAGGAAGTTGAATGTTTGCTTGAAAAGGTTAACCGGGATAAGAACAATAATAAAGTATCGGTTACGATGATAATACTTGATAATTTACCATCTATTTCATATTTTGTACAGGACACATTCAAATCCGGTACGGTTCTGGACTACTGGCAAGATACGTTCTCTGCCGGTTCTAATAATTCCGTCCAGGATACAGCCGGATAAAGGGGTTTATATGACGTTCAAAAAGTTTACAATTGGTGCAATAATACTTATGATTGCCGGATGGTTTATATTATTCAGTGACTCAAAAGCCGCCACCGAAACGAGGCGAATATTGCATATTGAGGCTACGATAGCAAGCCTGTCATCTAATCTTGTTGCGTTACAGATAGCAATCGGAAGCGAGGATGCTGAGGATAGCCAAAGCAGGGGCCTCGGTTACAGGGCGCAATACTACAAAGACGGAGCCGGGACTATGGAGGCAGTTGCCGTACAGGGTGGAAATATTGAGACCGATACAATACGTGGTGCCGGTGGTTCTGCCGTAATTATGCCCGATGTTGCGAATAAGGACGAACTACTTGTAATATCCGCAACATCTAATAATAATATAACCTTTACCGGATACGATAATACCAGTGGAGAGGTATTCAATAAGTGGCGATTTAAATTTGATTCTGATTATACTGATTATTTAGATATTCATCAATCGGGTGGGTCTGGATGGGTGCGATTCCAAGGGGTCGGTGCGTTGCGGTTTGGGTCGGTTACTAATTATGTTACGATAACTAATGATGCTCTTGATGCTGACAGTATCGACGTAAATCATATACGGGTAAATACTACCGCATACTGTAAAAGTATAGATATTGGTTTAATAAAGACTGACTCACTTATTCATGGCGTATACCATTTTGTTCCTGGATCATATACCATCCCCGTAGGTGCGGCCGCTGATACAAATATATTTTCCACCGCAGCGCATACTTTATGGATAACATATGAATCTGATGGAGTTATTGAGATCAATGATAAATTTATCATTAAAGCAGCAGGTGATTTTAGTATTGCGGGTGCGGTTTCATTTAGTGGAACTATTAACGATGCCATAGAAATAGGTTATATACATAAACGAGGGGCGGTAAAGACTAAATTGCCGGGTGCTCAAATATCAGATATAAAAACAACTGGCCGCTCCTCACCTACTCCGGTACCGGGATACCTCGAAGACGGGGCAATAAATGACACCATTTATATGTACGTTAAAAACTCAGGTGCCGGTAATATTACTGCCCGTTCCGGATATATTGAGATCACTTACAGACATAATTAAGGGGAATTAATGGTAAAACTATTAAATCAGTGGTCCGGCCCGATGTTGTTAGTTTACATGATAGTCAGTTCATTACTGAGTTGGTTTTTTAATGGTAACAGAGATTTAATAAATCGGGTCGAGGCTCACGGAAACAGGATTACGGAAAACAGGTCTGAAATTAAATTCGTCCATGAACGCCAAGACCGCATGGAGATTAATATTCAGAATAATCTTGATATTATATTGAGCAAGCTAAAGTAATATAATACGTCAATTTCCAGAAATCCGGCTTGTATTCCCACGCTGAAAGACTGTCAAATATTACCCCCTGGTATTCTGCCGGTAGCGCAACCGTGTCCCGGCTGGCCCATTCTCCGCGCCTCTCAATATCAATTATAATCCGGTTGCTTAATGCCTCCGATTTCGATTTATATTTATTCGCTATGCTATCCCCCGAA